>FSSH01002157.1_pt1 | contig 14070 bp, 9 predicted proteins | sample 1166101 | NCBI WGS metagenome assembly FSSH01 (sample SAMEA32972668, study PRJEB13176) | freshwater metagenome | biome: Drinking water system; feature: Biomass in drinking water that filtered by 0.45 um membrane; material: drinking water | place: USA | collected 2012-12-20 | depth 0 m | reverse complement strand
CGCGCCGGGGGAGGGTGAGAGACTGCATGTGAAGCTCCGGTTGGAGGGGTGGTCACAGCGTTCTTGCGTTCGCTGTGTGTTCCACATGCATCTAGGAAATGATCGTAGGAAAGGGTTGGCATATGATCCGCTTTGGAGACGGATGGATGCGGACACATTTTTCAGCGCCCGTCGGTCTTCAACAGCGATGATGGCGATAATGTAGGGTTTTTATGTCGAAGATCGCCGCCCGATGCGCCGTGATCCGCCGACGACTCGGGCCGAGGAACTGATTCGCCTTTAAACGAGATGTTCCGCGTATGTTCTTTTCATTTTCCTACATGGGATGCTTCGCGTTATGCCTGCGAGTCGCACCAGTGCAGAAGCTAGGAGACAACCATGTACCATCCAACCGCCGCCGCCAGACCGGCCAATGAAAGCCTGGCTCGCGTGCTTGCCCATGCGATCGATGCCGCCGGCAAACCCCGCCACAGGATTGCCAATGAATGCGGAATGCATCGCGAGACCCTGCTTCGCGTTGCGCGCGGCGAGCGGCCCATCGGGCTCGACGAAGCAGCTCGTGTGCTCGCCGCCTGTGGAGCACATCCCCGAGCCAGCATGATCCTCGCTCTCGCCGGGCAGGAAGATCTCGCTTGCGAGTGGATGCATGGTGAGATGGGCGAATTTCTCGAAGAGTTCTTCACCAGCCTGCCCGTCCATCTGCAGCGGACCCTCGGCCGCCGGATCGAGGATCTGCGGCCTAGGTGGGCCAACGGCACCTCACAGCTTGTGGCGCGAATGCTCGCCAAGCACATCGATGATTTTGTGGGCCGCGACATCGCAATGTCGCTGTCACGGTAAGCCTAAGAGTTCGGAGGGGACCGAACTTTACGATTGAGATCAGCAATGTCACATTCAGCACAAGATGAAACGCCCTACCTGCCGCCGGCGGAAACTGTGCCGCCGGCCCGACTTCTTCGACTGCCGGAAGTGATGGCCCGCGTCGGGCTGCGCCGTTCAGCCATCTATCAGCGGATGAGCGAAGGGCGTTTCCCCAAGTCACGATCGCTAGGGCCCAAATGTGCAGTTTGGGTCGAAGCGGAAATTGATGAGTGGATCCGCGCCGTATCGCGAATTCCAAACTGATCACGCCGTGATCTATTCCGTAAGGATTCCTCGCGCTAAGCTGCGCGCATGGTTTATCGATATCCGCTGGGCAATACTCTTCATCCCGAAGCTCTGAAGGAGAAGCAGCGTTCGCTGCGGGACGGCTTCCAGAAGCCTTTGGGGCTTCGCGTGCACCGTGCGCTTTCGTGGCTGCGACGAGCCGAAGCTGAGGATGAAGACCATGATGTCCGCTTCATTCTTCTCTGGATTGGATTTAACGCGGCCTACGCCGGTGATGTCGAGGCATCGGCCAGCAGCTCAGCGCCGGAAGGCGAACGCGGCCTCTTCCAGGCATTTTTTTCGACCTTGGTGAAGTTCGACGCCCGCCACCGGGTCTACGATGCCGTCTGGCAACGGTTCAGCCAGGAAATCCGGCTGCTTCTGGATAATCGGTATGTCTATCACCCGTTCTGGCAGCACCAGAACGGGGTCCCGGGCTATGCGGATTGGGAGCAAAAGCTTGAGCGGAGTCAGACAGCCATCAAGCACGCCTTGCGTGAGCACGATACAGCCCGGATTCTCTCTATCCTGTTCGATCGGCTGTACGTTCTGAGGAACCAGCTGGTGCATGGCGGCGCAACCTGGAACAGCGACGTCAACCGTGACCAAGTCAGGGATGGCGCATCTCTTCTGGGTTGCCTGCTGCCCATCTTCGTCGATCTGATGATGGATAACCCGGATCACGCTTGGCCGATGCCGAATTACCCTGTGGTCGACTAGCTCGGCCCCTTCGGGGTGAGTTCACGCTGCCTCGTCCAAGTCTTCTGCTCGTTGACGTGGCGCAGGGGGCGAGTGGACGTGAAACCCCATCGTACCCCGCATCTGGTCGCCACGCGCATCGATCTCGTCACGTAGCCACCTCACGAGGACAGCTGGATCCTTCTCCGCCAGCAGCTTCGCGCGGTGCGCAACGACCGCAAAGTCACCCGGCGTTTGGCCATGGTGGATGGGCCACTCCGATGGCCAGTCGAGGCCAAACCGGGCTTGGAAAAGCTTGCCTGCCTGCGCTGGCGTCATGGCATTGAACACAGCGCGGATCGTGAAGCGACGCTGGGTCGCTGGATCGAGATTGTCGGCCAGATTGGTCGTGGCGATGAAGGGAGTGCGGAGGTGTTCGAGCTGTACCAGCATCTCGTTGACCTGGCTGACCTCCCAGCTCCGTTGACCGGCTTCTCTGCGGTAAAGGAAGCTGTCGACCTCATCGATCAATAGCAGCGCACCGCGGTCGGCTGCCTTGGCAAAGGCTTCAGCAATGTTTTGTTCGGTCTCGCCTACATAGGGACTCATCAGGTCCGAGCACCGCCGCTCTTCAATTTCCAACCCCATGGTCTCGGCGAGGTGCCGCGCAAAGGCGGACTTACCTGTACCTGAAGGCCCCGACAGCAACAGGCTCCAGCCTCGATCTGGGGTCGCGGCCAGACGCTCAGCGAGACGAGACAAATCAGTGTCCGCCCGTGACAGCTTCGGATCATAAACCGAACTGCCTGGTGCGTCGGGGGCGCAGGACTGGCCAAGAGCACGCATCACACTGTGGATGGCGGTCTTCGCAACGTCGGCCCCGCCGCTGGCGAGATGGGCGGCCTTCAGGCCGGCCGCAACGACTGCAGGAGGCGCCTTCAGACTCGCGATCTCACGCAGTTCAGCCGTGCTCAGGGCAACCGATGCTGTCTGAGCGGACCTCTGGGCAACCCGCTCTCGCACTGCAAAGCGCGGTCTATCGAAGCCAATCGCGAGGGTCATGCGCCGCAAGACGGCAGGGTCCAGTCGCGAACGCTGATTGACGATCCAGATCGTGGAAACCTGCGGAGCCTCAACGAGGCGGTTGATCCACTGCTTGGAACTGCCCTTGCGCTCGCTCATCATCAGGACATCATCGGCTTCGTCGACGACGATAACCCTGTCCCGGTGATGGCGGCACATGGCGCGCAGGATCATGAGATGATCGAGGCGCTCGGAGCGATCAGGCTCGTTGCCGAAGTCGTCGCTCAAGCCGGCAAAGATCGCGCCGCTGCCGGCCTCGCTGGCGAGCGATCGGGCAAACTCGGTCTTTCCCGTGCCGGGCTCGCCGAACAACAGAATGCTGACGGGTTCCTTGCTCGCCAGGACCTTGAGTGCGACGCTCCGCAAAGGATCGAGGTGCTCGAAATCATCCCAAAGCAGTCCCCCTTGCTCCGGGTCAGGCATGAGCCAGCGCAACATGTCCTCCCGGGTTTCCGCATGAACCCGAATGAGGCGCCTGAGCAGCGGGCTCAGGCTGTATTCTCCGTCCCGGTCGTCATGAAGGAGACGGGACGCGAAGAGCGGGGCGCCGGGCATCAATTTCTGCTCGACGGTATTGTTGGCAAGGCCAGATAGCTGAGCGACGGCACTGGGGGTGAGGTTGCTGCATGAGATGGGGGCACGGCGCACGAGCTCCCGCCAGCACTCAAATTTCCCCCAGCGAGCGAAAATAGTGAGGATGGTGATTTCAGCGGGATCCAGACCGAACAGATCGCCAACCCATGCGAAGAGATTGTCCAACTGGGCTTGCTCGGGACGCTTCGCGGCCAATTGCCGAGCCACCGCTCGGATTTCGACCAAGGAGGGCTTTTCCCGACTGGTGAGCTTTTGCAGCGCAGCAACCGGTACCTCCCGGTCAATGAGATCAATCAGATCCTCACCGCACCGCTTCACCTGGTTGACGCTCAACCCCTGCAATACGCGCGCAGCAGCATGCGCGAAATGCGCTGTTTCGCCCTGTTCGTTCTGGCCGAACTCCGCTTGTGCTGCCCTTCGACGTGCCATGTTGTGCGCAATCTCCCTGAGTTCCAGTTTCATGAGGAGCCTTCAAACATTCGAGTGCGACAAGAATGGTCGCATAATGTGGGGATTGCGCGTGATCTGACTTGCGCTTGTAGGACAGGTAGTTAGCAAGGGTTTTAATGACAAAGCGCCTCAGTAATCTCGATCGCACACTCAAACTCGTGCACGCGTTGACGCAAAGCATCGAAGGCTTGTCGCTCGATGAGATGGCGGCATTGCTTGAGGTTAACCGCAGGACTGTTGAGCGTCTGCGCAACGTCATACTCATTCATTTCGACTTGGAAGAAACGGTTGATGGCCGCATCAAGCGGTTCAGGATCAAGGATAGCCCCGGCAGGGCCTATGCAAGGCCAAACGCGGCCGAAGTCGCCGCGCTTCAGGCCGTGGTTGAAGCCGGACGCATTGAGGGCACCGCCAACACTGAGGCACTTGAGAAGCTGCTGTCGAAGATCAAGATCGCCTTCGACAGCGCGGAGCGTCGTCGGCTCGACAATGATCTCGATCTGCTCACCCGGCTGCAGCGATCGCGAGTTGCCGCAGGACCTGCCGTCATTGCCTCGCCCGAGGACCTGACAACGATCCAGTCAGCGATCCTGGCAGCCCACTGTGTCGATTTCGACTATCAGCCCGATTGGGCGGCCGAGCCTTCTTGGCGACGGGTCATCCCGTACGGACTGATCCACGGGCCCATCACCTATCTTCTGGGCAAGATGCCCGACCGGGATGATCCGCCATTCACCTTTCGGCTCGACCGTATGAGCAACGTTCGAGACAGCGGGATCGTAGGCTGCCCGCCGGATGATTGGGATCTCGACGCCTGGATGGCCCGGAGTTTCGGCATCTGGCAAGAAGAAGACCATGACATTGTGCTGAGGGTCTTGCCGCACGCCGTGGAGCGTGCGCGCGCATGGCGATTCCACCCGCTTCAGCAGTTCGAAGATGATGGCGAAGAGGTGCTGGTGCGATTCCGATCCGGCGGCTTGTTTGAACTCGCCAATCATCTGTTCGGATGGGCTGGCGACCTGGTGATCGAAGGACCTGCGGCACTCCAGGAAATGATGGAGAAGCGCCTGGCAGCGGCTCAGGCAATGCTACGACCGAATATGTCGTAGCTGATGTGCAGAAAGGGGCAGGGCTTGGTGCGACGATTGTCGAGGGGATTCGTTTGAATGTTTGAGAATTGCCATCTTCGGATCGGCGACGCGCCATTTGCGAGCTGCATGCCGCTCAGCCCGCAGCTCCTGGCGAGCCTCTATGCCTTGCCTCACTGTATCGAGAAGCCCCTACGCGAGGTCCTGGAAACGCTGGGCGACAATGTGCCCTGGGCGGATAGCTTCGCGGTCGCCCCTGAACAGACAGCCTCGGCCATCGCGACCATGCTGGGCCATCTGATGATGGCCACGCGAGACCTGGAACCGGGATCCATAACGACCGATGCTTTGCCGTCGGATGGGCGGGCGCGCATCCACATCGATGCGCTACGGGATCTTTGGCATGGGAATCCAGCCATTGTGCCGTCCGATCTGGCTATGCTGAAGGCATTTCTGGCCTGTGAAGCGGCCGAGGCACTGCAGTCGTTTCAAGTCATTTGGGATCGGAACTGCACCCAGCTGACGTCTCTCGAGCGTGCTGTGCTCGAGCACCTTGAAAGCCACTATGGCAAGCTCGGCGAGGACGACATTGACCATGTGCGGTTGATCTCGGATCGCAAGGTTTGCCGCGCGCCTGCCTCGCTCCTCGCCGGTCATGTCCAACGGCATCTTCTGGACCCGTCGGCACCTGTCGCGCCAATGGACGACAGCCTCGCGGTTCTCTCTGTCCGGGATGCATTGACTGAATGCGAAGCGGCCGCAGCCATCGTCCAGCGCTGGCTGGCCGAAGATCAAACTCTGGCCGCCAGTGAGATCGGCATCATTTTGCCATCCGGTCCGGAATACACTCATTACCTGTCCGAAGCTTTCGGGCAGGCTGGGCTCACAACATCGTCCTTGCCTGGTGTGCCGGACCGCAGAAATGTTGGGGGTGAGACGCTCCTGCACTTCCTGCAATGCCGGCGGCGCCCAGCACCTGCCATGGCGCTCGCCTCGCTCTATTGCTCCCCCATCCTTTGCTGGTCCCCGGACGTGGGCACGGCTCTGGCCAGTGCCGTCATGGCCGGCGATTTTCAGCCGATGCTGGTGCAGAGCCTTAGTGGGAAACAGGCGGCGCTCTTCTCGCTCATTCGGTCAGCATCACCTGCGACGAACGGTCAGCTTAAGGAGCAGATGCGCTCCTTCCAGAGGCTGCTCAGTGATGAGGAACTCTTCGCGCAGGATGTCGCCGAGGCGAAGCAGCTAGCATCGCGCCTCCTGGCCGCTCTGGGCAATGCTAATGATGCCGCCGAGGCAAAACTGGAGAAGGCCATTCAAATGGCCGCTGCTTATCAGGCGCCGCCTTGCCCACGGGGCGACTACTTCCTTGGCGGCATCTCGGTGATGCTGGCCCATGAAGCGCCCAAGCGGCAGTTCCGCAAGCTTCTCGTTCTTGGCTTCAACGATAGTGCCTATCCGCCGTCTCCGTCGGGCAATCCGTTCTTCCTCGATAGCGAGGTTGTGGCGATTGCCGGGGCAACTGGCTTGCAGCTACCATCGCAAGCTAAGCAGCTTGATGCTGCGCTCGAGCTGTTCGCGCGTCAGATCGGAGCTGCCAGTGAACAGGTGATCTTCCTCCTGTCAGAACGTGATCGTGGCGGCAGCTTTCTTTCCGTCTCGTCGAGCTTGCCTCTCATCGCGCGTCTTGTCGCAGGCTTGGAAGACCCAGAATCACTGGTCGTGCCGCTGACGCATAGCGAAGGAACGATCTGGGACAGGCTGGTGGCCTGGAAGCCATGTCCCGTGATGGAACCGCTCCAGCCGCTTGAGGTGCCGAGCCAATACGAGTTCGATCTCGATCTCCTTGGTCTGCGCAAGAAGGATGATGGCAGCCCGAGGGCGCAGAGCCCGAGCCGTCTCGAGAAGCTGCTCATCAGCCCATTGGCCTGGGTTTTGGCCGAACTCGGCGCCGAGCATGTTTCGTGGCAGCCGGAGGCGCTTGACGTTATGCTGCGTGGCTCGCTCGCGCACGAGGTGTTTGAGCGCTTGTTCACACCAGGCAAGGATCATCCTTCGAACGAAGTCATCGAAGAGAAGGTGCCTGAGCTGCTGCTGGAACGGATTCGTGCGATTGCGCCGTTCCTGCAGACGTCGGTCTGGGCTGTCGAACGCAATACGCTCGAGGCGGAGATTACCAAGGCGGCCAAGCACTGGTCGATGGTCCTCAGATCGCTCGATGCCGAGATCGTGGGCAACGAATTCTGGCTCTCAGGCACCCTGTTCGGCCATCCCGTCCACGGCAAAGCTGACTGCCTGCTTCGCCTTCCCGATGGGCAGCCGATTGTCGTCGATTACAAGAAGAGCAGCTCGGGAACACGGCGTCAGCGCCTTCAAAAAGGCTGGGACCTGCAGGTCGACCTCTATCGACGCATGAGCGTGCGGATCGATGAGCGCAGTCATGAAGGCGTTGTCCGAATTGGTGAAACTCTAAGCGGTTGGTCCAAGCTCCCGGCAGTTGCCTATCATACGCTGAACGACGGGAACGTCCTCCTCAACGGGGTTGAGGTCTTCGATAGCACGGAGGTCGAACTCGTTGCCGGCGACATCGCTGCGAATGCACTTGCCCTGATTTCGGCTCGGTTCGAGGCTCTCAAGGCTGGCCGACTGGAAACAAACACCACGGCCGATGCCAAATTCTTCCAGAAGGCAGCATCCCTTGGCACCTACGCCTTGGAGGACAGTCCGTTGATCACCGCCTTCATGCGCGACGACACCGCTCCCTCCGTAACCCTTCCGGACGATCAAGATGACTGAACTTTCGATTGTACCCGCAGGGGCAGGGGCGGGCAAAACCCACCATATCCAGGAAACCCTCACCCAATGGGTCAAGGACGGCAAGGTGCGGCCCGAGAAGATCCTCGCGGTTACCTTTACCGAAGCCGCCGCCGGGGAACTGCGGCAGCGGATCAGGGGCGCGCTCATTGCGGACAGCAATCTTGCAGCAGCGCTGGCTGTCGAGCGAGCCTATGTCTCTACCATCCACGGGCTGGGCCGCCGTTTGCTGATCGAGCATGCCTTCGCATCGGGGGCATCCCCGCAGCAGCGCCTTATCGCCGAAGACGAGCAAGACTTGCTGATCCGCCGCTCGATCGAAGAAAATCCAGGACTGAGCGAGCTCACCCGGAACCTGGCCGCTCTTGGCTATCAAGGAAGCTTCTCCTCCGACGAAACCGCAGAGGACAGCTTTCGCAAGATGTTGCTCGGCGTCATCGCTTTGTTGCGAACGCTAGGACCGCGGGGCAGCGATCCGGCCATGGCCGACTTTGTCGAGGCATCCATCCGAGCCGGGTACGGAGCGCCGATCGGCAAATCCGATACCCTGGCAGCAGGGCTGAAGAAGGCTGTCGATGCCTTGCTTACCGCCTTTCCGCGATCGCTCGCTGACGAGGCAGGCAGTGCCGCCGCCAAGACTGCATTCCGCGAGAATTTTCGGGCTCTGAAGCAGGCGCAGCAGCTCCTCGCCGCCAATGGTAAGGACTGGCGGCTGTGGCAAAGGCTGCGCGACCTCCGTCTGTCGAAGCGCGGCAGTCCGACCCCTGATGGCTACGATGATCTTGCAACGGCGGTCATGCTGGCGGCCAACAGCCTCGTTTCTCATCCCGGACCGCTTGAGGATGCGGTCTCGCATGCGCGCGCTTTGGTGGAAGGCGCACAGTCGGCGATGACGGACTACGAGACCCGCAAGCGTGAGCTCGGCGTCATCGACTTTAGCGACATGGTGACGAACGCCGCGCGGATCCTCGAGGAAAAGCCAGCCGTGCTTGGCGCCATCATGGACGAGGTCGATTGCGTCATTGTCGACGAGTTCCAGGACACCAACCCGATCCAGTTCACCTTTCTGTGGGCACTCGCGCGTAGGGCCAAGCGGGCGCTGATCGTTGGGGACACCAAGCAGGCGATCATGGGCTTCCAGGGCGCGGATCCCCGGCTGACCGTCGCGCTTACACAGCAATTTGAAACCAGCCCACTCGACCGGAACTGGCGCTCCGATCCGCGCATCATGGATTTCGTGAACGCGCTGGGCCCGTGCCTATTCGGGGAGGATTATACCGCGCTTGCCGCGCAGAACGCCGCCGGGCACGACACCGCCCTGGAAGTCATCGAGTTGGCCAACAAACGCGGCGCCCGCTCTGGCGGAAAGCCCCAGCATTTCATCGCTGATCGGCTCCTGTCTTTGCTGACGGATGATCAGGTCACCATCGTCGACAGGCATTCCAAGGCCCTGCGCGATCTGGAGCCGCGGGACGTTGCAATCCTGTGTCCGACGCACAACCACTGCGCGAGCTACGCTGCTGCGCTGCGTGCACTGGGTTTGCCAGTCCGCGTCGCAGAAGGTGGCTGGTGGCAAAGCAAGATCGTCCAGGCAGCGTGCTTTGCTCTCCGCTTCGCCGTCGATCCTGCAGACAATCACGCAGCTATCTGCACCGCCACGCTCGGGCCTGGGGCAACACCTCTCACAGAAGCCCTCGGCGCGCTGGCACGTAATGGCCGGATCGATACACCCGAGCTAGCGGCGTTGCAGGGGCTTTGGCCGGACTCCCTGGCGACGCCCGTGGACAGACTGGTTCACCAGGTGATCCAGGTCGCCGGACTGCGGGACTGGTGCGACCGGCTTGACGACCCTGCCCAGATGAGAGCGGATCTCCTGCGCTTCGAGGCTGAAGCTGCAGCATTCATGGATGCACACCGGGATATGCGGGAAGCCTCCGGTTTCTATGGTCAGAGTGCCAACGTCTTCCTTGGCTGGCTCGAGAACAAGGTGGGATTGAAGGGCGAGGATTTGCGCCCCAATCCGGCCGGTGCCGAGGCAGACGGCATCGAGATCGTGACCTGGCACGCATCGAAGGGACGCGAGTGGCCGGTCGTGGTCGTATGCGGCCTAGACCACAAGCTTGATCCTCGTGCTGCGACATTCAGCACAAAGTTTCCCGGCTTCGACGATCTCGATCATGTGATCGAACAGGCGACACTTGCCTATGCTCCTGATTTTGCGGCTCCAGAGGCGACAGCGCGCTTTCTCCACGAGCTCTATCCCGAGAGTGAAGAAACAGCGCGCCGATTGCTGTACGTCGCCCTGACGCGTGCGCGTGATCGCCTGATCATCGAATGGCCACAGGACGACGACAAGGTTGAGCCGCCATTGCCAATAACGGCGCGCCGTCTTTTGCACGACGTCTGTAGCATCAAGTTACAGGGCAATGAGATCACTGTCGGTTCGGCGAACTTCCCGTCCCGCATGACGATCTGTGACAAGGAGATCCCGGCATCGTTCGATACGGTAGGCAGAATCTGCTTGGCGAGCAGCAACCGCGAACCCAGATTTGCAATTGAAAGGCGAGCTATCGGCCAGCTGACCTCGGTAATCAGCCCTTCCCAGGCAATCGCCACCGCTCGGCCGCTACCCTCGCAAATTGACACCCGGGCGATTTCGGTGGGTGTCCGGCTCACCGGATCGGATCTCGCCCAGGCAACGGATAAGGGAACTGCAGTCCACGAAGCCTTACGGATTTTGCTATGCAGGCCAGATCTGCGGGGCAGGGTCAGCCAGCATTGCCGGGTGTCCGACGCAGAGGTCCAGGTTCTCGAACAACAGGCGCAAGCGCTTCGCCAGACCCTCGCAGAGCTAGGATATCCGCGCCTGCATATCGAACAGCCAATCGAGATCGCACTGACCGATGGAGGACGTCAAAGCATCATCGTCGATCTGATTGCGGAGGGGGCTGAAGGCTTCATTATCATCGACCATAAGAGTGGCCCGATTGCTGACCATGCAGTCCGCTTCGAGAGCTATTGGCCGCAGCTAGCCGCCTACATCGACGCCGTCGGTAATCGAGGAGGCAAACCCGTCAACGGAGCGGCTGTATTTTGGACGGAAACCGGCGAACTGACGCTCGGGCTTGGGATTTGAGGGGCAGTCACTTGGCGCAAGGCATGAATTCAGCGATCGGCTGGATCGATTTTGATGAGTCGGAACGCGACCGTGCGCAAAGGTTGATGGACCTGTTTCGTGAGCAGGACAGCCGCGATGAGCTTGGGCTTGGCGCGATTAGAGATTCCATTGCCGATCATCTTTTTCCTGGGACAAGTACGATCCAGACGCGGCTGCGGTACATGCTCTTCATTCCATGGGTGCTTAGGTCATTGCCTTCGAACCTTGGGGTCCGGGAAATGGCCGCCAAGGCGAGGCAAAAGGAAATTGAACTCGTCAGAGCCTTGATCGCCGGAGCGCCGAAAGATATCGGAATCATCGGACGGGACGCGGGCGACAAGCTCAAGCGCTTGCCCAGCAGCGTCTACTGGTCGGGTTTGGAGAGCTGGGGCATTCGCCACTTTCCCGGTTCTATCGAGGCCTACTTTGCGGCGCTCCCGCATTGGCCCAAGGATGCTGCGAAAGATCACGCCGAAGATGATCTTGGAGGTGCTCCGCGCGGTCGCTCGTTGTGGCAAGAGCGTTTGCCTGATCCACCTGCAGGGTGGCCGGAAAACGTCGACTTTGAGCTGAAGCCAGACGAAGCGAGCTTCCTGCTTGATCGCCTAGTCGAACGTCATCCTAACAGCCTTTTGACTTATCTCGCGTGCAGACAGGATCGAGCCACGGCGGACGCGATCTGGTTGCACCCCCATCTGGCAGATTTCCCTGCGCAAGCACGGAGGCTGGTTGACCACGCCAGGGTTTTCTCGGGCGTGATGCATGGCGCTGCTTTGCTCTACAATCTGCTGCTGAGTGAGCTACGACGCAAAGAGGACTGGATCGAAAAGTACCAAACCGCGCTTGCTAATTGGAGTGACGAGTTTGATGCCAAGGCGCTAGCGTCCTGGTCGTTGGACGACTTCTGGCATGAGACGCGTCACACAGGGCACCAGGTGCTTGAGCCAGCCAAGCGATTTGTCACCGAATGGGTGTCTCTGATCCGCAAGGAAGGAGGGATAGGCCGCAATCGCGAAGCCGCCAATGCCCTTATCATCACGCGTGAGCGAAGGCTCAAAAAAGGCCAGTCACGGTTCGCAAACACGAGTGCCAGGGATCGTTGGCAAGGAGCCTCCGGTATTGAACGGTTCCAGTTTCGCTGGCCCATCGCCCGCAGCTACTTGAAGGATCTCAAACCTTGACCCGGAACACCCTCGATCCGGAGACTCGGCTACTCTACGGCGACAGCCTCCAGGCACCACCCGGATATCGGTTCGATGCTGGGGTCGCGACGACCTTTTCGCTCGATTTTGAAACGGCGCTAGCAGTGCCCGTAAGCCTTGCTCTATTTGCCGCAGACAATCGAGACGAAATCCTGCAGCACCCCATTGCTTTGCTGGAAGGTGCAGAGCGGATTGCCGGGCGCTTGGCCGTCTTTGCCGAGGCCGGTCAGATCCATGCGGCACACGCCCAGCAATCTCGCCTCTGTTCGTTGCTCGAAAAGGTTATCGTCGAGGTCCAAGCCCCCAAAGAGGGTAGCTTCCATCCGAAGATCTGGGCTCTGCGCTTCAAGCCGTTGGACGACGAAGGCGATGATCTTCTTCGTGTCCTCGTGTTGTCGCGCAACCTTACGCGAGACCGATCCTGGGACATCGCCGTTCGTTTGGACGGACGCCGCACACGTCAGCCGAAAGCGCAGAATCGTCCGCTTCACGCGCTGATTTCAAAGCTTCCGAGTCTCGCTGTCGGCAACATTTCCCCGGAGCAGCGCGCTCTTACAACGGAGCTCGCGGAGGACATGCGCTTCGGGGAGTGGGTTTTGCCTGACGGGTGTGAAACTCTGGAGTTTGCAGTCAACGGCTTGGGAGGGCGACCTTGGCAGCCGCAAGAATGCACCCGTATCGGCGTAGTCTCGCCATTTTGTGACGACGAAGCGCTGGCGACCTTAGCGAGCAAAGCACGCCGATCCGCTGAAGTCCTGATCAGCAGGCCTGACCAGCTGGCGTGCATCTCGGCAGAAACGTTGAACGATTATGGGCGTGTTGCCGTGCTCGACGAAATGGCTGAGCGCGAAGATGGTGAGGAAGCTGAGTCGACGGCTTTCGAGGGGCTTCATGCCAAGATCATCGTTGCCGAGCACAGCTGGGACACTCGCCTGACGCTGGGCTCGGGAAACGCCACCACGCCTGCGTTCATTTCAGGGCGCAATGTCGAGTTTTTCGTAACCTTCACCGGCAAAACATCGAAGCTGGGGTCAATCGACACAATCCTCGGAGAAAGCGGGTTCGGGCGATTGACGCGTACCTATAAGCCGGGAGAGCTGGTCGCTGCTGAAGCATCCGAGCGCGCAGCTGAACGTGTTCTGCTGTTTGCTCGGCGGGCACTTGCGCGAGGTGGTCTCGCCATCCGCTGCGAAGCAGTGGCATCCGAAGGTCCCGGGAACTGGCGCTTGTGGCTGGTTCCGCCAGGAGAGGGAATTACACTAGCGGGAATCGACCAAGTGCGAGTTTGGCCAATAACGCGCGGGGAAGGGCACGCCCGTGATGCGAAAGCTTCTCTTGCTTCCGGTCAGCCACTCGATCTTGGGGTTGTTCCGCTGGCCGATGTGACCCGCTTTTTGGCGATCGAGTTGAAAGAGCAGGCGATTGGTCGAACGATCCTCTTTAGCACGGGTTTGCCAATTGAGGGGCTGCCGGCTGAACGCGATGCGGCGATTATGCGGTCTGTGATCAACGATCGAAAGACATTCCTTCGCTACCTGAGGCTCTTGCTCACGGCCCTTGGTGATCCGTTTTCGGCCGCTCTTGCGGCTACAGGAAATGGTAGCGGAGCAGGTTGGGCGATGTCAGTCGCGGACGACGAACCGATGCTTGAAGAACTGGTCCGGGCCCTGTGCGCCAAGGATGGTCGGCTGGACGCGGTTGATCGACTGATGACCCGGCTCGACGAAACGACCTCTGCGGGCACCGATCCGATACCAGAAGAATTCCGTACGCTTTGGCAGGTCTTCCGCTCCGCGCTTGAGGAGGCTGGCCATGGACGATGAGCGGTTCGACGCTGGACCTGCCCTAGCTCAGCTCAAGC
>FSSH01004309.1_pt1 | contig 14073 bp, 17 predicted proteins | sample 1166101 | NCBI WGS metagenome assembly FSSH01 (sample SAMEA32972668, study PRJEB13176) | freshwater metagenome | biome: Drinking water system; feature: Biomass in drinking water that filtered by 0.45 um membrane; material: drinking water | place: USA | collected 2012-12-20 | depth 0 m | reverse complement strand
TGGTTCGGCATCATCAACTGGCGCACCATGTACCGGGATCAAGACCCCGTGCTGCAGGCCTATCAGCGCAGCCTGATCGGCACGCCCGACGCTGATCCCAAGGTTTATGATGCCGCCGCGCCGCTCACCTATATCCGCGCAGCCAAGGCACCGTTGCTGACGATCCAGGGCGAAAACGACATCCGCGTGCCGCGCGGCCAGGCGCAGGAGGTCAATGACATTCTGAAGGCCAAGGGCAATATCGTCGAGACCATCTATTACCCCGAAGAAGGCCATGGCTTCCGCAAGCGCGAGAACCAGCTCGACTCGTTGAAGCGCACCGTCGCCTGGTTCGACAAATATCTGAAAGCAGCGCCCGCGCCGTGATCGCGCGGGCGGCGCGCGGGCATAGGGGGCAATGAAGGCGATGCGCAAATTCTTCGGCTGGCTGTTGGTTGGGCTGCTCGTGGCAGCGGCAGCATCCTTCCTCTATTTCCGCACGCCCGATACCGATGCGGCGGCGATGCGCGCCAAATATGGCGGGCCACCGTCGACCTTTCTCGATCTGGGCGGCGGGCTCGTCGTCCACCTGCGCGATACGGGCCCGCGCGACGCGCCGGCGCTGGTGCTGCTCCACGGATCGAACGCGTCGCTGCATACCTGGGAACCATGGGCGAAGCGACTGGAGACGCGCTACCGCGTGATCCGCTACGATCAGCCCGGCCACGGGCTGACCGGCCCGCATCCGCAGCATGATTATCGCGTGCAGGGCTTTGTCGACGTGCTTGAGCGGGTGCGCGCGCGGCTCGGGCTGGCGCGCTTCGCGCTCGCCGGCAATTCGATGGGGGGCGGCATCGCCTGGCATTATGCGCTCGCTCATCCCGATCGCGTGCGCGCGCTGATCCTGGTCGACGCGAGCGGCCAGCCCAACCCGGCCGATCGCAAGGCGCCGCCCTTCGCCTTTCGCGTAGCGCAGACCCCCATATTGCGCGATCTGGCGACGATCATCACCCCGCGCAGTCTGATCGCCGGCAGCCTGCCCGATGGCTTTGCCGATCGCTCGCTCGCGACCGACGCGCAGATCGACCGCTATTGGGAATTGCTGCGCTATCCCGGCAATCGCCGGGCGACCGTGGAGCGGTTCGCCACTCCCTATGACGGTTCGGCAAGCCGCCGGCTGGGCGCGCTGCACATGCCGGTGCTGATCCTGTGGGGCGCGCAGGACCGGCTGATCCCGGTCTCCTCGGCCCGGTGGTTCAAGGCGCAGATTCCCGGCAGCAAGCTGATCATCTATCCCGATGCCGGGCATATCCCGATGGAGGAAAAGGCGGATCGCAGCGCCGCCGACGTTGCCGCGTTCCTTGCCGACGCGGAAGGCCGCTAGCGATGTTCATCGGCCATTACGGCGTCTCGCTCGTCGCCGCCGCCCGGCCGCGCTCGCCCGGTCTGGGGACCTTGTTCGTCGCCGCGCAGCTCATCGACATCGCCTTTTTCAGCTTCCTGCTCATCGGTATCGAACATATGCGGCTGGTGCCCGGCGCCACCGCGAGCAACGCGATGGACCTGTACGATCTGCCCTACACCCACAGCCTGATCGGCACACTCGTCTGGGCGGCGGGCTTTGCGCTGCTGCTGCGCCTGGCCGGGCTGCGATGGCCGGCGGCGCTGATCGGCGCGGCGGTGGTGGTCTCGCACTGGCTGCTCGATCTGCTGGTGCACCGCCCCGATCTGACGATCGCCGGCGGCCCGCCCAGGCTCGGGCTGGGGCTGTGGAACATGCCGCTCATCGAGCACGCGATCGAGCTGGCCTTTGCCTATGGCGCGATGCTGGTGTTCGCGCGCGCGACCCGGGGTCCGCAGGCGCCGCTGCTGATCCTGGCGGTGCTGATGGCGGTGCTCCAGGCGGTCAACTGGACAACACCCCAGCCGCCCGCAATCGTCGATCCGGTGCCGGCGTCGGTGCCGCTGCTCGGGCTGTTCGCCTATGGCCTGCTGGCGGCGGCAGCGTGGTGGGCCGGCGCGGTGCGCACACACCGATGAGGAACGACCCAGCCACATGACTGACCAGAGCCTGCCCCAATCGATCGCCCCGCTGTTCGAAGCGGCGTGGAATGCGCATGACATGGACGCGTTTCGCGCGCTTTTTCATCCCGATGCGACGTTCGTGAACCGTTTCGCGACTTATTGGCGCGGACATGAGGCGATCCTGGAAGGGCATCGCTTCATTCACGAAACCGTCTATCGCGATTCGGTGCTCCAGGTCGACGCGCCCGACGTCGATCCGGTTTCGGACGACGTCGCCATCCTCCATTTCTGGACACGGCTCCAGGCGGGACCGGCGCACCCCGCCGGGCCGCATCAGGTCGACACGCTCATCATGGCGGTCGTCACGCGCCGCGATGGCATCTGGCGGATTCAGGCCGGCGAGAACGTCACCTATCTCGATCCGCGCACCGGCAAGGGACTGCTGCGCGACCTGACCGCGCGGGGCTAGCGGGCGGGCCGACGGGCAGGTAAAGCGCGCGGCATGACCACTGCCGCGCCCCCCGAAATCACGCCCGAAACCGTCGCCCAGCACGGCCTGTCCGAAGAAGAATATGCCCGCGTCGTCAGCGCAATGGGGCGCGCGCCGAACCTCACCGAGCTCGGCATCTTTTCGGTCATGTGGTCCGAGCATTGCAGCTATAAATCGAGCCGTATCCATCTGAAGAAGCTGCCCACTACCGGCCGCCAGGTGATTTGCGGCCCCGGCGAGAATGCCGGCGTCGTCGACATTGGCGACGGCCAGGCGGCGATCTTCAAGATGGAGAGCCACAACCACCCCTCCTACATCGAGCCCTATCAGGGCGCGGCGACGGGTGTCGGCGGCATCTTGCGCGACGTGTTCACCATGGGCGCGCGGCCGGTCGCGAACATGAACGCTTTGCGCTTCGGGCGGCCCGATCACCCGAAGATGCGCCACCTGATCGCCGGCGTCGTCCACGGCATTGGCGGCTATGGCAATTGCGTCGGCGTGCCGACCGTGGGTGGCGAGGTGAATTTCCACCCCGCCTATGACGGCAACATCCTCGTCAACGCGATGACGGTGGGCGTCGCGGAGACCGCGAAGATCTTCTATTCGGCCGCCTCGGGCGTCGGCAATCCGATCGTCTATGTCGGCTCCAAGACCGGGCGTGACGGCATCCACGGCGCCACCATGGCCTCGGCCGATTTCGGCGAGGATAGCGAGGAAAAGCGCCCGACCGTGCAGGTCGGCGATCCCTTCACCGAAAAGCTGCTGATCGAGGCGTGTCTGGAGCTGATGGCCTCCGACGCGATCGTCGCCATTCAGGACATGGGGGCGGCCGGCCTCACCTCCTCCAGCGTCGAGATGGCATCGAAGGGCGGCGTCGGCATCCGGCTCGACATGGACAAGGTGCCCTGCCGCGAAACGGGCATGACCGCCTATGAAATGATGCTGTCGGAAAGCCAGGAGCGGATGCTGATGGTGCTGAAGCCCGGCCGCGAGGCCGAGGCCGAGGCGATCTTCCGCAAATGGCAGCTCGATTTCGCGGTGATCGGCGAGGTTACCGAAGCCGATGCGTCCGGGGGGCGAATGGTGCTCGTCCACCACGGCGAGACGGTCGCCGACATCCCGCTCGGGCCGCTTGCCGACGAGGCGCCGGTCTATGACCGCCCACACGTCGCCACGCCCCCGCCCGCCCCGCTCGCCGATCCGCCACGGACGATGGATGTGGCGGGCGATCTGCTGCGGCTGCTCGCCTCCCCCGATCTGGCGAGCCGGCGGTGGATCTGGGAGCAATATGATCCCAAGGTGGGCGGCGACACTGTCCAGCCGCCGGGCGGCGATGCGGCCGTGGTGCGCGTCCACGGCACGCAGAAGGCGCTGGCGATCACCACCGATTGCACCCCGCGCTATTGCTTTGCCGATCCGGTCGAGGGCGGCAAGCAGGCGATTGCGGAGGCGTGGCGCAATCTGTGCGCGGTCGGCGCGACCCCGCTCGCCGCGACCGACTGCATGAATTTCGGCAACCCCCAGCGGCCGGAAATCATGGGCCAGTTCATCGGCTGCATCGAAGGGATGGCAGCGGCGTGCCGCGCGCTCGATTTCCCGATCGTGAGCGGCAATGTCAGCCTCTACAACGAGACCAAGACTGAGGATGGCAGCGGATCGGCGATCCTGCCCACGCCGGCGATCGGCGGCGTCGGACTGCTGGCGGACTGGCGCAAGGCGGCGACGATCGCCTTCAAGGGCACCGGCGATGTGATCGTGCGGATCGGCGAACCGACGCACCATCTCGGCCAGTCGCTGTGGCTGCGCGAATGCCATGGCCGCGAGGATGGGCCGCCGCCGCCGGTCGATCTCGATGCCGAGCGCCGCACCGGCGCCTTTGTGCGCGCACAGATCAATGCCGGCGCCTTGAGCGCGGTCCATGACGTGTCCGACGGCGGGCTGCTCGTTGCGATTGCCGAAATGGCGCTGGCCGGCGGCATCGGCGCGATGATCGCGGCACCCGTGCCCTATGGCCTTGCCGCCACCTATTTCGCCGAGGATCAGGGGCTCTATGTCGTGACGGTGCATGACGAGCATTTGAACGACTTCCTCCACGCCTCCACCCGCGCGGGCGTGACGGTCGAGCGGATCGGCCGGACGATTGCGGGACGGATCATCGTCGAATGTCCGGTCGCCGATCATGTCGCCACGCTCGATCAGCTGCGCGCCGCGCATGAAGGGTTTTTCCCCGCATTGATGGGCGCCGCGCGTCCCGCCTAGCAAGCGCTGGCAAAAAGGGGCTATTCTGCCGCGTATCGGGTCGGAGGAGGCGCAATCGATGGCAGATATGGCCGCGAATGTGGCAAGCTGGGTCGATACTGGCAAGAATCTGTTCGCGCTGATGCGCGATTGCGCGCTCTTCGTGCTGCTCGCCCTGCTCGCCGGCTGCCCGCAGGAGATCGGCTCGCGGCTGAAACTGGCGGGCTTCAGGCAATTCGATGCGTTTGGCGTGAAGGTAACGCTCGAGGAATCACAGAAACGCACCCTCGCCGCCGGCGGCGCCGTCGATCAGACTCAGGCGAAAATCGATCAGATCCTCACCAAGATCGACCAGACGATCGCCGCGCGGCCCGATCTGCAGGCGACGCTCGCACCGCTCAAGCAGGAAGCCCAGCAATCGTCGCTCGATCTGTCAAAGGCGCGGACCCAGCTGCTGAATGCCGCCACCACCCAGCAGACCGCGCTGGCACTCAACACCGTGCAGCCCGCAGTCACCGGATGGCTCTACCTTGGCAGCCTGAACCGCGACAAGACCGGGTGGCAGACGCGCACCACCGATGCGCCCTGGCCGATCACGACGCCCTATACCGCCACCATTACCGACGGCACCTATGTCCGCCGCGAAGGCGCGCCGCTGCAGCGGCGGCTCGCAGCACCGCTGGGCGTGGCCAGCGTCGGCGCGCAGGTGACGATCGAAACCGTCGATGCGTCGGTGCCGCTCAAGGCTGGCGGGTGGACAGTGTGGGCACGCGTCACGCTCCAGCCGTGATGCCTTGCCCGATCCCCGGCGAACGGGCATCGTGACGGTCATGCTCGATCACCCTGCCCAGCCCTGGCCCGGCCTGTCCGCCCTCTCCGATGACGAGCGGATCGCCCGCGCGACCGCGCTGCGCGACCAGCTTCGCACCCGCCGCACGTGCCGCTATTTCGCCGACACCCCAGTGCCGCGCGCGATCATCGAGGCGGCGATCGAGGCGGCGGGCACCGCCCCGTCGGGCGCCAATCACCAGCCCTGGCACTTCGCCGTCATCGGCTCGCCCGAGCTGAAAGCGCAGATCCGCGCCGCCGCCGAGGAGGAAGAGCGCGCTTTCTATGCCGGCAAGGCGAGTGCCGAATGGCTCGATGCGCTGGCCCCGCTCGGCACCGATGCCGACAAGGCCTATCTCGAAGTTGCGCCCTGGCTGATCGTGGTGTTCGGCCAGCGGCGCGGCGGCATCGATCCGGGCGAGGACCGGCAGAATTATTATGTCAACGAATCGGTCGGCATCGCGACGGGGTTCCTGCTGGCAGCGCTCCATGCCGCCAATCTCGCGACGCTGACCCACACCCCCAATCCCATGCGCTTCCTGAACGGGGTGTGCGCGCGGCCCGACCATGAAAAGCCGATGATGATTGTGGTGGCCGGCCATGCCGCGCCCGATGCCACGGTGCCGCTCCACGCGCTGCGCAAAAAGCCGCTCGAACAGATTTCGAGCTTCTTGTGACCACCGGCTATTCGGGCACGCCGCTCGCCCAAAAACTGGGGCTGAAGCGCGGGATGCGCGCCTGGTTCTGCCACATGCCCGATGATGTCCGCGCGATCATCGATGCCGAGATCGGGTCGCTCGACCTGCAGACCGCGCCGTCCGCCGGGCTGGAAGCGGCGCACCTGTTCGTCACCGCGCGCGAAAACCTGGCGCGCGAGCTGCCCAAGCTGCGCGATTGCCTGGCGCCTGCCGGCTTCCTGTGGGTCTCGTGGCCCAAAAAAGCCTCCAAACAGCCCACCGACATCACCGAGGATGTCATCCGCGAAATCGCGCTGCCGACCGGCCTGGTCGATGTGAAAGTGTGCGCGGTCGACGAAACCTGGTCGGGCCTGAAGCTGATGATCCGGCGCAGCGAGCGCTAGTGGGCGGCACCGCCCCGGCCGCCGGCGACCGCAATTTCACGCTCGATTTCGTGCGCGGCGTCGCGGTGATGGGCATCCTCACCATGAACATCGCGGGGTTCGCGCTGCCCGAGACCGCTTATGTCAACCCGCGCGCTTATGGCGGCGCGACCGGCGCCGATCTGGGCGTGTATCTGTTCAATTTCGTGCTGTTCGACGGCAAGATGCGCGGGCTGTTCTCGTTCCTGTTCGGCGCTTCCACCCTGCTGGTGATCGAGCGCGCCACTGCGCGCGGCGAAAGCGCGGCGCGGGTGCATTACGCGCGGATGGCGTGGCTGCTCGTCTTCGGCCTCGCGCATTTCTATCTGCTGTGGTGGGGCGACATTTTGCACCATTATGCGCTGATCGGGATGGTGCTGTTCGCCTTTCGTGAGGCGCCGGTCCGATCGCTGGTGCGCAGCGCGATCATCCTGCTGGCGCTGCAGACGTTGCTGACGGCGGGGTTTTGTGCGGCGGTCGGGCGCAATGCGAGCGATGTGGGCCGTCCGCACCCGACTCCGGCGGCGCTGGCCGAGCGCGCCGATTTCGAATCCATTTTCGGCAAGCCGTCCGCTGCCGAGATTGCCAAGACACTGGCCGTCTATCGCGGTGGCTACCCCGGCATCCTCGCCAACCGGTGGCAGGAAAACAAATATGCGCTGGTGAGCGAGACCGCGATCGTCGGCATGGAGACGCTTGCCTATATGCTGCTCGGCATGGCCGCGCTGCGATCGGGCATGTTGCGGGGCGACTGGCCGGCAGAACGCTATCGCCGCTGGGCGCTGATCTGCTTCGGCATCGCGCTGCCCGGCTACATCGCGCTGGCGGTGTATCTGGTGGCAGCCGGGTTCAGCGTGTTCGCCGTCGTGCTCGCGGTCATCACCTTGTCCACCCCGGTGCGGCCGCTGATGATTCTGGGCTGGGCGGCGCTGCTCGCGCTGCTCGCGCAAACAGCGCGTGGCGCGATCGGCGCGCGGATCGCGGCGGCGGGGCGGATGGCGTTCACCAACTATCTGACGACGACGATCATCTGCACGACGTTATTCTACGGCTATGGCTTTGGCCTATTCGGCGTGCTCGGCCGCGCGCAGCTCTATCTCGTCGTCTTTGCGATGTGGGCGCTGATGCTGCTCTGGTCGAAGCCCTGGCTCGACCGCGTTCGCTATGGGCCGTTCGAATGGCTGTGGCGCAGCCTGGCGCGTGGCGAGCGGCAGACCATGGCGCTTTCTGCAACAGGCTCGCAATAAGCCCCTTGCGAATCACTCGCATTAGCTTAAGCTCACCCTCAACGAAGCGAGGGTCGAATGGTCGTCTGCATCTGCAACAACATCCGCGAGCAGCAATTGCGCGAAGCCGCACGCCGCGACCAGGCCGTCAGCGCCTGTGCGACCTATCGCGCGCTCGGCTGCCGCGCCAAATGCGGCCAGTGCATCCGCGCGGCGCGAGCGATCCTGTCGGAAGAACGCGCCGCCGCTTGACGGGCCGCCCCCGCGCCGCGATGCAGGGCCAGCTTTGACCCCCGGCAAGGAGCACCCCGATGAAGGGCGACCCCAAGGTTCTCGATTTCCTCAACCTCGTCCTCAAGAACGAGCTGACGGCGGTGAACCAATATTGGCTCCACTACCGGATGCTCGACAACTGGGGCGTGCGCAAGCTCGCCCAGCATGAGCGCCACGAATCGATCGAGGAGATGCAGCACGCCGACAAGCTGGCCGAGCGCATCCTGTTCCTCGAAGGCCTGCCCAATTTCCAGCTGCTCGGCCGCCTGCGGATCGGCGAGACGGTAGAGGAAATCCTGAAGGCCGATCTCGCGCTCGAGCATGAAGCGATCGCGGTGCTGCGCGACGCGATCGAACATTGCGAAACGGTGCGCGATTATGTGAGCCGTGATCTGTTCGCGTCGATCCTCAGCAATGAGGAAGAGCATGTCGACATGATCGAGACGCAGTTCGAAATGATCGAGCGGATGGGCCTGGGCAATTACATCCAGCTCAACGCCGAGCCGGCACAGGGCTGACCCTCAGGCGCGGCCGAACCCGTTCACCGCGCGGCGGCCGAAGCTCTGGCGGCGGGCAACCAGCGGATTGGCTTCCTGCACCAGCAGGGTCAGCGTTTCCTCGAACAGTCGGCGCAGGCCGGCGACGGCTTCGAGCGCCTCTTCGGGCGTGTCGCGCGTTTCCACGCAGTTGCGGGCGATGAATTCGATCTTTTCCGCCGCCGTCGCCAGCGGCATCGCGCCGAACTGGCGGGCTTCCCCTTTGAGCGTATGCGCAGGGATGACCAGAGCGGCGGCATTGTGCGCGCGCATCGCCGCCTCGATCGCGTCGACCGATTTGGTGCCGTCTTCCTCGAAATAGCCGAGGATTCGCACGAAGCCCGAGCCCAGCTCGGCGCGCGCCTGGCTGAAAGCTTCCCAGTCGACCAGTGGATTTTCCGCCATCGACACCGTTTGTCCCCTGTTCGCGAACGATTGCTTCGTCAATCGCGGGTTTAGCCGGGGCAAGTAAACGATGCGTTGATAGCGTCGGGCAAAAAGACGCGAAACGAAGCAGATAAGTCGCCGCCAAGATCAACCATCTCGGCACCGAAGGCCGCTGCCACCTGCGCCAGCTCGGCCGGCGCGGCGGGATCGTCGCTCGTAATCTCGATCATCGTCTCGCCCTGGCGCAGCGCGCGCGCGAGCCGGATCGCCGGCCAGGGGCAGCGCATCCCGCGTGCGTCGATCGTGAGGCTCACCGATCGAACGGATTTTTCGCCGCGCGCAGCGTCAGCCGCACCGGCACCGCGCCAAAGCCCAGATCACGGCGAATGCCGTTCACCAGATAGCGCTGATAGCTCTCGGGCAGCTGATCGACGCGGGTGCCGAACAGCACGAAGCCGGGGGGGCGCGTTTTCGCCTGGGTGACATAGCGCAGCTTGATGCGCTTGCCGCCAGGGGCCGGCGGCGGATTGGCTTCGATCGCGCGTTCGAACCAGCGGTTGAGTTCGCCGGTGGAGACACGCCGCGACCAGGCATCGCGCGTTTCGAATGCGGCGGCGATCAGCGCGTCGAGCCCCTTGCCGGTGACCGCCGACACGGTGAGCAGCGGCACGCCCTTGACCTGGGCCAGCCCCTCATCGAGGGCGCCGCGCACGCCGTTGAACAGCGCCGACGCGCCTTCTGCCACATCCCATTTGTTGAGCGCGATCACCAGCGCGCGGCCTTCCTGCAGCACCCGGTCGGCGATCCGCAGATCCTGCGCTTCCAGCCCGCGCGTCGCATCGAGCAGCAGCACGACGACCTCGGCGAAATCGACCGCGTGGAGCGCATCGGCGACCGACAATTTCTCCAGCTTGTCCTGCACCTGCGCGCGCTTGCGCATCCCGGCGGTGTCGATCAGCCGCAGCGGGCGCCCCTGCCAGTCGAGATCGATCGCGATCGAATCGCGGGTGATGCCGGCTTCAGGGCCGGTGATGAGCCGGTCCTCGCCCAGGATGCGGTTGATGAGCGTCGATTTGCCGGCATTGGGCCGGCCGACAATGGCAAGCTTGAGCACCGCATCGGCGCCGGGCTCTTCCGCCTCCTCGTCTTCGCCTGTGTCCTCGCGGTCGATATGCGGGGCGAGCGCCTCGAACAGATCGGCGAGGCCCTCGCCATGTTCGGCCGAGAGCTGCACGGGATCGCCAAAGCCCAGCGCCAGCGCCTCGATCACGCCGGCTTCGCCGCTGCGGCCCTCGGCCTTGTTCGCGACGAGCACCACCGGCGTGGTCGAGCCGCGCAGCCAGCGCGCGATTTCCTCGTCGAGCGGGACGATGCCGGCGCGTGCATCGACCAGGAACAGCGCGACATCGGCCATGGCGACCGCCGCCTCGGTCTGCTGGCGCATCCGACCGGGCAGCGTGCGCGGATCCTCATCTTCATAGCCGGCGGTGTCGATCACCTTGAAGTCGAGGCCGATCAGGCTCGCCTCGCCCTCGCGGCGATCGCGCGTCACGCCAGGGCGATCGTCCACCAGGGCCAGCTTCTTGCCGACCAGCCGGTTGAACAGCGTCGATTTGCCGACATTGGGGCGGCCGACGATCGCGACCACGGGGAGCTTTGCCATGCCCGGTCTCTAGCGCAAAACAGCGCCCACGCCAGCGCGCTCAGCGATAGGCGCTGATCCGCCCCCGGCTATCGAGCGTGTAGAGCGTGTTGTTGGCGACGATCGGCGGCAGCGAAAAGGGCGCATTGCCCTTGATCTTCGCGCCGATTTCGCCGGTCGCCGCCGCCACGGAGACGATCTCGCCGCGCGAATTGACCACCACCAGCCGCCCGCCGGCGAGCACCGGGCCTGACCAGTAGATCGGGCTGGTGCGCTTCTTCATGTTGCGGAAGCCGCCGATATTGGCGATCCAGCGAATCTTGCCATTGGCGCGCGACAGGCAGATCAGCCGGCCGTCATCGCTGGTGACGAACAGCCATTCCCCTGCGATCCACGGCGTCGAGATACCGGCGATATTCTGCTCCCACAGCCGCTGGCCGGTGGTGAGTTCGAGCGCGACCATGCGCCCGCCCTGGCCAACGGCATAGACGCGGCTCTGGTCGATCACCGGCGAGGCATCAATATCGGCAAGGCTTGAGACCGAGGTGGTGATCGTCGTGCGCGAAAGCGTATCCTGCCACAAGGTGCGGCCATTTTCGTAGCGATAGGCGTTCAGCTCGCCTGAAGAAAAGCCGGCGACGATCGTCCCCCGCCCCGAGGCAGGCGCGGCGACGCCGAACACGCCCTGCGATTCGAGCGAGCCCGAGACCGTCCACTGCACGGTGCCCGAATCCTGGGACACGGCGAACAGCTGATTATCCTGGCTGAGCGCGTAGATCGAGCCGTTGGCAACCGTGGGCGATCCGCGCAGCGGCCCACCCTGCGGCCCTGCCGGGCGCGTGCGCCACAAAATCTTGCCGTCGGCGGCGCTCATCGCCACCAGATCGCCCAGCCCGTCAGTGGCGAACAACTTGCCGTCATCATAGCTCACACCGCCGCCGAAGCGCGACTGGCGGTTCTTCTTGTCGGCATAGATTTCGCTCGACCACAGCTTGCGGCCGGTATTGGCGTCGAAGGCCTGGACGGTCGCGTTCACATCGACGACGAACAGCTTGCCTTCGGCCACCACCGGCGCCGCGCCGAGCCGCATCTTGGGCGTGCCGCCCCGGATATGCGCGGTCCACAGCCGCTGCGGAGCGGCGGCAAGCGCCAGATGGCCCATCGACTTGGCCGGATCGCCACCGGGCTGGGTCCATGCGTCGTTGGCGGCCGGCGGGGGCAGCAACACCTGCACCTCGGCGATCGTCTTGTCGGCCTCGGCCCCGCCTTCGGAGACGAGGATCGGCACCCGCTCGCCCAGCGTCGGCGTCTTCTTGGGCCCCTTCAGCGCGTTGCACCCGCCCAGCGCGAGCATTGCCGCAAGCGCGACCGAAAGCTTCAGCGAAGTGTTCATTGCGTGGTCTTGCCCTGCTTGTCTCGGATCGCGTCGGTTCCGAGCGTCCCTGCCATTTGCACCGCACGCGTGCGCAGCGATTGCGGCTGGCTCTCGTCCTGCGCGATATCGGCATAGAGGCGCCCCGCGAGATCGGGGCGATTCATCTGGATATAGGCGACCGCCATCATCTCGCCGGCGCTGCCCAGCCAGGGCCCGCCCTTTACCGCCAGCGGCTTCAGCCGCGCGATCACCTGCTCGGGCTTGAGCGTATCAAGCTCCGCGCTCGTCTGGCGGATACGCGCCAGATCGCGGAACGGCGCCGGCAGCGAGGCATCGTTGGCGATCGAGCCGAAGATGCGCGCGGCACCCTTCAGATCATTTTTCTGGAGCGCGACATCGCCCTGCAGCAGCAGCGCCGTCGCCTTGTAGCCCGCCCGGTTCGAGACGGCGAGCTCGGCGAGCGGCTTCTGTGCCGCCGCGACATTGCCGCTGCCCAGCGTCTGGAACAGCGCGCTCACCTGCTCGCCCTGCGCGCCGGCGGCCTTGAGCTGCTCGTTCTGCCAGTAAAGATAGCCGCCAAATGCCGCCAGCCCGGCGATGATCGCACCGATCAGCAGCCGCCCGTAGCGCCGCCACAGCGTCGCGGCCTGTTCGCGGCGCAGTTCCTCATCCACCTCGCGCAGAAATGCTTCATTGGTTTGCGGCGTTACGGCCAAGAGACAACTCCATCGGTGGCAGGGAAGCGCCGGACCTTAGCGACGTGATCGGGGAAACGAAAGAGCCTCAATCCTTGGCTTGATAGGTCTGTTCCGGCCCGGGAAAACGCCTTGCCCGCACGTCGTCCGCATAAAGCTGAACTGCAGCGGAAATGCGGCCCGACAGATCGTCGAACTTTTTCACGAAGCGCGGGGTGCGCTCGAACAGGCCGAGCATGTCCTCGCTCACCAGCACCTGCCCGTCACACTGCGCCGATGCGCCAATGCCGATGACGGGAATGTCGAGGTTTTGCGTGACGGCAATGGCGATGGGTTCCAGCACGCCCTCCACCACCACGGCAAAGGCGCCTGCCTCCGCCACCGCCCGCGCATCGGCCAGGATCTTGTCATGCTCCTGCTGGCTGCGGCCGCGCGCGCCATAGCCGCCCAGCGCATTCACGGCCTGCGGCGTCAGCCCGATATGCGCCATTACCGGAATGCCGCGCTGGACGAGGAAGGCGATGGTCGGCGCCATCGCCTGCCCGCCTTCGAGCTTCACGGCCGCGCAGCCGGTTTCGGCGAGGACCCGGCTGGCGCTGGCAAAAGCCTGTTCGGGCGAGGCTTCATAGCTGCCGAACGGCATGTCGACGATGACGACGCTGTGATAGCTGCCGCGCACCACCGCCGCGCCGTGCGCGCACATCATGTCGAGCGTCACGCCGAGCGTGGAGGGCAGGCCATACACCACCTGCCCCAGCGAATCGCCCACCAGCAGCATGTCGCAATGCGGATCGAGGAGCTGCGCGGTGCGCACGGTATAGGCGGTCAGCATCACCAGCGGCTGCTCCACCCGCCCTTCGGACTTGCGGCGCTGGATCGCCGGCACCGTCAGCCGCTTCATGGGCGCGGGCGTGGGATTGGCGCGGCTGGTGGCGGTATCGAGCGTGAAGGTGGACATCGCCCGGCTTCTAGCGGGATCGGCGGATGGTTGCCAGCAAGCCGCTACATACATCGACCATTGTTGACATTATGTTCGTTTAGTTTAACATTGTGGCCGAAAAGACGAACGAGGTGTCGAATATGTCATACAGAGAACGCGTCGCCTGGGTAGGCTGCATCAGCACGGTGCTGATCTGGGGTGGCTATCTGGCGGCGATCATCGTCCACACAGCGAGCGGCGGCGGGCACCCGTCGCTCGGTTTCTTCTGGCTGTTCGTGGGGCTGGTCGGGCTGCAGGCGGGGCTGGGGGCGGCCGTCGGCATCGCGACCGCCATCGCCGC
>FSSH01001961.1_pt2 | contig 14080 bp, 11 predicted proteins | sample 1166101 | NCBI WGS metagenome assembly FSSH01 (sample SAMEA32972668, study PRJEB13176) | freshwater metagenome | biome: Drinking water system; feature: Biomass in drinking water that filtered by 0.45 um membrane; material: drinking water | place: USA | collected 2012-12-20 | depth 0 m | reverse complement strand
AAATTTGTCCACGCCGCCTAGTTATGTCCGTGACGGTTTATCAAAGAGTTAGAGAGGCCCGAAACGAAAGGACGCACGCTATCTGATCGGCGCTGGCACAAGCACGCAGTCGGCAATCGCAGTCAGGGGATCTATGAATGACAAATTTGGGGGACGTAAACACAATCTGGATGACCGCCTTGAACGTGCAAAGCTGCCAGTGCTCTAGTTATCGTGCTTCCGTTTTTCGTAAGCAGTACTGATGGTTTTTCCGTCCCAGCCACATCAAAGATGCCGAACATGCCGACAATTTGACAACAGCCGGGGCCGGAATCTCGGACGCTACCATAAGTGAAGCCGCTTGTCCGCCAGTCACGGCGACTACGCCTCTCGATCAGCCATTGGCTGCGTGTGAGGGGTGATTGCTGCCGCGCTCGGTGCAGTGATTCGGTGGGAAGGAAGCGTTCGACTTTAGGCCGATGAAAACGGAGATTGCCGAGTGACATTCGTTCTCAGGCGGAGCGAAAACCACCCCTCCTTGTCGCCTGCCTGCGGGTCTCGTCTCGCCTAATGCCGTCAACCCCGTGTGGGGTTTGCCCTTCGCTGAAGCTACGGTGACGGCGGCTTCCGGCCCCTTCTTTTGGCGCCATCGGGGATGGTCCCCGACCACCTTTAGGAGAAACGACATGGCTACCATCGCAAACCTCACCGTGAAGTCCGACGACAGCTTCGAAGGCAACCTCGCAACGCTGACCGTCTCCGCACCGATCGCCATCATCCCCAACAACCGCAAGACCAAGGACAGCGAACCCGACTACCGCATCGTCAGCCGAAAGAACGGCTTCGAACTGGGCGCAGGCTGGAAGCGCTTCTCGCAGAACACCGGCGCCGAATATGTCTCGGTCTCGCTTTCGGCTCCCGAATTCGGCACGATCTATGGCAACATCGCCAACGCCCCGGGCGATGATCCTTCGAAGAAGGTCATCATCTGGAATCCGCCGAGCTGACGCGCCAGCACCGGCCCCGCCTTCGGGCGGGGCCACCGCTCCTGTTGGAGCTTCACTAAGCATCAACTCCACAGACGTGACGGGCGTGCGTGAAATCCCGCTCTTCAACGCACGCCCGCCTTCATCATGCGCGCACAGCACGCACGCGGTCGGTCCATATGACGGCCGACCTGGTGGGCTTCATGCGGGTTCGCCGCCATCCCCACCACCATGCTTGATCCGCCCCTAAGTGCGGCGTCTCCCATGGTCCCCGCGCTTATTGGGTCCGGGTCCCCATCACATCATTCCTGCGGCGCTGGTGCGGCCATCGACCCAATCGTCTCGATCTCCGCTATGCGCTGAAACTCGGACAGGTATTCATGCCGATGGTTCGAGAGCCAGCGCACGATCCGCGCATTGCCTAGCAATTTCGCGACATATCCCCGCGCGAAAGTGAGATGCAGATTGTCGATGCCGTAGCTGTCTTCAACTGACTTCACCTGGGTCTGGAGGGTCGCAAGTTCGCGCTCCATGCGGGAAATCTGTTGGCTGGTGGGGCCTGAAAGTTCATTCTTGCGGGCCTTCTTGGCCGGCGCTGCCAGCTGATCTTCGGGTGTCGCGGCCAAGAGAGCCCGAGCGAAGATGACAGAATAATTGTTCTGCCCGATCATGAGGTCTGCGGCCTCGATCTGGCGCATGTTTGACATGCGGCGGAGCATGTCAAAGACCTTCATCGAACAATTGGTGTCCTTGAGCATGTCCGCGGCCTCAGGGCAGATTCCGTCCAGCAAGCGGAAGCGCGCCCGGATGGACTGGACTTCAAGTCCTAGCGCATCGGCGATCATCGCTGCGGTGACGCCGCGTTCGATCGCCCGAACGATCATCCGGTGCTCCTGCACCGGCGGCAAACGATTGACGCGCTTGTTATATGTATATGTCTCGTCATCATTCGCGACGAGGCATTCAACCGTTTCGATGCCTAGCTGCTTCAGCACCTCGATGCGCAGATGTCCGTCGAGCAAGAAGTATTGCCCCGGGTTCTGCGGGTTGGGCACGACAGCAGGCGCTTCGACCAGGCCGATCGCTTTGATCGAACTGACGATCTGGGCGTATTTGCGGCTTTCCCTTACGCCCTCCCGCAGCGTTTTCAGCGGAACGATCTGGTCGATCCGCAATGTCACAGACTGCCGCTCAAAGCCGAGACGTACGCGATTTTCGGCACCCGGGTCAGACGGTCTTCGGTCCAAAGCTTGCCAGTCAGTCATCGATTTCCCCCGCGATTTGCATCGCCAGCGCCCGGGGCATCGTTTCGAGCCCCTCGGCTCTCAGCAGTGTCAGAAAGCCATCGTCGCCGAGAAGGTCCTTAATGGCCTCGACGATGAAGAGCAGGCGGGTCTGGGTGAAATCCGATTTCTTCACGAGCAGCCGCTGCTTCTCGGCCTCGCGCTGGTAGACCTGCATCAAATCGCCAGCCGTCAGTTTACGATTGCTGGATTTCCGACCTAGCTTGCTGGCGGGGACGGATTTGTTCCGGCTGCGCATGCGCAAATCGAGCAGACGGCGAACCGACGCCAGTTTCTTGCCCCTCAGCTTGCCGGTTTCATAGGCGTCCAACAACAAGCCCTGCGATTCTTCGCTTTCTGCCCGCGATATCTCCATCGCCAGGCTGATGGGGACGAGGCCGGTCTCGACGGCTGACAGCAGCCTTTCCTCGCCGCGTTCAAGCAGCGACACGATCATGCTGACCCAGGAACTCGTGACGCCAATTTTGCGCGAGATCTCGGCTTCGCTGTAGCCGCGTTTCCGCAATGCGCCGATTTCGTTCATCACATCGATCGGACGCTGCACCCGTCGGGCAATGTTTTCGACAAGGCTCATCACGAGGCATTCGCTTTCGCTCGCCTCGATCACCACCGCAGGTATTTCGGTCTGCCCAAGCGTCTGAAAGGCCTCAAGCCGTCCCTCACCGCAGACGAGGTCGTAGCGCGGGCCACCCGGACCTTCCTGTCGGCTGACGGTGATGGGGCGCTTGAGGCCAATCGTCTCGATATTGTTGACGATCTCCCGATGCTGGCGCTTGTTGCGTGCCCGAGGATTGAGCACGGTTATGCGTGAAATCGGAATCATCTCGATGTTCTGGGGACGAGTAACCGTCATCAGGCAGCCTCCGCAATTCTGACCGGCGCAGCGATTTCGTAGAAGAAGTCGAGGGTCTCGAAGCGATAGGCGTCGAGCGTCAGATCGTTGTCCTCGGCAAGCCGCAGCCTCTCGGCGGCAACGTCCAGTCGCGGGAAAAGATAGTAATCGAACGGCTGCCGGTTGTTCGTGTCCATGCGAACGACGAGGGTGATATCTGGCCTCTGGGATGTATCGAAGCGGATCTTCCAGCGCAGCAGGCCGGTTGGGGTCGGCGTACATCGGACGATGACGACGGACAGGCTGATCTCGTCATTCACGATCACGCGGTCTGTCGCCAGATCCTGCCAGGCCGCGCTACCTTGTGCCTTCAGGCCTTCAAGGACTTCGCGCAGTATGTCGGGATGAAGCCGCCGCAACGCCCGATTGATAGCGACATAGCCATAATCACGATCCGGCGAATAGCCGACGAGACTGTAGGCCCGGAGCAAGCTGCCAAACCGAGAAGAGTAAGCGCTGCTCGACGGCAGCCCTTCACACTCGTCGATAATGATGCCGGATAGAATGCCCTTCGTGCGATAGACCTCCCGAAGCGCCTCGATCATGTCGGCATCTGACAGCCTGAATGAGCGTGCACCGATGATGGCCTGCGCGGCGTCGAACAGGTCGTGCTCGACAATCGCCTCGAACGCGCCGGGACTGCGGATCCACATTTCCGGGTCATTGCGAACCCGCTTCTTCTTCAGCTTGAAGGACTGCCGATTCCATACATTGTCGCCGACATACTTGCCGTTGATGAGCATCTGATGGACCGTCCCGCGTGTCCACGCACGCCCCAGATCAGTCAGGATCCCTCGGCTGTTGAGGTCATCGGCGATTTCGCGCTCGCTGAGTTCGTCATGCACAAACGCGGCGTACACGCTGCGAACCACCGCGATCTCGTCGTCGGGACCAGGCGTAAGAATTACCCGGTCTGTCTGAATGCTCTTATGTTCGCCGCGGGTCAGCACGCCCTTGGTCGTGCCGCTTTCGTCAATCAACGTGCGCCGCAGGCCAAAGCCAGCTGGCCCTCCCTGCCGGTATCCCTTTTCAATTAGCCGACCCTGGCCCGCAAAAACCTTTGTCGAAAGTTCCCGGCTGTATTCGCCGGCCATCGCGCGCTTCACGCCCTTTACGATGGTCGAGACGGGACTGCCGTCATTCTCGAACTGCTCCGCGCAGTACAGCACTGCGATCCCGGCGCGCTTGCAGATGTACTCGTAGTAGGCGCTTTCATCAGCGTCCTGGAAACGGCCCCAGCGACTGATATCGTATACTAGGATCATCGTGAAGTCGGCGGCACCGGTTTGAACGTCGTCGATCAACCGCTTGAGAGCGTCGCGTCCTTCGATCTTGAGCCCGCTTTTCCCCGCGTCAGCATAGGTTCGCACGATCTCGATTCCACGAGTGGCAGCATAGTGCCGGATCGCATCTGCCTGATTCTCGGTCGAGTATTTCTGATGGTCCGTCGACATGCGGACATATTCAGCCGCGCGCACGAGCCTTGGCCCATGTTCCATCTTGCCATCGCTGTCCTCGTAACTCCGGTCCTGCAATTTGCGCCCTTTCGATCACCATGCTGCCGTGGCCAGGGCGACCAACCGCTGCAGCGCGAACTACGGACATCTCCGGCATTCCCGCACTTTGACCAGTATATGTGGGAAAGGAACGGAAGATGTTGCCGAAAAGGGGCAGGAAGTTGCCGGCTTGGGAGGGTGCACTTGCCAACCGCCAAGCCTATGCCGAAGTCGTCGCTGATCTGCTTCGCAAAGAGCATGGTGATTCACATCGCGCGGTCAAGCAACTGATGCGTTTGACCCATGCCAGCGAGCGATCCGCCAAGCACTGGATGGCCGCGCAACATGGGCCTGACACGGTATTCTTTTTGCGTTTGGTTGCGACGTCTCCGGTTATCAGGGCCTTCGTCCTAGGCATCATCGAAAGTCAGCAATCGGCTCCGACGGAGACGGTCGTAGTGGCGCAGAGCAGATCATCGTTCGGGCACGGGCTTCGCAATGAGGAGGGCCTGGGCAGATATTGGCTGAATCCTGACCTTATAAGTGACCCTGTAAGTGTCCCTGTAATTGGCCCAATAAATGACGGGCTCAATGAGCGTCAGCGCTGGATACTCGACCGAGTCGGACGCGGCTATCCGGCCAAAGCACGCGACATCGCTGCGCATTGGGACGTGAGCATCAAGTCGGCGCGGCGCGATCTTGCAGGTTTGTGCGCCAGCAATCTTCTCCACTTTGTCGGTGCGCGAAAGAATGGCCGCTATCACTTGGTTCGCAGTTGATCTTCACATAGCTCAGGATGAAAAATCGAATGGCGCGCCGGACAAAGCACTTCACTCGTTCGCAAGGGCAACTGCTTTGGCTCTTAGTGCATCCCATGCTTTGAATTTCGTCGCAATTTCGCGAAGTTCTCGGCCTATTGGCATGAGTGCTGCACGAAATCCTGCATTAATATCTTCGCCGTCATCATCATCGAAAGCTTTTGCAAGTAATTCGCGATCAATGGCAAAACGACGTTGAACGTCGACCCCATTGTTTTCAAAATTCAGAGCGGCAATCGCGTTGCGAACGTCCGGGCGGGCTAGAAATTTCTTGTTCTTAGTCTTTCCAAGAAAATTTTGAAAATTCGCTTGTATGACCGTTTCTCCGTCGTTGCCCATCGCTCGCGTGAGGCACGTGATCCAGTTTAGGTCTCCACAAGCTGGACCTTCCGCGCAAATTTCGAAAAGGAAGTCGGCACCCTCTCCATCGTCTTCGCTGACCCAGCTCGGCGGAAAAAATGAATTTTCGTCGAATCCAGAGTTGTCTGCATCAACGTCGCGCCCAGCCAAGCGCCAACCAATATCGGAACACTCGCTGTCCAAATAGGCCATGATCACGCTAAGCAATCGCTTTTCGACTGCGACAAGGTGTCTAGTAGCAGCTTCAACGACATCGAGATTCCGAACGACGCTGGCGCTGAGTTCGTTGTTATCATCCATAGGTCAACTCCTAAACGTCGAGATGTGATCGGCAAAGTCGCGCAACAATCGCCTTGTGTTTCCGTCAGCAGACTGCGCCACTTCGCGCGCCGCAGCCGCAACTGCGTTCCAAGTCGCCACGTGTGCGCAAGAGTTTTCAAGCAGCCTAGGGCCAAGATAAATCAATAAATGCGTGCCCTTTTGGCGTGCGCGCTCTTTCAATTCGCGATCGTAGCGAGCTAGCTGGTCCTTGTCCGCTGGCGCCCGAATCTTTGCTTCCAATGCAATGATGGTCGCTTCAGTTTCGATGACCAGGTCGACCCGGTGCGCGGCGTCGCTCATGGGCAAAAACTCGGTGTGGACATGGTATCCACCCTCAAGTGATATGTTTTCGGCACCTTCGACGCGCTTCAGGAATGCCGACAGAAATTGCGTCGCCAAATCGCCAAGGCTTGACCGCATCCACAGTCGCGCCAGCACCGCGACATTGCGACGCTCGTCTGTTCCAAGGCCAGCAGCATTCCAAATGTTGATCCCGTCTCCGCGGTTCGTCCGAGATGCGATCAAACGCCTCAGTTCATTCGATACTCTGCCCAACCGCGCGGTAGCGAGCGCAAAGCCTTGCGCCATCGTTGGCATGGTTCTTACCTGAGGCAGTAGCCTGCGCGTTTCCTCCGAAAACGCCGTGAGACGAATGGCTAGACTGTGACGTGAACGGCAAGCACGCCAGCTCGTTGCAAACGCTTCGATTTTATCGGTGGTCAGGGGCATAGAATGATATCTTGGGTCGGTGTTTCGCTTTCCTCATTTGCGGGTCCAACGTCATCGATCGTTACGCCAAATAGGGCCATGATGAGATCAGCTGCTCGGGCAATTCTATCTTCGCGATCGACCAAGTTTACTTCGCGGGCACTGGGCGCGGCGATGCCGTCTGGCACCGCATCAGTCTGTGCGATGGGCATAAGCCAGAACGAGCTGGCAACGCTTTCACCAGCTTCGGTCTCGTTCATAATCCTCTCAACCGCGAACTCCGCAAACACCGATTGAACGGCCGCAGCGTCCGCATACCCGTCTGGCACATAGATCCGCCATCCGTCTTGGCGCGATGCAATCGTGATGCCGGTCCCTTCGAGACGGAGCCATTGTCCAGCTTCGACCTGCTCCGCCTGTTCACGAACCAGCCGATCTGCGAACTCTTCGTCCACCGTGGCGCAAACAGCGTCCAAGTATGGATCGGTATCTCGGTAAGCCCATTCTACATTGTGATGCCGTCGCACGACATAACCCATGCGAACCACGCCATCGACCTTTGCCGGCGAATAGCAGCCTTGAGCTGAATCACGCATCGACGGATAGGACGTGAAGTAAAATCGCCAGTCGAACCATTGGGCTATGGAGCGCTCGTCCAGGAAGGGCTGAGACATCGAATGTCGCAGGGCTTGCTCCGGCGCCTCGTCGGATTGCGATACGACGGACAAAACGGCATGCAGTGCCTTCGCAACGGGAGATTGTGCGCTGCGCGGCTGTGTGGAGGTAAGTACTTCTCGCCAGCGCCGATCATGGTGTTTGGCGGGAACCAGTCTGCGCACCACGTAGCCGCGATCAGTATAGTCGTCCGCTGCCAGTAGCGCTGCAGCTGTGGCATCGTGGTCCATGTCGGCGGCAATTGCGCGCGCAAATGCGGCAGCGTGGATTGGCAGAGTTTGAAAATCGAGGCTGAACGCGAGCAGTCGTCCACGCAGCAGATCATGATCTTCCAGTGCGTGCAAAGTTGTTTCGAGATCAGGGCATTGGGCTAGGACTTCGGCCTTCCGGCGCTCGTCCTCCATTTGGGCGACGTTGAAGCCCGAACTGTCCGGCAGAACGCCGGCCATGATTTGTTCGGTCTGCTCTATGAGTCGGCCCATGTTTTCAGGACGGATTTCGTCCAACGACCAATCGGCCAGATTCCGCACAGTTCGAAGCCGCTGCATGGTTTTAGCGTCGGTCGCGCACTCGCCGATCAGTAGGGCATGGAGCAACAGAGCGAGGCGAGTTGGAAACTCGGTCTTATGTCGTTCCGGGCTGTAGTCCCTGCAGCAAGCTATGAACAGGTTTGCTCCGTGCTGACCGGGGTCGAACACCGGCAGGCGTTCATCTGCTTCAAGCGCCTCGTCACGAGCATTCCGAAAATTTGTTGCGAACCAAGATGAAACGTCGACACCGCTCCAGAGATTGAAGGCGCGAAACAGCCAATCCAGACGAATGTCGCTGGCTTCGTCGCCAAAAACGCGCAGGCAAACATCTGCCTCGCTATCGCCTTCTGCAATGCGACCGCCCTCCCGGGCATCGACGAAATCCGCAAGATACCGCATGTAGCGAAGGATGGCGGCATCGACTTCCGCGGCCGCCGGCGGCTCTTCCGTTCCCTTTGCCAGGGCCGCCCAAAAAATGTCCAGCCAAGACCCGTCGATCAACTGGGCGAATTCGTGCGCCCTCGCAGGAGAAAACTGCTCAAGCTTTGCCCCGAAACGCGCCTTGAAGATCTCGAAATCGGTCAATGGTTTTCCGCGCGAGTTCATGCGCACATAAATGTCGTCGTCTAATCCCATTTCCGCGAGATTGAGGACGTGAAAATGAATGGCAGGCCGGTCACGATCGGTCAGGCGCTCAAGTGCAGCAGTGGCATCGGCATTGGCCATTAATTCATCAATGTAATCGAGAACGACAAGCATCGAGGAAATGGTGGGTTCGCTCTTCCAACCGGGCATGAACCAGCTCTGGTCTTTGATCCACTCAGCCGGCTTCTGGCCGGAGAAATCTGGCTTGCCATCCCCGGGAACACCAAGTGCGGCGACCTTGCGCAATTCTTCACAGAATTGGCGAGCGCTGGCACGCGTCTCATAAGCAAAATTCAGCCAAGGCGCGTCTGTCCCTCCGGAGCGGACGGCTAGATACCAGTGCAGAAGGAACAGCGCAGTCAGGCGCTGCTGGCCATCGAGCGGCAGAAATACGCCTTGACGGACATCGCCATATACAAAATCAAGCCCGATTGGGGCCAGTTCTCCGGAAGCGTTGGACGTCACTGCCTCCGTCAGCGTGGCAATGAAATTATTGCGGATTCGGGTCGCTTTCGGATCGGATCGGCCCTGCGCATAATCCCGCTGGATCATCGGAATTTGTATGCCGGTGAGGCCGAGTCCGCCCTCATCCTGCCCGCGACTAAGGGCGGCGAAGCTCATCACGCTCATGCCTGCGTTTCCTCCCGAAGATAGTCACTCAAAATTGTTTCGATCTCCGTGAGATACGCTGTGCGATCTTTCTCGCTCCAAAAATGAGGCTGCAACGCATCGGCCTGGGAGTAATATTTCAGGAAGACGTGCCGTGTGCATGCCGGAATGAAGTCCCCTTCATGATCATAGGCGATTATTTTCTGTCGCTTGGCCTCGAAAGCACTGTTGCCCAAGCCGATATTCACGGCCTTGGATAGCAACGCTAGATTGCCAATTCCGTGGACCTCGTCGTCAGATTTTGCTGTTTCGTCACCCGCCAAGTATGTCAGAATTTCATGGGCCAGATCCCGGAATGCATCACCGACGGCAGCATCAGTCTCAGTGGCTTTTCGCCACTGCTCAATGCTGTTCAAGACGGCATCTCGGCCTTCGTTGTCGGGTAAGGCCAGGACAGCATTTTCATGAACCTTGACCCAGGCTTCCCACTGCTTCGCAGTGTTGAGTTCTGGCGCATTCTGCGCATGAATGTGCTCGAGCTCCCAGCTGTCAGCATGATGAGCCGCAAAAGGATATCGCGCTTCAGCATGCTTGTTTCTCGCCGTCGTCTCCACGTTCATCAATAGGAGAAGGCGCTGAATACGGGCATGATCCGTATCGTAGCGAAGGCTGGCGAGTTCGGATCGCGCGACATTGAGCCGCCGGCATACCTCGCGTTCAAGCCAGGCACCAAAATCCGAATGCCGGCGCTTCGCGGCTTGGGATGCAATTTCTCGCAGCATCTTGTCGCGGCCATCGGCACCAGCCTGGGCGATTAGAAACCCAATTCGGTGGTACTGGCGACGGTCCGCGTACCACCCAAGCATCCGTTCATAGAGTTGAACGACCTCGCGCCAGACAGTCGATGCCGCGTTGCCTTCAGCCCGCTTGCTCAGTTCATCAAAAACCCGGAATGTGCCTGTCGCATCACCCGGGGCAATTCCCGTAACGATTTCGAGCAGTAGCGAGATGTGGGTGGCGCAGGAGCGGTTGCCCGCCAGAAATGCCCAAACCTCCGGACGGCGCAGATCGCGCTCAATCATATCCCATTGGACAGCCAATTCATTGGCCCTGAGTTGCCGAGAACTTTCCCGATCGTGTGCTTTGCATGTGGGATCCGACAAGGCTTGGGAGAGGAGGAGCGCCTTGAACAATTCCGCATCGTCTAAGGGGATGCGACCGCTGTTGAGGCGGGTGAACAAGTCGATCGACGAAACGTGCGCCGGCGCTTCGTACCAAATCACTCGAACACTGCTGCTCAACGCATCGAGCATTGCGATCTGGTTTTCCGGTTCGATGGATGCGATTTCTGCCTTTATGGCCTGCTCAGCTTGCCAGATGTGATGAAAGTCGATGTTCATGCTAGCGCGTTCCGCATCAGGGCGGGCCAGAAAATCAGAGCTTTCCGCTCGGGTCTCGTAACGCAGCGTCCAGCCAGGCTGCCCCCCCAGTGCCCTAACCAAGAGATGGAGCGTCGTGAGCCGCTGTTGGCCATCGACAAGCTCCCATTCATTCCCAGTGTTCTTAACGACAATTGGTTGTAGGCAATAGCTACGTTCGAGATTGCCACGAATGTCTTTGACCAGTTGGCCGACCTCTAGCCGACCCCATCGATATCCTCGCTGGTAGCCTGGAACGAGAAAGCGTCCCTCGATATCTAGGACCGGCTTGAGGCATAGCCCACCGGTCCCGGCAGCAAGGGTCACCACTTCACTCATCACGTCCAATCCCCCTGCATTCAATCCAGTAGCTGCTGGTAGTCAGCGACTTCGCCACTATCACATGTATTCGTGCTTTTTGTTGAGGCTCTTGTTGCAGGAGCCGGCCGAGGCGCCGGAGGACGTGTGCCCGCAATATTTACAGGTGTAACGGCCACTGTGGCGTGCAATGTATTGGTGAGCCGCGAACGGGCTCGCATTGCATGAACCACTCGACGCAGTACTCGAGGTGTGACCGCAGAACTTACAAATGTATCCCGAGCGATCTTCCGCGATGTAAATGTGCGAACGAGAGGGTGACCGCGAACAAGACCCGCTGGAGGCGGAAGTCGAACGATGCCCGCACGTTGAGCAAATGAACCCCATGGCTAATCTCTTTCTTGGTTTCGGGTAATCTAATCTGGCTCAGAACCTCAGGCGGTGATGGCGGTGCGCAGCGGTGATAATGTCGCCACCATCGCCGACCACAACATAGGCGTCGAGGCATTTTTCGAGCTGCTTGAACGTGTTGCGCTCCAGCGACCTTTGCATGCGCGAGCGAGCACGGCGGTCGAGAAAGTAGATATCTGCCCCCCGGTGCCGCCGGGTCTCGCCAAAGGTGAGCAGGGCATCGATTGCCTCGACCGGTATCGAACGGCTCTGCATCCGGGCCTGGGCGTGCTGGGTAATCATCGAAACATCTCCTTGATTGACGATGATTCGCTTGTAGGACTCTGGGGCGACAAAAACTGTCGTGGGGGGCTTCGATGTCATTTGGCAAGGCTGTGGATCTTTTGCGACTCGCTATGTCGGCAACGACACGGCGCGGGGTCAGCCTCGTTGAAATCGAGGCTGAATTTGGCTGTGTGCGGCGTACTGCGCAGCGCATGGTAGTGGCATTAGAGGAGGCATTTCCGGCGACCGAACGGCTTGTGGCCGACGACGGTCGCGCGCACTGGCGACTGCCGGCGCGGGCTGTCGCCCATCTTCTCTCGCCAACCGCGGACGAACTTGCAGCCCTGTCAGCGGCTGAGCTTGAGCTTGAACGAGCAGGACTTGGTCCGGAAGCCGGGCAATTGCGGACCCTCGCCGGCAAAGTTCGTGCGCTAATTCCAGGAGAACACGTCTCTCGCTTGGAAACCGACGAGGAGGCCGTGCTCGAGGCTATGGGCTTTGCCGCTCGTCCTGGGCCACGCGCAACACAAAATCCCGATGTGGATGCCGCGATTGGACATGCCCTCAAAGGACCTTGCCGGTTGCGCATTTGCTATCGCAGCAGGGCGGATGACGAAGCCAGCTGGCGAACCGTCGAACCTCTGGGGCTGCTATTGGGTTCGCGGCGCTATCTCGTCGCGATCGATACCGCCAAACGGGACGGAAACATCCGCCATTTCCGGGTCGAAAGTATGGTCGCCGCCGAAGTTCTGTCCGAGAGCTTTGCTTGGCCGGACGACTTCAATCTCAAGGACTATGCCAATCGCGCATTTGGCTCCTACTACGATGCAAAGGAGCACGGCGAGGTTGTCTGGAAGTTCGCGCCTCATGCAGCCGAGCGGGCGGCGGGCTATCAGTTCCACCCCGAGCAGAACAGCGAGATACTCGATGACGGCTCGCTCGTCGTTCGCTTCGCGGCTTCAGGGCATGTCGAGATGTGTTGGCATCTCTATGCTTGGGGTGACGCGGTCGAGGTCATATCCCCACCCATCCTGACGGAATTGGTGCATCCATGGCGTCGTGATGACTTCCCCTCGCTCCCCTGAAAACGAGCTTCAAGAATCCGTGCATTTTACGGGGTGACTGGTTTTGTCATGCCGATGTGTTGGATTCGCGGCATGACAAAGCTTCTTATCGAATCGGCGATCCGCCAACTCCGCACTGTTTCCGCAAAGCCTGCAAGCATTGAAGGCGACGGCGACGAGGCCCTCGTCGCCCATGTAGCGGCGCGCATCCTTTTGACCCTCAAGGCGGCAAGGACGCCGACAATCGTTGAGGAGGTTCTCGGTTTTGCCGCCACCTCCCTCGATTTGCCGATCGCGCAGATGGTCAAAGACACCAAGCGCCCGACTGCACGGGAGATCACCTCAGTTGCCAAGCGTCTGGCAGCTCGGCCCATCCCCGAAACCGAGCACCACCGTCGTCTGGCCCAGCTTTGCACGTCCCTCGACCTCGACGCGACCGACCTTGCGATCCTCGCAAGCTTTGCACTCCAGCATCGAGGACGCATGCTTCGTCAACTTCTCAATGTGGCGGCCCTGCCGGAGCGCTTTCTGACGATCCGCACCGTCGCGTTGATCTCTGGCCTTGGTGCAGGTGAGGTAGAGCAGCGCCTTTCGAGCCATGGTCAACTGGTCGGCATGGGGCTAGTCGGCGACGATAAGGATGGTGACTACCGGACAGGTTCGCTTCTGCGTGGTGTTCTTGACCTGCACGGCGATACGCGTGAGGACATCGAGCGCTTCATTGTCCCTGAAAGTGAGGAAACGCACCTCAGCTGGGAAGATTTTTCCCATCTCGGCGCTCTGCGCGACCTTGCCGAACACATCCTTCGCGCCGGCCGCCCCGTCAGCATTATGCTCTATGGTGAACCGGGTACGGGGAAGAGCGAGTTCGCTCGTGCCATTGCACGTCAAGTCGGACGAGGAGCGAGCTTTGCAGGACTGGTCGGCGACGAGAATTGTGAAGAACCTAAGCGCGACGAACGCCTTGGCCACCTCGCCATGCTCCGTCGCCTCTGCAGTACCAGGACCGACCGTATCGTGGTTGTCGATGAGGCCGATGACGTGCTGTCACTGGCTCGCGATCGCCACGCATCCAAGCAGTTCGTGAACCGCCTGATCGAAGACCCGAAGGTGCCTACGATCTGGATTGTCAATGATCCCAATAATCTCGATCGCGCCTCGGTACGACGGATGATGCTCGCCATCAGTTTCGAAAGGCCGCCGCAGACCGTGCGCCGGCGGATCGCTGCGCGTGCTGCAGAAGCCGACGGCCTGACGCTGGTGGCTGGCGGTGCCGAGCGAT
>FSSH01000673.1_pt1 | contig 14090 bp, 10 predicted proteins | sample 1166101 | NCBI WGS metagenome assembly FSSH01 (sample SAMEA32972668, study PRJEB13176) | freshwater metagenome | biome: Drinking water system; feature: Biomass in drinking water that filtered by 0.45 um membrane; material: drinking water | place: USA | collected 2012-12-20 | depth 0 m | reverse complement strand
GCGACCACGCCCCAGCGCGAGCAGCGGCCATAGGTCGGCTTGATGCCGGAAATGCCGACGAAGGCCGCAGGCTGACGGATCGAGCCACCGGTGTCGGTACCGGTCGCGCCTGGACACAAGCGCGCGGAGACTGCCGCAGACGAACCTCCGGACGAGCCACCCGGCGCGAGCGGGGCATTGCCGCCATCGCTGCGCCGCCACGGCGAGATCACGTTGCCGAAGGCGGATGTCTCGTTCGACGATCCCATCGCGAACTGGTCCATGTTGAGCTTGCCGAGCATCCCCGCGCCCGCCGCGAACAGATTCGCCGACACGGTCGATTCATATTGCGGGACAAAACCCTCAAGGATCAGGCTCCCCGCCGTCGCTGGTACGCCTTTGGTGCAGAACAGGTCCTTCATCCCGATCGGCACGCCCGCGAGCGGCTTGAGCGTCTCACCCGCCGCGCGTGCGGCATCGGCTTCGGTCGCGGCGGCAATCGCGTGATCGGGGGTCTCAACCAGAAACGCATTGAGCGCCTTGGCCTTGCTGACCTTGGCGATGAACGCGTCGGCGACTTCGCGCGCGGAGAAGCTGCCGGTGCGCACGCCGTCGCGCAAAGCGGCAACGCCGAGATCGGTGGTATCGCTCATTATTCGATCACCTTGGGCACGGTGAAAAAGCCATGCTCGGCCTGGGGTGCATTCGCGAGCACCGCGTCGCGGACATTGCCGCCGGTCAGGGGATCGGCGTTCACCACATCGTCGCGCAGCCGCAGCGTGTTGGCGATCACCGCGGTCATCGGCGCCACATCATGCGTGTCGACCTCACCGAGCTGCTCGATCCAGCCCATGATATTGCCAAGCTCGGGCGCGATGCGCGCGGCTTCTTCCTCGGTGATCGCGATCCGGGCGAGACTCGCGATTTTTCGAACGGTGGAAATGTCTACTGCCATGCTGGAGCGGCTAGCATCGCCCGCGCGCCTTACGCAACCTATTCGAACGGTACGCCCACCGGCTTGCCGTCGATATAGACCTGGCGGCGCGGTATGGGGCGGATCTCGAAGCCCCGCTTGGCAAGGGCGTCCTTCAGCGCTGTATTGTCATCGACGACGCCCTCAACGTCATCGATCGCACGGGCGTCATCGGTGCGCCACACGCCCTTGGCATCTCGGTGCGTGACTGCGACGCTAGGCTGGCACTGGTCACATCCGTTGGTGACGAGCACAGCCGACGTGCTGCCTGGTTCATACCAGAGTACAGCAGTGCCAGTATCGTATGCGTCGGCTTCGAAGGACAGCAGCAGCCCATCCGGCAGCGGCACTTCGCGCGGTTGGATGCGGATGCGTTTGGCGAGCGCTTCAGCGCCGTCCTCGACCGCTTCAATGCTCGCGACGTCCCATCGGCCATGGGCCTTCATGGCGGCCCGCGCCCGCTCCGCCGTCGTGGCGTTCGCGCTGCGGGTCAGCCGGGTGAGCGCTGCCCGGCCCGGCGCGCCGAAATCAAAGGCGAGTGCGGCCCAATCGAACTTCTCAGGCTTGACCTTGCCCGCCGTCAGCCGCGCGACCTGATCGGCGGTGGAAATCGCGTTGAAACTCAGGATCGGGGTGGCTAGAAACAGCGCGACCGCCGCCACGCCAAAGGCCAGCAGCGTGTTCGACGATCGCACCAGCGGCGCCCATGCCGCCCGCCCGCGCGCCAGCGAGACCAGATAGGCCAGCCCATAGGCGCTGGCGATCACGACGAAGGTCAGCCCCCACAAGCGCTGTGGCGTAAAGCCATGCTGGTCGATCCGCAGCCCCGTCGCGACCGCCGCAATCGCCACCAGCGGCAGCATCGCCAGCCCGAGCGCCATCGCCCCGTAGCGCAACACGGGATTGCGTGCCTCATCATCGGTACCATTGCCGAGCACCGCATTGGCGAGCAGCAGCGCGCCGATCACGCAGCTCAGCAGAATCGGCGTCGCCGACCGCGTGGCTTCCCAAAGCGGCGCGAGACCGGTGAATGGCAAGGACAGCAAGAACAGCAGCAAGCCAATGCCGAGCACCGGCGCCAGCACGCCGAGCACCGCCGTCACCACGCGCTGCAACAGCCGCACGATCTTGTCGCGTTCGCGGAGCAACCCGATCGCGCCACCAAAGGCCGCGCCGAACAGCAGTGCCGCGAACCAATGCTTTTCCAGCAGCTTTTCAAGCGCATCGATCTTGATCAGTTTGAACAGCAGCGCGAGCAGCCAGCTCATCAGGAAGACGATGCCGACGAAGACATTGGCGGCAACGCCGATCACCGCGTCGGTCCAGGCATGGCCGTGCAGCGCCGGATAGGCAAAGCGCCAGCCGCCTGCGTCACGCGCGGTCTGGAACAGCGGGATCATCACGCCCAGCCCGAGGAACAGGCTGGTGCCGCGCCACGGCCAGAAATCGCTGCCACCGGGCGACCCATGCCAATAATAGACCGCCCCCGCGACCCCGCCCAGCGCCAACGCAAAGCCGATCGCCCAAGCCAGCCGGACTCGCTCCACCACCAGCGCGAACGCCGTCACTGCGGTGGCGATTGCCAGCGCCAGCGCGACTCGCTCGACAGGGACAATCGCCGTCCGCAGATCGACTAGCTGCTGGATCAACAACGCCCCCAGCCCGCATATGGCGGCGAGTATGATCGGCCGCAGCGGCCAGTGTCCGCCATCGATATCGGACGCCCGATCGAGCGCGCCAACTGCTTGATCCACCGCTTGTTCGGCCATGTCGGTCCTGCCCCGTCGTGAGTCCTCAGCCTAGCAAGCGCCGCGATTGCAAGCGAGGCAATGTTGCGGCAGGGGAACTTCGCGGCGGGCCGCCAGTTTTTGCTGCACCGCACCATTTTTCGGAGTATCCCGGTTGGCGCGCAAATTCCTCTATCTGGTGGCCGTCCTCATCNNCATCGTCATGGCACTCGCAGGCCTTCTTGCTTTCAGAATCTTCGGCGCGCAGATGATGCGTGCCGCGTTCGTGCCGTCGGCGGCGTTCCAGACGCTGCCCGGCGTCAAGCCGGCGGACTATGCCGATGCGCGCATGTGGATCGCGCGGCCCGACAAGCCCGGCAACCCGGCGCTGTGGACGCCGCCGGGCTATCGCCCTGCCGCCGATCCGCAGGCCGCGCTGTTTTTCATCCATCCGACCTCATACCTCGACCGCACCCGGTGGAATGCACCGCTCGACGATGCGACCGCCAATGATCGCGCGGCGCTGTTCCTGCGTGGGCAGGCGAGCGCGTTCAACGAAAGTGCGGCGATCTGGGCGCCGCGTTACCGGCAGGCGACATTCGGTGCATTCCTGACCAACGAAGCCACTGCGCAGCAGGCGCTCGATCTGGCATATCGCGATGTCGATGCGGCGTTCGATGCCTTCCTGCGCGACATCGGCCCCAATCGTCCGATCATCCTCGCCGGACACAGCCAGGGCGCGCTGCACCTCGCGCGGCTGCTGCATGATCGCGTCGCGGGCACGCCACTCGCGAAGCGCATCGTCGCGGCCTATGTCGTCGGCTGGCCAGTGTCGCGCAGTGCCGATCTGCCCGCGCTCGGCCTGCCCGAATGCACCAGCGCGGATCAAACCGGCTGCCTGCTGTCATGGCAAAGCTTCGCCGAACCCGCCGATCCGGCGATGATACTCGACACTTTCGATGCGTCGACCGGCTTTGCCGGGGTCGCGCGCAGCGGCACGGCGCTGGTCTGCACCAATCCGATCACCGGCACCCCTGATGCCGACGCGCCCGCCAGCGCTAACCTCGGCACGCTTTTTCCCTCGGCCGACTTGAAGACCGCAACGATTGGCGCGGGGCGCATCCCTGCGCGCTGCACAGGGCGCGGCTTTCTGATGATCGGATCGCCGCCGACCGAATTCGGGCGCTATGTCCTGCCCGGCAACAATTACCACGTGTTCGACTATAGCCTGTTCTGGGCCAATGTCCGCGCTGATGCCGCGCGGCGGCTGGCCGCATTCAAAGCACCGTGATCACCACCGACCGTGCCGAATTCCGCGCGGCACTGCCGCAGGGCGGTCGGCTGATCGGGCTTGACGTCGGCACCAAGACGATCGGCACCGCGCTGTGCGACGCGGGCTGGATCTTCGCCTCGCCTGCGCTGCTGATCCGGCGGACCAAATTCACTGCCGACAAGGCCGCGCTCGCCGCGTTGATCGCCGAGCAGCAGGTCGCGGGCATCGTGATCGGCCTCCCGCTGAATCTGACCGACGGCAGCGAAAGCCCGCGCTCGCAATCGAGCCGCGCCTTTGCGCGCAACATGGCCGATCTGGGGCTGCCGATCTTCCTGCAGGACGAACGCTGGTCGACTCAAGCCGTCGAACGCCAGATGATCGCCGAGGATATCAGCCGCGCCAAGCGCGCCGAACGCGTCGACAAGCTCGCGGCGAGCTATATCCTGCAAAGCGCGATCGATGCGCTGATGGCGGGTTAAAGGCATCTAGCCACCACCGTTAGTGTCGAGCGAAGTCGAGACACGGATGGTGTCGCCAGTGGCCTGTTTCTCGACTTCGCTCGAAACGAACGGGTGGAGATTTGAGATCGGTGACGCGGTCGGGACTAGTCCAATCCCAACGCCTTGCTCGCGACCTTCTCCAGCGCGGGATCGACCGGCGGCGGGTCCATCGACACATGTGCTTCGAGCCGATCCGCAATCGCCGTCAGCGCCGCGATCCGCGCCGATTTCTTGTCGTTGCCGTCAATCACCGTCCACGGCGCCCAGCGCGTGTCGGTGCGCTTGAACATGTCGTGCATCGCGTCGAGATAGTCAGCGCGGCGCGACCGATTGCGATAATCCTCAAGCCCCGTTTTCCAGCGCTTCCATGGGTCGTTGAGGCGCTCCTTCAGCCTTTTGTCCTGTTCGGCCTGGGTGATGTGGAGGAACAGCTTGACGATCGTCGTCCCCGAATCGGCCTGTTGCGCTTCGAATTCGTTGATCTCGTCGTAACCGCGCTTCCAGTCGGTCTCGTTGGCGAAACCCTCAACGCGTTCGACGAGCACGCGCCCATACCAGCTGCGGTCGAACACCGCGATATCGCCGTCCATCGGCAGACGGGTCCAGAAGCGCCACAGGAAATGGCGCCCCTTTTCCTCAGGCGTGGGCGCGCCGATCGGGTGGACTTCGTAATAGCGCGGGTCCCAGCGTGAGGTCAGCCGCTGGATCGCGCCGCCCTTCCCCGCCGCGTCCCAGCCTTCGAACATCACGATCGCGCGGCGTCCGTGGCAGATATGCGCGACCTGAATGCGCGCGAGCCGCTCCTGCAGCGCGGCGAGATCGGCGTCGAAATTGCCGACGTAATCATGCCCCGCTTCGTAATCGCTCAGCTTGATCATGGCGCGGAGACAACCGGTACATGGACTTCCCAGTTCCCGCGCGGGCGCAGCACCAGCCGGTAATAGGCCGCCGACAGCAATATCTGCGCGCCGGTCATCAGCAAACCCGTGCGCCCCTCGCCCGGATCGAGCCAGTTGAGCCACACGATATAGCCCAGCGCCGCCAGCGTCACGAGCGGGGCGAGCGGATAGAGCGGCATCTTGAACGGTGCATGCGCTGTCTGACCACTGCGGCGTCCGGCGATCACTGCAAGCGCAATGCCTGCGTAAATCGCGATCAGCCCGGTGCCGCTCAACACCAGCAATTGCTCGAGCGGGACGAAGCAGCAAGCCGCCCCTGCCGCACCCACGATCAGCGTCGACATCCACGGCGAGCCGAAGCGCGGGTGGATTGCGGTCAGCAATTGGTCGACCGGTCGCCCCCAGCAACGATCACGCGCGGTGCCGTAGAAGAAGCGCGCGCAGGCGAGGATGCAGGCAATCACCGCATTGACGATCGCGACCGCAACGCCAATCGCCAGCCAGTCCGCCGCTTGCCCGCCGCCATAAAGCCGCACGACAAGGCCGAATGGATCGTCATGGTTGAACAGCGCGACCAGATCGGGCGCGGCGACCAGCGCAGCGAGGATCGGCAATCCCTCGATCGCGACCGTGGCGACCATTGCCCAGAAAATCGCGCGGGCGATCTTGCGCGGGGCTTCGTGCATTTCCTCGCCGAAATAGACCGCAGCGCCATAGCCGTTGAGCGCAAATATCGCGATTGATGCGGCAACGCCAATCGATCCGGCAGTCGCGGGGATCAGATGCGCGCCGTCACTGGCGAGCATCACCGGGTCAGCGAGAAAGCTCCCCATCCCGCGCACGGGATGACCAAAACCGAACCAGATCACCAGCGCTGCTGCGATCACCTCGACCAGCAGAAAAGCGCCAGTCACCAGTGCATTGACGCGGATTTGCAGCAGCGACACCAACGTCGCCCCGACAACCACCGCCAGCGCGAGCGGGATTTGCGGCAGCCCCGGCCAGATCGCCGCCAGCACCGCGCTCAAGCCGAGACCAGCCACGGGCGGAAACAGCAGATTGTTGAAGACATTGACGCCGAGCATCACGAAGCCCGCCATCGGCCCCAAGGTCCGCGCGACCATTACATATTCACCGCCCGCCACCGGCCAGTTCGACGCGAGTTCCGCATAGACATAGGCGGTGGCGATGCAGACGATCGTGGCGAGCAGCATCGCCCAGACGGCGCCCGTCCCCGCGACACTGAACATCCCCGGCACGATCACGAACAGCGACGACACCGGCGTCGCCACCGACAGCGTCAGGAACAGCACGCCTGACACGCCCAGGCTGCGCACCAGCCCTGCCGCTGGCGCCCGCGCCTCAGCCAAGCGCGGGCCAGCCGGCGCGGGCCCGCCCGCCGATCACGCCTTGCCGGGCTCGACGGTGCGGATGTTGAGTTCGCGCAGCTGCTTGGGCGTCGCGAAATTGGGCGCGCCCATCATCAGATCCTCGGCCTTCTGGTTCATCGGGAAGGTGATGACCTCGCGGATATTGGGCTCGTCGGCCAGCAGCATCACGATCCGGTCGACACCCGGTGCCGATCCGCCATGCGGCGGCGCGCCGCATTTGAAGGCATTGATCATGCCGGCGAAATTGCGGTCGACATCCTCGCGCGTATAGCCGGCGATTTCGAACGCCTTGTACATGATTTCGGGCTTGTGGTTGCGGATCGCGCCAGACGACAGCTCCACGCCGTTGCAGACGATGTCATATTGATAGGCAAGGATATCGAGCGGATCCTTGGTCTCCAGCGCGGCCAGCTCGCCCTGCGGCATGCTGAACGGGTTGTGGCTGAAGTCGATCTTCTTGGCATCCTCGTCATATTCGAACATCGGGAAATCGACGATCCAGCAGAATTCGAACCGGCCCGCGTCGATCAGCCCGAGCTGATCGCCCAGCCGCGTGCGCGCAAGGCCTGCGAGCTTGGCCGCCTGCGCTTCGGGCCCGGCGGCGAAGAAAATGCCGTCATTCGGCCCCAGCCCCATCGCCTCGGCAATGGCGCGCATCCCGTCCTGGCCGTGGTTGTTCGCGATCGGCCCGCCGAACACGCCGTCTTTCTGGGTCGCATAGCCGAGCCCCGGAAAGCCCTCGCCTTGCGCCCAAGCGTTCATGTCGTCGAAGAATTTGCGGCTCTTGTCGGCGGTGGCGGGCGCCGGGATCGCGCGCACCACCGATCCGCCTTCCACCATCGATGCGAAGCGGCCAAAGCCCGATCCGCGAAAATGGTCGCTGACGTCAGTGATGAGCAGCGAGTTGCGCAAGTCAGGCTTGTCGCTGCCATATTTCAGCATCGCCTCACGGTAAGGGATGCGGCGGAACGGGAGCGCGCTGACCGAACGCCCCTTGCCCTGCCAATCGGCAAATTCCTCGAACACGCCGTGCAGCACCGGCTCGATCGCCGCGAACACATCGTCCTGCGTGACGAAGCTCATCTCGAAATCGAGCTGGTAGAATTCGCCGGGCGAGCGATCGGCGCGGGCGTCCTCGTCGCGAAAGCACGGCGCGATCTGGAAATAGCGGTCGAACCCCGCCACCATCAGCAGCTGCTTGAACATCTGCGGCGCCTGCGGCAGCGCATAGAATTTGCCGGGATGCACGCGGCTGGGCACCAGATAGTCGCGCGCGCCTTCGGGGCTCGACGCGGTCAGGATCGGCGTCTGGAATTCGGTGAAGCCCTGGTCGATCATCCGCCGCCGGAGCGACGCGATCACATGGCTGCGCAGCAGAATGTTCGCGTGGAGCCGCTCGCGCCGCAGATCGAGGAAGCGGTAGCGCAGCCGCACATCCTCGGGATATTCATTGTCGGCCGCGACAGGCATTGGCAGGTCGTGCGCCTCGCTCTGCACCACCACCTCGGCCGCGCGGACCTCGATCGCGCCGGTCGGCAGATTGGGATTCGCTGCCTCGGCGGCGCGGGCGACGACGGTGCCGGTGACCGTCACCACGCATTCGCTGCGCAGCGATTCGATCGCCGCGAATGCCGGCCCGCCGACTTCGGCGACGATCTGGGTGATGCCGAAATGGTCGCGCAGATCGACAAAGACCAGATGACCGTGATCGCGCTTCTTGTGGACCCAGCCGGAGAGGCGGACGGTGGCGCCGACATCGGCTTCGCGCAGCGCGGCGCAGTGGTGCGATCGATAAATATGCATGGGGCGCCTAACAAGCGTTCGCGAAACGCTTGTCAAGCGCGCCCTGTGCGGGGCGCACTGGCCGATTGAACCATTGCAGCCGCGCCGCCGTGCCGGTCATCTGCCATGTGGCTCGCAGCAACGGCCGCGTCGCCTTGGCGCCAACGGCTAGAAAGCGCAGTCCGATCGGATCGTTGCAAAGTCATCGCCATGGAACGATCCGATCGGCGCGCACGGCTCTGGATGCCGGGCGGCGCCGATGCTACCCAGCACCATGCACATCCATGACCTGATCACCGATTCCGCCGCCCTCGCCAATCTCTGTCACCGCCTCGCGCAAGCCGATTACGTCGCGGTCGACACCGAATTCATGCGCGAGAACAGCTATTGGCCCGAGCTGTGCCTGATCCAGATCGCCGACCAGACCGAAGCCGCCGCGATCGACCCGATGGCGCCGGGCATCGACCTGCAGCCGCTGCTCGATCTGCTGGTGAACAACGAGGATGTGCTGAAAGTCTTCCACGCCGGCGGGCAGGATATCGAGATCGTCTATAACCTGACCGGCAAGACCCCCCACCCGCTGTTCGATACCCAGGTGGCGGCGATGGCGCTGGGGCAAGGCGAGCAGATCGGCTACCAGAATCTGGTCGAGACCTATCTCGGCATCGCGGTCGACAAGGGCGCGCGCTTCACCGACTGGAGCCGCCGCCCGCTCGACAAGCGGCAGATCGAATATGCGATCGGCGACGTCACGCATCTCTCCACCATCTTCCCGCGAATGCTCGAGCGGCTGCGGCGCACGGGTCGCGGCGCGTGGCTCGATCAGGAAATGGAGCGGATCGCCGATCCGGAAAATTACCGCAACGATCCCGAAGCCGCGTGGCAGCGCGTGCGCATTCAGGGCCGCAAGCCCGAGGTGCTCGGCCGGCTGAAGGCGCTGGCGCGCTGGCGCGAGCTGGAGGCGCAAAACAAGGACTTGCCGCGCGGCCGCATCGTCAAGGACGAGACGCTCGCCGATCTCGCCGGCAGCCCGCCGCGCAAACAGGCCGATCTCGCCAAGGTGCGCGGCCTTTCGGCGGCATGGGCCAGCAACGACATCGGCGCTCGGATGATGGCCGCGCTCGACGGCGCAAAGCCACTCGCCGCCGACGAACTGCCGGTGCGCGACGATCGCAAGCCGGGCCTGGGCAAGGACGGCGCGCTGGTCGCCGATCTGCTGAAATTGCTGCTCAAGATCCGCGCGCGCGACATTGATGTCGCTGCGAAGCTGCTGGCGCGCAGCGAGGAGCTTGAAGCGCTCGCCGCCGGCCAGCGCGCCGGCCTCGCGATCCTGGAGGGCTGGCGCTACGACCAGTTCGGCAAGGATGCGCTCGCGCTGGTGGAAGGCCGGCTGGGCTTTGCGGTGAAAAACGGCAAGCTGAAGATGACGCGGGCGGAGGAGGCGTAGACGAAAGCGCGGGCACGCGAGCGCTACCCCGGAAAATCCGAAATGACGACGTCCCAGTGATCTTCAAGCAACGAGAACCGGACCGCCTCCTCGGCGTCGAGCTTTCCGATATCCTTGAACAGCCGCTTCTTTGCGTCCTCCCACTTTGTTTCCCAAGCGGGGTCATTCAGCGCGGCGGCGGCATCACGGTAGGTGATCGTCACCCTTATGTCCCATCGCGGACCGCCGGCGAGATGTGTGAACGGAAACTCGGACTTCATACTAAGGATAAAGCCCTGCTTCCTCATCTCCTCGAGCAGCGGCTTGTGGTTCTGTTCGTATAGAAGAATGAAGTTCTTCAACGACCCCCATTTTACTCGATAGTAATATTCTACCTTTGTCGGTACATCCTTGGCGCGCAGTTCACCCCGAACCGCATCTTCTGCGGCGACCGTTGTCGGAGCAAGTGCCAAGACGCCTATTCCTGCCAGTGGAATCAGAATGCGCATGTGACGCCTCCCGTCAAAGCGCGGATGGTGACCGAATTCGAATGGTGAGAAAATAGCTAATCCTTGCTCCTCACGGCGCCATAGCTGCCGCCCCCTACCCCCGCACCGCCACCCCGCGTGCGAGCACTGCCGCCAGCGCCTTGTGGCGGCGTTCCACGGCCTCGCTGTAGAGCGCGCGGTCGTCGCCGGTCAGGGTGAGCGCGATCGCGCTGCCGTCGTCGCTGAGCGTCGTGCGGCCGAGCGGGCCGGCGAGCCCCCCCGACAGCCGCTGCCCCAGCCGCATCGCCAGCCCCCAGGCCATTGCCCGGCGCAGGCTCTCCGCATCGGCGAGCGCGCCGATTGGCTCGGGCGACGTCAAGCCGCCGCCCAGCGAGGTGAACAGCGCCTGCGCGACAAGCGCACGGCCCGCCGCGTCGATCGCCACCCAATTGCCGTGCAGCGCAATCTCCACGCCACGCTCGGCCCGGAATTCGGGGTTGGCGCGCCAGCCGACATCGGCGAGCAGGCAGGCGGCGTGCCGCAGCCGGGCCAGCGCCGGTGCTTCGCCGGCGAACAGCGGCGCGATCCAGTCGTCGAGCAGGTCGCCATGCTCGGGGAAGCGGCCCAGCCTTTGCCCCTCGTCGCGCGCCGCCACGATCAGCGGGTCGAGCGCGCGCTGCTCATCGCTGAGCGCGGCATAGAGCAGCCCCTCGCGCAGGCCAAAGGCGGAGACGATGATCTCCGGCGCGCCCAGATGGCGCACCAGCACCCCCAGCAGTGCGGTCGCATCGCCCAGCGTCGGCACGCGGCCCGCAGACAGGCTGGGGATTGCGCGCAGCGTGCTTTTGGACACGTGCGACAGCGTGCGGCCCAGCCGGGCAATCGCCTCGGGGCTCAGCCGGTAATGGTGGATGATCGGCAGTGCATAACCGGTCTGGTGCATGTCCAGCCTGGCAAGCGCCCGCCACGATCCGCCGACCAGATAGAAGGGCAGGCCGGCGCCGCGCCCTTCCCACCCGGCCTCCGCCAGCAGTTTCGCCACGCGCCGGTCGAACTTGCGACCGCCATCCGCCCGCAGCGCCGGCAGCCGCAGCACACCGAGCGGGAACGAGGCGCGCTCCTGCACCGCGCCGTTCTTCACCCGCACCAGTTCCAGGCTACCACCCCCCAGATCGCCGACAATACCGTCGGCATCCGGAATGGCTGAAATCACGCCAAGCCCGGCCGCCAGCGCTTCCTGCTCGCCCGACAGCAGCTCGACCGAAAGGCCCATCGCCCGCGCGGCCGCCAGCAGTTCGGCGCCATTGGCGGCATCGCGCACGGCGGCGGTGGCAACCGTTCGCAGCTGCGCCACCTGCATTTCGCGCGCGACGGCGGTGAAGCGGCCGAGCGCGGCTTGCGCGGTCGCCATCGCTTCGGGGTCGATCGCGCCGGTGGCGACAAAGCTGCGCCCCAGCCCGGCCATCACCTTTTCGTTGAACAGGATCGCCGGCAGCCGCGCCGGCCCCTGATAGACAACGAGGCGGATCGAGTTCGAGCCGATATCGATAATCGCGGTGCGCGGATCGCCGGCGGTGTCGGCCCGCGGCTTGCGGAAGAACAAAGTGGCCATGATCGACGGGGCCGCTCAGCCGCTCGGCTGTTCATTGCGCCGCCTGAGCGACAATTTGGGCACCGCATCGCTGCTGGCAAGCGCCGCGCCGCGCCCTGAAAGCGAGGGATTGGTCATGAAATAGCGGTGCAGGTTGAACGGCCGTTCGCCGGGATCGAGCCGCTTGTAACTGCCATCGGCCAGCAATTCCCAGCTTTGTTCATTGTCGATGAGATTGGCGACCATCACCTGATCGAGCACCTGATCATGCACCGTCTTGTTCAGGATCGGCAGCATATATTCCACGCGCCGGTCGAAATTGCGCGGCATCCAGTCGGCCGAGGAGATGAATACCTTGGCGCCGTCATTGGGCAGCGCGCGGCCATTGCCGAAGGCCCAGATGCGGCTGTGTTCCAGGAAGCGGCCGACCACCGATTTCACGCGGATATGCTCGCTCATCCCCGGCACGCCGGGCTTCAGGCAGCAGATGCCGCGCACCACCAGCTCGATCTCCACGCCCGCCGCGCTCGCTTCGTAAAGCTTGTCGATGATCGCGGGGTCGACCAGCGAGTTCATCTTCGCCCACATCGCCGCCGGCTTGCCCGCGCGGGCAAAGGCGATTTCGGCATCGAGCAGCTCGACCAGCCGCGCGCGCAGATCGCGCGGGCTCATGTTGAGCAGCTCCATGTCGGTCGGCTCGACATAGCCGGTGACATAGTTGAACATCTGCGCGGCATCGCGCCCGATGCGCGGATCGGCGGTGAAGAAGCTGAGATCGGTATAGATGCGCGCGGTGATCGGGTGGTAATTGCCCGTGCCGAAGTGGCAGTAAGTGCGGAATTCCCCCGCTTCGCGGCGCACCACCATCGAAATCTTGGCGTGCGTCTTCCAGTCGATGAAGCCGTAGACCACCTGCACGCCAGCGCGCTCCAGCGCCGATGCCCAGAGCAGGTTCTGCTCCTCGTCGAACCGGGCCTTCAGTTCGACCACCGCCGTCACCGATTTGCCCGCTTCGGCCGCGGCGATCAGCGCGTTGATGACGCCGGGTTGCTTGCCGGCGCGGTAGAGCGTCTGCTTGATCGCGATCACGTCCGGATCGGCGGCCGCCTGGCGCAGAAAGGCCAGCACCACGTCGAACGTCTCGTACGGGTGGTGGATGATGATGTCCTTGGCGCGGATCGCAGCGAAGCAATCGCCACCAAATTCGCGGATGCGTTCGGGGAAGCGCGCGGTGAACGGCGTGAATTTCAGGTCCGGACGGTCCTCCTCCACCAGCCGGTCGAGATCGCCCAGTCCCAGGAACACGCCGCTTTCGGTGATGATCGCCTCGGCGCCGCCCAGTTCGGCCTTCACCAGCGCCTCGATCTCGGCGGGCATGGAGGGTTCGAGCTCGAGGCGGATCACCCGCCCGCGCCGCCGCCGCTTGATGGCGTTGGCGAAATAGCGGACCAGATCCTCGGCATCCTCCTCGATTTCGAGATCGCTGTCGCGCAGCACGCGGAAACAGGCGGCGCCGCGCACCTGATAGCCGGGGAACAGCAGGCCGCAGAACCGCCGCAGGATCGATTCGATCGCCACATAGCGCGCGCCCTCCCCCGGCAGCCGGACGAAGCGGCCAAGGGCTGTGGGCAGCATCACCAGTTCGCGCACCACCAGCTTGTCCGAATGGCGGCACAGATCGAAGACGATGCTCATCCCCTTGTTCGGGATGAAGGGAAAGGGGTGCGCGGGATCGAGCGCCTGGGGGGTGAGAATCGGGAAAATCTGCGCACGGAAATGCGCTTCGAGCCACTCCGCATCGGCCCCTTCAATCTCGCGCGAGCCGAGCACGCGGATGCCCGCTTCGGCCAGTTGGCCGCGCAGCTCCAGCCACACTTCCTGCTGGCTCCCCATCAGCCGGTCGGCCTCGTCGGTGACGATGGCGAGCTGCTGCACCGGATTGAGCCCGTCGGCGGAAAGCCGGTCCACCTCCTGGCTCTGCTGGCCGCGCAGGCCGGCCACGCGGACCATGAAGAACTCGTCCAGATTGGATGCCGAGATCGACAGGAAGCGCAGCCGTTC
>FSSH01000941.1_pt1 | contig 14096 bp, 14 predicted proteins | sample 1166101 | NCBI WGS metagenome assembly FSSH01 (sample SAMEA32972668, study PRJEB13176) | freshwater metagenome | biome: Drinking water system; feature: Biomass in drinking water that filtered by 0.45 um membrane; material: drinking water | place: USA | collected 2012-12-20 | depth 0 m | reverse complement strand
CGACGATCTGGTGGAATGTACTGTCGGTAGTTAGTTTTCAACGATTTTTGGAGAGCTTCAATGGACGAAAAAGAGCCAAGAAATAGCGATGCGGTGGGCTATGGCCAGCCGCCGAAAGCATCTCAGTTCAAGAAGGGCGAGTCGGGCAATCCGGGTGGGCGACCACCGAAGACGCACGATCGCGAGGCAATTGCGATCCGTGTGCTCTGTGAGGTGCAGCGTTTGTCAGGGCAGCCGAAGGGCACCCGCACGCGCTATGCGACGCTTGAGCTTATCGTCATGGCTCTCAAGCAACAATCCGCAGCGGGGGATGCTGCTGCTGCGGCGCTTTACATGGAGTATGTCGAGCGCCACGGCACTTCGCAAGCCGCCGATCAACCGAGCTGCTTCATCGTCCTTCCAGAACGATTGTCGAGGGAAGAGTGGGAGGCGAAGTACAAGCCGAAAGACGATCCGCCGGGCGAGCCGGACTCTGACGACTGACGAGAGTGCGGTGCCAGGACTTTCTTAAACTGCGACGGCTGTCGCGCGCAATTGCGTGGTGACGTCGATAACGACTGTCTGCGGCCAGATATCGTCGCGCAAGTGAAACATATCGCTGTTTGTGTGCGCTGACCGCCGCACCCGCGCTTTGACCAGGGCAATTGGAATGAGCGCGGCGCGATGAACTAGGAAGTCTGCCTCGAATAACACTGCAGCAAGGTGATCGAACGGGCCGGCTGCAAGATTGCGGATCGGGCTCAGCTGTCGGAAACCGGGGATACTGGTGATGCGCCGAACCTTGATCTGAAAGCGCACTCCGGCTGCATCCGTCGCATCAAATCCTTGCGCGGAGTTGTTCTCTCGTGTCCATCGAAAAGACCTGCAGAAGAGTTCCTCGGCGTAGTCGCTGATCGGGCTGTTCGAACTCCGAACGATGTTGCGGCTGCGCAATTCGTCGATGACAGCGCCATGAACGCGAAGCAGTTCGAGGGTCGAAAGTCGTTTCGTATCCATAATTAGGAGCAGATCGCGATTCTCGTCTGCACCGGCGCATTACCCCACGCGATCCATCAGCCAATCGAATAGCCCTGATTTGACGGCCACAGCAGCGAGCTCTGGTCCAGACCAGAGATGTACCCCTGCAATTCCGTTCGTTGACAGCTTGCCGTCTGGCGAATGACATATGAAGAACGTCCGCTTCTCGCCAGACCGCTGGAAGTGGCGAATGTGCTCGTCGAGAACGCTCTGGCTGGCGCGAGACTTCACCTGAACCGTCGCGCGTTCGCCCAAGGTTGGCTGCTCGATGATCAGGTCAATATCAGCCATCGTCTCGCCAAGGACCGAGACGCGTTGCCAGCCACCCCTTGCTAGGATCAAGTCCGCGAGGACTTCGAAATCGGCCCAGTGCAGTTCCCCGATCATGCGAGTCGCGACGTCAATCAGCGTCTTCCGCGCCGCCTCGGCCTCGGCGACAATTGGTTCAGACTTGTCGTTGATCTTGCGAAGTAGATAGGCAGCATGGCCGACCTGACAGATGGTCTGCCGGTAGTTGCCGACCTGTGTCAGTTTGCTTGTGAGGCCCTGCATGCGGAGCGGTCGGCCACCAGTGCTCTGGTTGCGCCATCCACCAATAGTGCATCGTGACCGCGCCCCCTGCTTTGGATCTTCTGCCCCGCGCCACAATACCTCAGGTTCAGCGAAGGCCCACCAGAGATGCCCATCTGCAAAGGTGATCCAGAGGCAGTCAGGGCCAAGCGTATAGAAGTCTCGAAGCTCTCGAGTGGCGTCACGGGCCTTGCCGAGCGTACGGCCGCGCATCACGAACCAGTTGACGACGGCGTCCCAGTTTCCGGACGCGCAGAGGTCATGGGGAACGTCGCGGTAGCTTAGATGAATCTCGCCGTGCAGGAGACATTTGTCAGCGAAGGCGCCGCCCGTGCCAAGCTTGATGTAGCGGACGTGCTTTGGATCGATTTTCTGCATAAATAATCCTGTTTTGGGATAATCCCGAAGCAGGATTAGCTCTGAGTGCGCTTGGTCTCAACCCAATAGCGCGCCCGTGCCCTCGACAGTTCACAACACAGTCTACAAAAACCTAATCGGGCGTCTTGTTGCAGCGCGGACGGCGGCTGGCCTAACGCAGCAGGACGTGGCCGATGCGCTCGGTAAGCCGCAATCGTACGTTGCAAAGGTCGAGGGCCTTGAGCGGCGGCTTGATGTCATTGAGTTGCTGGAAATTTGGAATGCTATTGGTGCGGATCCGATGTCTGCAATCCGGGCTTGTTGGGCAGTAGTGCGCAAAGGCAAAAACTAGAAAATTTTACGGGTCAGTTCGGCCACTCTTGATGAGCGAGACGCTAGTGCAAGGCGTGATGCTCGCGACCGTCGCGGCAGTCTGTTCGTTCGACTTGCAGTGTGACGTGTTCAATTTCAAACTGTTCGTCGAGAAGGGCCGTTGCGGACTTACATACGCTGTCATGGTCGGCCTGAGCCGAGACCACGAGATGGGCGGAGAGTGAGGGCATGCCGCTAGTGATGGCCCAGACATGCAGGTCGTGCAAATCCTGGACACCCGGAATGCTGCGCAATGCACGCTCGACGGCTTGAAAATCGATCCCCTCAGGAACGCCTTCGAGCAACACATTGAGAGTCTCTTTGAAGAGTTGCCATGTCCGCGGCAGCACCCAGAGCCCGATTCCGATCGCAACGATGGCGTCGACCCACAGCCAGTTCGTCAGCCAAATAATTATTGCAGCAAGGATGACACCAATCGAGCCGAGCATGTCGCTCCAGACTTCGAGATAGGCACCTTTTACGTTGAGATTGTCCTTACGTCCCGCACTTAACAGACGCATTGAAATCAGATTGACGCCAAGTCCGATGGCTGCCACCGCCATCATAGGCAATGCCTGCACAGGTTCAGGTGCAAGTATCCGATGATAGCCCTCGTAGAGAATGTATGCCGCTACGGCGAACAGCAGAACTGCGTTCAACGCAGCGGCGAGGATCTCGAAGCGCTTGTAGCCAAAAGACCGGCGACTGTCGGATGGCCGTTCTCCTATCTTCACTCCAGCAAGCGCTATCGCGAGACCGGTCGTGTCGGTCAGCATATGGGCCGCATCCGAGATCAACGCGAGGCTGCCCGTCAGAAAGCCTGCAACGGCTTCGACGATAAGGAAGGACCCCGTCAGCCCAAGTGCAAGACCGAGCGCGCGCGTGTTGGAGGTGCGCGGTCCATGATCATGTCCCGATCCCACTGTCTTCAATCCCTACTAAATGCGTCTATGCCAAGCGCCAGCTCCTGGCTGCTAACCCGATCATCACCCGCCCATCGGCAAAACGGTCATAGGGCGCGACGTCAAGAAAGCAAAGCGCCATCACTGACAGGCATCGGACCGGTTCCAAAAACACGAACGACAGCATTCAGTCTTATCCGCTCAATGAAATCAACGGACGTGCTGCGATCAAGACCGGGAGACGTCATCTGGCAACGGAACTTGGGGGCTGAGCGGGCGTGCGTTAAGAATTGGTGCAATTTGGCCACGGAGAGACATTGCGGTGCCTTGATCACGACAGACAATTCCGATACGCGTTTAGTCTTCGGAGGTTCTGATTCATGCACTCTTGGCGAAAAATGCTCGCCATCATCCTTTTAATGGTTTTCGCGCCCGCAACTGTGCTGGCCGCGATGCCGCTACAGCTATGCCTCGGAAACGATGGGCATCGGGCTATTGAGAGCCTTTTTGCTGGTGACCATCATCAGGACTCCGCGCATTCGAAATCACGTGCAGCAAGTCAAACGTCTGATGACGCGCAAGGTAGCGCTGTCGCAGATAGCATTCCGGACTGCCGCGACGTGGCGCTTCAAGCGGTCACGCAAGTTTCGTCTCGTACGGCCGCTAGTGGCGACCACGCGGATAATTCGAAGTATTTGGGTGATTCGTTCCCGGCTTTCCCACAGACACTCGCCGTTTCGTCACTGTGCGACTCAGGCGAGCAAGGGCATCCTGCCCACGGGGTCCAGCAAGACCCCCACCTCGCCACATTGGCGACGATTGTTCTTCTGAACTGAAATTCCAAGCGTAAGTTTTCAAACGCGTATGGGCGGAGGCTCGTGCGCGGCATTACTCGTCTATCGGGGGATAGGCTGAGAGATATGGGGGAAATCATGCCAGGAATTTCTGGCCGGTTCGATCGATCGAGGTTGCCTGTGACTGTTTGCGCGATCCTTTTTACAGCGATGCCTGCGATGGCCGATGACGGGCATTTGCATAGTCCGCGCGGCGTACCCAATCCGGACGTGTTGACGTCGGATCGCGATCTGCCACGCCGGGAATGGGCGGTAGAAATCCACGCTGTTCCGGGTGCATTCGGCAAACCCGGTTTCGAGCGGAACCTAACGCTAAAAGAGGCGATTAGCCGAGCGCTTGCCTATAACCCCGCCGTGAAAGCGGCCTTCATCGAGATCGAAGCGCGGCATGGTGAAGAGCTTCAGTCAGGCGTCAAACCCAATCCCGAACTTTTGATCGAGGTTGAGAACTTTGCGGGCGGGCGAGCACAAAGCGTTGAAACGACATTTAGCCTGACGCAATCGATCGAACTGGGTGATAAGCGCCTGAAGCGATTGCAGGCCGCGCATCTCGATGCTTCGCTCGCCGGCTGGGACTACGAGGGGGTGCGCGTGCAAGTCGCCACGGCTGCTGCGCGTGCATTCGTCGATGTTATCACAGCGCAGGAGCGCATCCGCGTGTTGCGCGAGTTCGTCACGATAGCGGAGAAGACGCAGACGAGCGTCGATGCTCGCGTTAAGGGCGGTAAGGCAAGCCCGATCGAATTCGACCGGTCGATCGTCGCTGCGGCGCGCGCGAAGGCGCTTGTCAGCGGCGAGCAAGCGCGACTTGCAGCGGCAAAACGGCGGTTGTCTATCTTTTGGGGTTCGGAAACTGTGGACTTTGGTTCCGTCACAGGGCGACTAGGCAACGGCCGTGGCGTGCCGTCTCTCGCAAAGCTCAAATTGCTGATCGACAACAATCCTGAACTCGCCCGTTGGTCCGACGAAGTCGGCCGTCGCATCGCGCAGCTTGATGTTGAGGTTTCGAAGAGCATTCCTGATATTAAGTTTGGCGCCGGCGTTCGCCATTTCGCCGAGACGGATTCGGCGGCCGCGGTCGCCACGGTGTCCATCCCGCTTCAGTTTTTTGACCGCAACACTGGCGCCATCGTCGCCGCAGAGCAGCGGATTGCCAAGGCCGAACAGGATCGTGAAGCGGCGCGAAATTCGCTGCTGGGATCGCTGGCGGAAGCCGTTGGTGAATTGGAAGTCGCGGCGGCTTTGCTGAAAGCTCTTGAGACACAAGTTCTGCCGCCGGCGCAAAGCGCGTTCGAACGCACCAAGACCGGCTACGATGAAGGCAAGTTTGACATTCTGAACGTACTCGATGCGCAGCGCGCGGTTTTCGAAACGCGGCTCGATGTACTCGTCGCCAGAGCAGATTACGAAAAAGCACGCGTCAGGGTCGAGGCCATCGTCGGCCGCGACCTCGGCGGGCTATAAAGGTGAGTAGCGATGATCTCGTTGACTAAAGCGCTGGTAGCGCTCGCAGCCGTCGGTCTTTTCTCAGTCATCGGCGTGCGTGAATTCAGTGCTGCCTGCGGCCCAGCAAAACCGGCGGCCGATGCCCACGGCCACGGCGGTGGTGGCGAAGCAGCCCATGCCCAAGAAGGTTTTGGTGCCAAGGTTTGTGAAGACGGGTTGCTGACCGCATTTAAAGAAAAAGTTGGGCTCGGCTCGGAGGCGATGGCGATCAAAGCCTCGCCAGAGACCGGGGAAGCAAAGCACCCCGAGGGCGATAAACACGACGAGAAAGGGCACGCTGGGCATGGAGCTGAAAAGCCAGCCGGGGCAGCTAAGGACGAGCATGGCCACGATGGTGGTGGCCATGCTGAAGAAGGTGGCGAAGGCTTCATCAAACTGACGGCCGCGCAAATTGCGGCAACCGGCATCGATATCGCGCCGGTCATGTCGGGTGCGTTGATCAAGGAGATCGCCGTTCCAGGCCGGATCGCCATCAACGCCAACGCGCAGGCGAAAATTGTGCCCAAGCTCGCCGGAACGGTCGCGAAAGTCACAAAGCAGATTGGCGACATGGTCGCCGAGGGCGAAGTAATCGCCACGCTCGAAAGTCGCGAGGTTGCCGACGCCAAAGGCGAATATCTCGCGGCGCGCCGCACCGAAGAGTTAGCTAAGTCGACGTTCGAGAGAGAAGAGCGGCTCTGGAAGCAGAAAGTGACGGCCGAGCAGGACTATTTGAACGCCAAGAATGGTCATCAAGAAGCGCTCATCAAGCGCGACCTTGCCCATCAACGGCTCCACACGATCGGACTTTCTGAAGACGAGATCGCAAAACTTCCGACGGCCAGCGACGAAGCCAACTACCGCTTCTACGATATCCGCTCGCCAATTGCGGGTCGCGTCATCGCGCGGGACATCGTAATGGGCCAAATCGTCGGCACGGACCGCGAAGCATTCTCAATCACCGATCTCGCGACTGTCTGGGTGGAAATTTCTATTTCACCTGCAGATTTGCCTTTTGCCAAAGAGGGTCAGGACGTCCGCGTGTCGTCAGGCGGTAAGACTGCGATGGCGAAGATCGTCGCCATAAACCCGGCGATCGATGCTGAAACAAGATCTGCGAAAATCATTGCAACGCTCGATAACGCGGGCGGGCAATGGCGCCTTGGAGATTTTGTCAACGCGCAACTCATTTCGGGCAAGCTGGACGTCGCCCTCATGGTGCCACGTGAGGCGATCCAGGCCGTCAAGGGTCAGAAAGTCGTGTTCGTGAATGACGGACCTGGCTTTCGCATGCGGCCCGTGACGACTGGACGGGAAGATTCAACGAATGCTGAAATCCTCTCCGGCCTTGAGTTCGGCGAGACCGTGGCGACAAGCAACACTTTCACCCTCAAGGCAGAGCTCGGCAAAGCCGAAGCCGAGCACGAGCACTGAGAGCAAAAAAGCACAATGATCGAGCGTATCCTCAGTTTTTCCCTTCAGCACCGCTTTCTGGTCGTGCTGCTCGTCGCCGCGATGTCGGCGTTCGGCCTGCAGTCCTTGCAGAAGTTGCCTATCGACGCTGTTCCCGACATCACCAACAACCAAGTGCAGATCAACACGGAAGCGCCGTCGCTCTCACCGTTTGAAATTGAGAAGAACGTTACCTTTCCAATTGAGACAGCTTTGGCGGGCATTCCTGGGCTGTCGTACACACGATCTCTTTCACGCAATGGCTTTTCGCAAGTGACCGCCGTTTTTGCGGAGAGCATGGATGTCTATTTCGCCCGCACGCAGATCACGGAAAGGCTGTCAGCAGCCAAGGAGAACCTGCCGGTTGGCGCTGAGCCGAAGATGGGCGCCGTGTCGACGGGGCTCGGCGAAATCTTCATGTGGACGACGCATTACGAGCATCCGCGCGGCAAGGGCGCTGAAGCCAAGGATGGCCAGCCGGGCTGGCAAAGCGACGGCAGTTATCTCACGCCCGAAGGCCTGGTTCTCAAGCAAGACTTCGAGTTCGCGATGTACTTGCGAACCGTGCAGGATTGGATCATTCGCCCTCAGCTGAAGGGCGTTCCGGGCGTCGCCGAAATCGATACAATCGGCGGCTACGAGCAGCAGTTCCAGGTTCAGCCCGACCCGCAGAAACTTTTGTCGCTCGGACTAACGTTCTCGGACATCATCACGGCGTTGGAGCGAAACAACACCAGCGTGGGCGCCGGATACATCGAGCGCAAGGGCGAGTCATACGTCGTCCGCGCCGATGGCCGCGTTCAATCAGCTGAAGATATCGGCAATATCATTATTGCCAACGAAGCCGGTGTGCCTGTCTATCTCAAGACCGTCGCGGAGGTCGGGATCGGCCGCGAGCTCAGAACGGGCTCGGCAAGCGAAAACGGGAATGAGGTCGTTGTCGGCACAGCCATGATGCTGAAGGGCGGCAACAGTCGCACGGTCGCGTCTGCCGTCAGCGAGAAAATGCAGGGCATCGTCAAATCTCTACCCCCTGATATCACCGTCACGACGGTTCTAGACCGCACGAAACTCGTCAATGCGACGGTCAGAACGGTCGCCAAGAATTTGGCCGAGGGCGCACTGCTCGTTATCGTCGTTCTGTTTTTAATGCTTGGGAATTTTCGCGCTGCTCTGATTACCGCGCTTGTTATCCCAGTCACGATGCTGCTGACAGCGATTGGCATGCTGCAAGGCGGCATATCGGCAAATCTAATGAGCCTCGGCGCGCTCGATTTCGGTCTGATCGTCGATGGCGCCGTGATCATTACGGAGAATGCGCTGCGGCGTCTCGCAGAACGGCAGCACCACGAGGGACGGCTGCTCGATCTTTCCGAGCGCATGCATGAAGTGATGGCCGCGAGCAAAGAGATGATCCAGCCATCCGTTTTCGGTCAAGCGATCATCATTACCGTCTACTTCCCGCTGCTGACGTTCACCGGTGTCGAAGGCAAAATGTTCGAGCCGATGGCGTTGACAGTCATTATCGCGCTTGTCGCGGCCTTCGTTTTGTCGCTGACATTGGTTCCCGCGATGATCGCAATATTCATCTCTGGAAAAGTTTCTGAAACCGAAAACCCTATAATCAGAGTGGCTAAGCGCTGGTATGCACCCGCTCTGGAGGGCGCGTTAAAGGACCCGAAGTACGTCATTCTGCTTGCAACAGGCTTCTTCGTGTTCACGCTGCTTTTGTTTACGCGGCTTGGGCAGGAATTCATTCCGACGCTTGACGAAAAAGATGTGGCTATGCACGCCATGCGCATCCCATCGACATCCCTTTCGCAATCGCAAGGCATGCAATTGCAGGTCGAGGCGGCGGTGCGCGCGCAGCCGGAAGTCGCTTTTGTATTTTCAAAAACAGGCACCGCGGAAATGGCTGCGGACCCTATGCCGCCGCACGTCTCCGACACGTTCATTATCCTGAAGCCTCAATATGAATGGCCCAACCCTTCTGACGATAAATCGGCGGTCGTCGATCGCATCGCCAAGGCCGTCGGAGAATTGCCCGGCAATAACTACGAGTACACGCAGCCGATTCAGATGCGGTTCAACGAATTGATCGCCGGTGTGCGCAGCGACGTTGCCGTCAAGGTGTTCGGCGACGACTTCGAGCAAATGACGTCAACGGCTACGAAGGTGGCAAGCGTTCTGCGCTCAGTCGATGGGGCCGCCGACGTGAAGGTCGAGCAAACGACCGGCTTGCCGATGCTCGATGTGAAGCTCGATAAGGAGGCCATCGCACGCAACGGGCTCAATGTGTCTGACGTGCTCGACATCGTTTCGATCGCCGTCGGCGGCCGCGAAGCTGGGATGCTGTTCCAAGGTGATCGCCGGTTCCAAATCCTTGTCCGTTTGCCCGATAAGATCCGGGACGATATCGACGCACTGGGGAATCTCCCGATTCCATTGCCAAAACCAGACGGTGCCGCGGATTCATCACGGCCTTCGTTCATTCCATTGAAATCCATCGCCCGCTTCGACATCGAAGAAGGGCCAAATCAGATTAGTCGTGAGAACGGCAAGCGCCGAGTGGTCGTACAGGCCAACGTCCGCGGCCGTGACATTGGATCGTTCGTGGCCGAGGCGCAGAGCAAGATTGACGCTGAGGTGAAAGTGCCGGCGGGCGAATGGCTGACATGGGGTGGACAGTTCGAAAATCTACAGGCGGCACGCAATCGCCTGCTCGTCGTCGTTCCGGCCTGCTTCTTTGTAATATTTTTAATGCTCTTCACGGCGCTCGGTAGCGTGCGCGAGTCGCTCGTCGTCTTCTCGGGTGTTCCGCTAGCGATTTCCGGCGGTATCCTCACGCTCTATCTGCGCGGCATGCCGTTCTCAATCTCCGCGGCTGTCGGTTTTATCGCGTTATCCGGCATCGCCGTTCTGAACGGCCTCGTGATGGTTACCTATATCAATCAGCTGCGCATGAAGGGTCTTGCGGGCGAGCGGGCGCTTGTAGAAGGAGCGATGACCCGTCTACGGCCAGTATTGATGACAGCGCTCGTCGCGTCGCTTGGCTTTGTGCCGATGGCGATCGCAACGGGGACCGGCGCCGAGGTTCAAAAGCCGCTCGCGACTGTTGTGATCGGCGGATTGATTAGCGCGACGCTGCTGACGTTGCTGGTTCTGCCAGCACTCTACAAACGCTTCTGCCTCAGTGATGAAGTTCAGAAAACCGAAGCCCCCACACCACTTGTAGTCAAGGAGTCTATAACATGACATTTCAGAAGACTTTTATAGCAGGCTTCGCGGCTTGCGCTATCGCGGCATCGCTGCCGGCCTCAGCTGAGGACAAGCATAACCATGGCGCAGAGCACGGCCATTCGGAGAAGAAGGCTCATTTTGAAAAGGTTTCTTTTAGTTCTGTGAAGGAGGCGTGGGCCTTCATGAAGACCAAAGTTGGAGAAGCCGAGACTCTGGTTAGCGAGAACAAGATCGAGGCTGTTCATGAAATCGGCGAGCAGCTCGAAGGCGCTATCCATACGCTTGAAGAAAAATCGGACATGGTGACGGCGGAAAACAAGACGAAGCTGGCGTCGGTTCTAAAGCAGCTCGACAAATCCGCGGATGATTTGCACCACGCCGCAGAAGCTAAAGATGCTAGCGCTGCGGCGCTAGGAGTGAAGAAGATCAAAGGCCTCTTGCCTCTGGTCGAAGGATTGTATCCTGCAGATACTTTGCAGTGATCTTCCATACAGACCGCGCGTGCATCGCTGGCGATGTTCGCGTCAAAGCAACGAGTCCGACATCAACCGGACCAAAAAAGCGTTAGGCCTATCGGATATGATGCAATCTGTACTATCCGGCGGCTCAATGAGGAAAAAGAGGAGACTGCCAAATGAAAGCAACTTGGCTTCTCGCGGCCCTTGCAAGTGTCGCGTTCTTAGCATTGCCGGCTTCATCACCAAATGCGGCGCCGCTTGCCCCAGGCGCTTTGGGAGCTGGCCTCAGAGATTCAAGCGTGGTTCAAGAGGTGAGGCACCGCCATCACCGTAGACACCACCGCCGCCATTATCGGGGGCGTGGGTTCTATGGTTACGGCCTTCCGTTCATTAGGTTCCGTGGTGGGCACCATCGTCGCCATCGCGGATATGGATTTGGGGGCTTTGGCCGGCATCACGGTGGACATCACGGTGGACATCACGGCGGTCATCACGGCGGTCATCACTAGTAGTCGATGCCGCTGAGTGCGACACTGTCAAACTAGACTGGAAGCATCATGGCCAGAATTATTAAAGCATGGCTTGCGGTGGTCATTTTGGCCATGGTGCTCTTTGATATTAGAACTGTCGCCGTTGCCGCTCCAACTTCGACAGATCGTCTTCCGCTCGACTGGTCGTCCGTACCGCGTCTCGATTACGAGAATGCGAACGCACAGGCCTTCGCAGACAAAGGGCTGACTGCCTATTTGGCCGGTGATTTTGCGACGGCGATTTTAGAATTCAGCGAACTGCTGAAACTGAAACCAGCGGACGCGAGAGTGTATTACAATAGGGGAAATGCTTACTATCGGATGCGCGATCTCGAACGCGCTCTTGCGGACTTCAGTGAGACCTTGAAGATTGCTCCGGACATGTATCTGGCACTCATGAATCGGGGTAATATTTACTCGCAATTAAAAAGATACAAAGACGCTATTGCCGACTACGGCAGGGCCGTTGCGCTCAAGCCAAATCAGTTTCTGATTTACTTCAATCGTGGGATTGCCTTCGGCAGGATGGGCGCCTACGCCAAGGCGCTCATCGACTTTACCCAAGCCATTCACCTGAACCCGAAAGATGCGCTCTCCTATTCATCCAGAGGAGATGTGTTCTATCGACAGAGCGACTTCGAGCAGGCGCGTAAGGACTACTTAAAGGCTATCGAATTGGACTCGTCTCTCGCGCACGCAGCGGAGAGATTGCGCGCGCTGCCTATTGGAAATGGAAGTCCTGTCGCCGCCACGCAGGCAATCGACACCAGCACGATCACGGCAGAGATTTCCCATCGGCATGCTATCGCGCGCCTCGTCAGCCTCGCTGGTCAGTCGTGTCTTCAGAATGGGGAAAATGAGAAGGGCCTCGCAGCGTTAGCGGCGGCTAAAAATTGGTCGGCGGTTGGTGACATCGAACTGAGAAAAGTTTCGAACGGCACAACAACGATGGTCAACGGTTGGACATTCAGTGATGAGGTCGGCAGCGTCGCGGTCATGCAGTCGAAGGTCAATGACGCACAGGGAGTCTACATCTGCTCGATGACCGCGAAAGTTGGCTCGCCGCAAGCGTTCGAAGATTTTAGAGCCGAGTTCGAAAAGCAGTTGAGAGCGGCTCCTGAAGGTCCAGTCGAGCAGGCGAGCGATACGACGATACGGTACTGGCTGCCCCACAAGCCGACGTGCGATGCAAAGACATCGCTAGTAATGTCGAGTGAGCGCGGCACGGTAACCGTCCGCATGCTCCATGGCCGAAAGGCGGATGGGGCTTAAGGGCCCCAAACAGGGAGCTCGAAACCTTCAAGCGGCGTCTGTTCTGCCGCAAAGTTCTAGTCTGGCTTCAGCATGATCTTCGTAGAAATTCTAGCACAGGAAACGTATTTATGACTGCCGTTCCCGCTCTACACATGCCAAAAACGCCTTTCGAAAAATGGCGCACGACTATTACCGCGATATTCTTTCCGGTCTGGGTGTTCGGGTTGGTTAGCACCCGTTCCGAAGGATTTGAAACAGTCGCGTACAAGATTGTCGAATACGCTGGTTTTGCAGTGGTGTGTGTAGCTGTTATTGGCAGAATTTGGTGTTCGCTCTACATCAGCGGTCGGAAAGACCGGGAGTTATGCGTCGTTGGTCCCTATTCGCTTAGCCGAAATCCGCTCTTTTTCTTTTCGTTTCTTGGCGTCCTGGGCATTTGCTTTGCCGCTCAAAATTTGACCCTCGCTGTGATTTCAGGGGCTATCTTTGCATCGTTTTATCACTTCATCGTTCGAAGTGAAGAAAAGCGCCTTTACGAAATGTTTGGCACGAACTTTGATCGCTACGTCAGGACCGTTCCGCGCTTCTTTCCACGGCTGGCGGTACCAACTATCGATGCAAGAATTGAGGTCAACGTTCGAGCCTTTTCGCGCTCGCTCACCGAAGTCTTTTGGTTCTTGATGACGTTTGTTGTTATAGAAATCATTGAGGACTTTCGCCGCAATGGATTTCTCAACTATTGGGTTCTCAGTTACTGACCGGCCTGCAGTTGGTAGTCAGGAAGGCTGAGGAGTTTATAACTAATGGTGCCCGCCATGATGTCCTCCAAAGTGATGACCGCCGTGGTGACCACCAAAATGATGTCCATAGTGATGTCCGCCGTAGCCCCAGGAATTCCCGTAGCCATAGCCACCATAACCGTAGCCGTAACCACCATAGCCATACGGCGCATAGAACCGCGGCACATACACGTAGGGCGTCGGTTGATAGCGATAATATTGACCTCGCCCATGACAGCGACGGCTGCCATGGCAATGTCGATAGCGGCGTTTGTGAGCAAGATGTACCGGGCCTGAAGAACCCGAAAGAAGCGACCTCACATGAGCGATATTGCCGCCCAGTGGCGCGGCAATAGCCGGATTTGCGGACGTCAGGGCGCCAGCAATAGCGACGCCCGCAACCACCCACATCGTTCTTAGCAGCCAACTGCTCTAAGGGCCAAAATCCACGGGCGAAATTGATCCATGTCTGCGGTTCCTAACGTGTTCAACGTCCTACCAGTCTAGCACAAATAGCGGCCCAAGCCCACGAAAACGAAATTGGGCGGCGCCTTGTTCGGAGGCGCCGCCCTTTTTTGACATGCAGAGTCCGAGTAGGCGCCTTTTTTTAGAACCGCACCTTTTCGTTCCGGCATCGACGTTAGTCTTTGTGCTGTTCCTTGACGCCGACGAGCTTCATCGCGGGCGCCAGGGATTTCTCGCAATCTTCTTCTTTGCCGGCCTTGTCCATCTCTGCGGCCTTGGCGAGTGCATCATTGACGGTCTTCATGTCGGCGTCGCCAAGCTTGGCCTTCGTCATCGCGGCCTTGATGGCATCCATATCTGC
>FSSH01001567.1_pt1 | contig 14103 bp, 15 predicted proteins | sample 1166101 | NCBI WGS metagenome assembly FSSH01 (sample SAMEA32972668, study PRJEB13176) | freshwater metagenome | biome: Drinking water system; feature: Biomass in drinking water that filtered by 0.45 um membrane; material: drinking water | place: USA | collected 2012-12-20 | depth 0 m | reverse complement strand
GGGGAATTAATCAGAGGCTCCTAAGCATTGCTTTGTAATGCGTAAAATTGCCCCGAAGATGTTGATATGACAGGCTTGTAAATACCAACCGCAAGAAAAACGAGCGATTATCTTACGGTCAAAATCGCCGGTTTGATCGGAAAATAGCACAAGAAAACGCATTGCGAAAATCAAAACAAGGTTCAATGTCTTGATTTTGCTTTTCTTGTCCTGCCTGTTAATCGTTTACGAAGCAATCCTTACGGTCCTACAATCTCGGCCTTGTCAAGCCCTTGGGTGATCGACCGCCTTGTCAGGGCAACAGCGCTTCAAGTTCGGTTTGTTAACGCGGTAGCACGGGCCGCTTACCAATATTTCTTTCCCGTATTTCGAAGTTTAATTTTACCTGATTACCCACGACCCTCAGCAACTTCGAAGTATCGCGCGAGTCCAACGGAAACCTTAACCCGCCTGGAGATCGTGCCATGAAAAAGAACCCGATCCAATTTCAAAAAGGCTTCAGTCTGACAGATTTCATGAAGCGATACGGTGCTGAAAGCCAGTGCGCCGAAGCGCTATTTCAGGCGCGATGGCCTAGCGGTTTTCAATGTCCTGACTGCGGCGGTCGTCATTACAGCGCAGTCAAAACACGCCGCTTATATCAGTGCACGGCTTGTCATCACCAAACCTCGCTGATCAGCGGGACGCTGTTTGAACAAACCAAGCTGCCGCTCACCGTGTGGTTTCTGGCGATCCACCTGCTCACGCAGGCCAAAACGGCTTTGTCGGCCTTGGCGTTGATGCGGCAAATCGGCGTGTCTTACAACACCGCCTGGAGCGTCAAGCACAAGATCATGCAGGCGATGAAAGAGCGGGATGACCGCAAGCCGCTGACCGGCATCATCCAACGTCGATGACGTTTACTGGGGCGGCGGCAAACGCGGGCGAGGCTCCCAAAATAAGACCCCTTTTGTGGCGGCGGTGGCGCTCAACGAAGCGCACCAGCCCATTGCCATGAACTTAAACTTTGTCAAAGGCTTCCGAACCAGCGAAATCAGAGGTGGTGCCGAAAAGTTGAACAACCGATTAAGTGAAAGACCTGCTACTTTTGAACGTCCGTAAGGACAAAGCAATGGAGCAGAAGATGTCCAAAATACCGAGAAGAAAACATTCACCGGCCTTCAAAGCCAAAGTCGCTGGCGGCCTTGGCCGGTGATAAAACTCTGGCCCAATTGACCCAGGAATTCGAGGTTCATCAAAATCAGATTGTCGATTGGAAGAAGCAACTGAGCGAGCGGGCTGCCGAGGTGTTTGGGAAGCCTGCGGAGCCAGAATCGCCGCCGGTCGATCTGCAAGCCCTAAATGCGAAAATCGGCCAACTGACGTTGGAAAACGATTTTTTACTTGTACCCTTCGGGTAGAGGGCGCGGTCAACAAGGCGGGATTGCTGAGCGCAAAACGATGATCGACCATCAATCGAAATTACCCCCTCAGTCGGCAGGCCAAGCTATTGGGCATCAGTCGCGGCAGCGTGTACTACCTGCCCAAGCCGGTGTCAGAATGGGAGCTGGACATCCAGCGTCGACTCGACCAACTGCACTTGAAGTATCCCTTAATGGGCGCTCGCCAACTGCGGGATCAACTGAACCAGCAAGGCATCCCAATTGGCCGCAAGCGGGTCAAAACCTTGATGAAACGCATGAGCATCAAGGCGGTGTATTGCCAGCCCAAGACCAGCCTGAAGACACCCGGTCACGAAATCTACCCCTACTTGCTGCGCGGCATGACCATCAACCGCGCCAATCAGGTCTGGGCGCTGGATACGACCTACATCCCGCTGGCCAAAGGATTCGCGTATTTAACGGCGGTCGTCGACTGTGCCACTCGCAACGTCCTGGCCGCCAAGGTCGCGATTACCCTGGAAGTCTATCATGCGGTGGACGTGCTGGAACAGGCTTTCAAGCGCTACGGCAGGCCGGATATCGTCAACACCGACCAAGGCAGCCAGTTTACCGCCAAGGTGTTTGTCGATGCCGTAAAAGGCCAGGGCTGTCTGCTCAGTATGGACGGTCGAGGCGCTTGGCGGGATAATGTCTTTGTTGAGCGTCTATGGTGATCGGTCAAATACGAGCGGGTTCACCTGCATGCCTACGATTCCGTCGCCCAAGCCCGCGCTTCAATCCTGGATTATTTCGAGTGGTACAACCACGAACGACCGCATTCCAGTTTGAAACGAAAAACGCCACATCAGGCCTATTAACGATGGGTTGCCAACCCTCATGTTGGCCGCCTAAACCATGGCAGGGATTTCACTTTAAATCATCGATTTCCTGTTCAAACCAATGGGACCACTTCTCTTTAGACCTATTTAGGCTTAGCTTGGATGCTCAATACACCCTGCCAAACTAAGCGGAATTATCGGCCATATTCCATCCAGAAAATATCGCTTTTTTAGTATTCAGCTTTAGCAATCGCGATGATCAGCAAGGTATGAATTTAATGAGCAATGTTATCTAGATTTTCCGGCAGTGGTCTGAGCCGATCCGCCACCATCGTGTTTGTCAGCTTTTTAATCTCCCGCAGTCTTCGATCAACAAGCCCAGGCTCCTAATGGCGATTCGCCGATGGGAAAGGTAGGTGTTATATTTGGTGGCGCGATTTTTCGTTTCTTCAAACCGAGCACTTGGCAACGATGGTTGTCGAATGGAATGAGCGGTATTGGGTTAGATCTTAGCCTGCATACAACTGCCAGTGACACGGGGCCTCCCTCGATAAAGCGTTGACAATCGACACTGATATGCGGGGCATTTTTTAGAAACACTACCAGAAAATAAAAAAATCCCACAGTAAAGTGGGTTTTATCCGGTTGCATTTTTATGGTTTTACCTGGATATTCGCCATTAAAAATGGCAGTGTACGCATGCGATTGTTAGTATTGTTCTACCGGGTGACCGGTCGCTTTCCTTCCTCTTTCAATACTTATACTCGCTTTCTAGCTCCAATATTCAATTAAGCCATGGAGAACCTTGTCATCCTGGTCTTTTTCGGTAAAGGGGGGCGAAATCCATTAAGTTAGCTAAGGCTTAATTCCTGCTCTGCCTCAAGCCAGTCACTCAGTTCGTAACCTGGCAGAAAACCTCTGCTTTCCGCTTTGAAATACGCGAGCTCTGCGATTTGAGGGTCAGATGCCGGGTTAGGCTCCTCTGTTATTTCCTGAATCTGTTGCTGTGGAAAATTTTCTTTTGGTACTGCCTTGTCCTTTGCTACTGGTGCCATTTTTTTCCTCTAAACAAAATTTTCGTGTGTCCATCCATCACTCGATGGATGATCCCAGTTTTGGAGAGTAAGTGTTTGTCATGTCATTGTCTGTACGCTAGCCCATATAGCCCGGATTCAAAATGACTAGTGCCTATAATAGGTAGATTTATTCCCTGGTGATGCTCTAAGGACGCGTTTTTCGATTTGTCGCCGTTATACTTTTAAATCGGGCTCAGAACAAATTGTTGACTGATAGCTGTCACAAAGTGGTGTTTTGAAAAGTGGCATCTAAATAAAGCAGTCATCGCAGTGCTGGATCGAATAGTTTAAGCAGCCATATCAGGGAGTATTGGCATGAGCCGGTCAAATTCGGTTTTAACCACTTGGTAGCATTCACAAACCTGACTTTCCAAACCAGGGCGACTTAAGACTTTAATATGCCCTCTACTGTAACTAATCAAACCTTTTTGCAGTAACTTCCCCGCCGCGTCAGTGACACTTTCTCGGCGCACCCCTAACATGCTGGCGATGTGATCCTGGGTCACCATCAATTCATTTGAAGTTTGTCTATCGAGATTAACCAGTAACCAACGGGATAACTGCTGGTAAATGGAATGATGACGATTACAAGCTGCCGTCTGCGCTATTTGGGTAATCATCGCCTGAACGTAGCGTAGTAACAGTTGTAAGAATACAGTATCGTTACAGCAACCAGAACGATAGTCGAATTCTTGCATGAATGGTTTCTTCCGCAATTGGTAGCCAGCTCCCCCGCGGCTAACGACAGCTTGATGAGTCATCGTGCCTCCTCCCATTAATAGCCCGAGCCCCACAAAGCCTTCATTGCCGACTAGCGCTAGTTCGCTCGATGTGCCGTCTTGGTTTGAATATACTATCGATACGACGGAGGTAGTCGGAAAATAAATGTAGTTCAGCGCATGTCCAGCTTCGTAAATGATTTGTCCATAGCCCATATAGACCACCTCCAAATAGGGAAGTAGTCGTTTATGAGTTCCCATGGGAAGCGCACCCAACAATAAATTGTGCCTGGGACTTTCTGGTGTCGTCATCAAGTACCTCCCCGATGAGTTAGCTTTAAAGTAAGCGCGTATCCCTACCACTTTGGTCTTTCAGGCAAAGTCTGTTTAATGGCATCGATCTGCTCGGGTGTCAAAGGTAGCAATTCATCAATGCGGCTATTGGGCCAGATCGGCAGTTTTTCCAACGTTTCCTTTAACCATGCCGCCGGGTTTAGACCATTAAGTTTGGCAGTACCGAGTAAGGTTTGAATAGCGGCGGCTCGTTGCCCGGTGCGTTCGGAACCGGTAAATAGCCAGTTCTTTTTGCCCAGTGCAATGGGACGGATGCAGTTTTCCACCGGGTTGTTGTCGATGGGCAGATGCCCTGTTTCCGCATAGCGGATCAACGCTGGCCAACGTTTTAAAGTGTAGTCCAGGGCTTTGGCGGACGCGCCGCCGTGAGCGGTGCCGACACGGGTTTTCATGAGCCAGTCATGGAAGGCGTGCAGTTGGGGCAGACTCTTTTCTATACGCAGTTGCCGACGGGCCTTGATGCTCATGTTTTTGCCTTCTGCTTCGATGGCATAGAGTGCGCCGATACGCTGCAAGGCTTCAAAGGCCATGGGACTTTGATTGGCTTGATGTAAGTCGAAGAACTTACGGCGTGCATGAGCCAGACAAGCTAGCTCGATGCAAGCTTCGCCGTTGCCCGTGTTCGCGAACAGGGCTTTGTAGCCGACATAGTCATCGACCATCAGGTGACCTTTCCAGGTACCCAGAAACTGGCGAGCATGTTCGCCGCCTCGGCCCTTTTGGTAGTCGAAGACGATGAGTCGCGGCCCGGCATCCGCCTGATCGTTGCTGCGATAGGCCCAGAGATAAGCTTTCTTGGTTTTGCCGCTGCCGGGATCGAGTTGCGCCACCGGCGTCTCATCGGCATGTAAGGTATTGCCTTGCAGTAGGTGCCACGGCAGACGATCCACTAAGGGTTGTAACGCCACGCCGACTCGGCCCACCCAATCGGCTAAGGTTGATCGGGACAAGATGACATTGTCGCGAGCGGCGATTTGCTCCAGGCGATAGAGCGGCAAATGGTCCTGATATTTGCCTATCATCACCCAGACCAGCAAGCCAACGGCGGCCATGCCGCCATCAATTACCGCCGGCGGAATTGGGGCAGCCGTGATGGTTTCGCAGGCGCGGCAGGCATACTGCGGACGAATGTACCCACAGGGCATAAATGGCGATGTACAAAAAATTTAGCGGGCTCCACATCCAGTTGTTCGGTGATGTCTTCGCCGATTTTCATCAGGTCTTTGCCACAGTGACTGCAAGTGCAAACTTCCGGTTCGTGGCGGTGTTCGATACGTGGCAGATGATCCGGTAAGGGTTGACGGCCAGCGCGCGGACGTTTAGGTTTTACCACCGTATTGTCAGGCTGGTCATCTTGAAGCTGCTCGACTTCCGCTTCAATGGCGGACAAATCGGTATTCCAGGTTTCCTCGAAGACATCGCGTTGCAGCGGTGCTAGGCGTTCACTTTTGACGCTAAAGCGAATACGCTTGTAATAGGCCAGCTCATGAGTCAAGGCTTCGATTTTGAAGTCTTTGGCTTGGATGGCCGCCTCTCTTGCTTTGATCGTGGCGTCTTGTGATTGCAAGCGCGCCGCATCGCGATCTGCCTGATCCAGGAGCGATTGAATCAACGCCTCGACCTCGCTTTTGGCCGCGGGATTGAGGTTCAGCTGATCGAGTTTGGCAAGTGGATTCATGGCGTAATTATACCGCTATAACGCCCTGAAAGCCTTATCAACACTGGGTTTTCCCCAGATTAACAGGCTGATTATGAAGGCCGGACAAGGCCGAAATCAGACTTGCCAATCTGCGTGAGGCTCAGTCGACAAACGTTGCCAATCCACCCCGGCGATCAAACATTGCCATTGCGCCTGACTCACCGAAAAACAGGCATCTGTCGCCTTGGGCCAGACAAAACTGCCTCGATGCAAACGGCGCTGACATAACCAGGCGCCGCTACCATCCCATAGCAACAGCCGCAAGCGGTTGCCGGCTCGGTTACGAAAGATAAAGGCCGATCCGGCACACGGCGAATGCCCAAGGCTTTGCTGGACAATGGCCGACAAGCCGTCCAGTCCGCGCCGCATATCGACCGGCGCGACCGCCAACCAAATCTGCCCAGGACTCTCGATTAAGCCAGGCATCGCAACAATTCCGCTACCCAGCTGGCTGACAGCGAAATGGGTAAATCCAAGCGATGGCCTTGGACATGATTGAAAACAATCGCCGCCGTTGCCGGTGGCTCAATCTGCGCCGGTATCAAGGCAGCCGACTCTGCCGCTGGCAATTTTCGATAGTCGCTCAGTCGTGCCGTGAACGTCCGAACATTAATTTGCTGTTGCATGCAATAGTCGCCTTGCGATAAACCACTACGTTGCCATGCTTCAATATGCTGACGCCATTTTGCTGTAACGGCCATAGCCACTCCTGATCAAAAAACTACAGGATGCCTTCGGCAAAATATGTTTCACAGGTGGAACGGCTAAACGCTTGCATACTGCGCTTACCATGCTTGCGGTTAATGTCGTCCAGTGCGCTCATCAGTTGCTCAGAGCGCAGGTCAGCACTGCGTGGCACGGTGATTGCTGGCGATATTCTGGGCCAGTTTGGTGAGAAATGGACGGGCGACGCAGACAATCTTTAATATCAATGGATAGTTCAAAGCGTCCACATTATCGGGGATTGGCATGCTCTGAATTAGAAATTACTCATCTTCGGCGAGGCTTTCAATGCTAACTACGTCGCCATCAGAGGATTCAACGATAATCGTGATAGGTCTGCAGCACACACTACAGTCCTCAATATACTCCTGATGCTCTACCGAACAATCTACTAATACTTCGATCGTTTCCCAACAGTACGGGCACTGAATGTTTGCGGTTGGTAAGTTTTGCATAATTTCATCCTTCGTTGGTACACCGGTTTTGAGAATTAACGAATGCGATGAGCCACGTAGATTCAACTCCAAAATAATCAAAATATGAGATCAGGGATGATAATCAGAAACTATATAGGCCTTGTCTAATAATTTTTTCAAAATCGTGCGCAGAATGCCGCCGTCCCAAAAATATTGGACTTCAACCGGCGTATCAATACGGCTTCGGGTTATGAAGTGAGTGACGCTGCCGTCTGCCGCAGTTGCCGTGACAGACACTTCGCGCTGGTCGGCGTCATTGCTTAAAGCGATAGAAAATTCTTCGTTACCCTTCAATTGAAGACTGGCCACCGTCGTGCCGGCCAGGAACTGCAGCGGCAATATGCCCATACCGACCAGGTTGCTGCGGTGGATTCTTTCGTAACTTTCGGCGATCACCACTTTAACCCCCAGCAAATATGGGCCTTTGGCCGCCCAGTCGCGGGACGAACCGGAACCGTACTCTTTGCCGGCCAGAATACATAATGGCGTACCGGCTTGTTTGTAGCGCATCGCTGCGTCGAAAAAGCTCAGCCGGTCGCCGCTGGGATGGTGGATGGTCAAGTTGCCTTCGCTGCCCTGCACCAGCAGATTGCGCACCCGGATATTGGCGAAAGTGCCGCGGCTCATCACTTCGTCGTTGCCGCGGCGCGAACCGTAACTGTTCCAGTCGTTACGGGCTATGCCGTGTTCCGACAGGTAAGCCGCTGCCGGAGAGTCGGCGGCTATTTGTCCGGCAGGGGAAATATGATCGGTCGTCACCGAGTCGCCAAATATTGCCAATACCCGCAAGCCGGCCAGCGGTGCTGGCGTTGGCGTTTGCTCAGGCATACCGTTGAAGAACGGCGGTTTGCGAATGTAGGTGGAGTCAATCTGCCAGGCATAGCGTTCGGATGCGGTTATGGGAATTTGTTGCCATGCCTGACTGCCGGAAAACACGTCGGCGTATCGTTGTTTAAATATCGCCGGCGTGACGAATTGGCGAATGGTGTCGGTGATTTCCCGGTTGCTCGGCCAGAGGTCTTGCAAATAGACCGGCTGACCATCGCTGCCGGTACCGATAGGCTCGCTACTGATATCCACCGCAGTTGACCCGGCCAACGCATAAGCCACCACCAATGGCGGCGAGGCCAGGTAATTAGTCTTGGTCAACGGGTGTACCCGGCCCTCGAAATTGCGGTTGCCGGACAACACCGCCGAAACCACCAAATTTTTCTCGAGGATGGCTTTTTCCACGGCAGGGTCCAATGGACCGGAATTGCCGATGCAGGTGGTGCAGCCGTATCCCACCAGATAAAACCCCAATCGTTCCAAGTACGGCAGCAAGCCGGATTTTTGCAAATAGTCCGTTACTACCAGCGAGCCGGGTGCCAACGAGGTTTTGACGTAATTTTTGACTTTTAGGCCTTTTTCCACCGCTTTTTTCGCCAACAGGCCGGCGGCGAGCATGACCGACGGATTGCTGGTATTGGTGCAGGAGGTGATGGCGGCGATCACCACGGCACCGTGCGTGATGGTTTCGGTAGTGCCCTGGATTGTCACTGCAGCATGTCGATCCAGGTCGCTTTCAGTAAGCCCCATGCCCTGATTGCCAACCGGTGCGGTCAGCATTTGTGTGTAAGTGGGGCCAACCCGACTCAACGGAATCCGGTCTTGCGGGCGTTTGGGGCCGGCGACCGCCGGCTCGATGTCGGCAAGATCGACCTCGGCTATCTGGCTGAACGCCGGTTCCAAAGTCGAGTCGTCGCGGAATAAGCCTTGCAGTTTGGCGTAATGTTCGACAAGCGTGATTTGCTGGTCACTGCGGCCGGTCAGGCGTAAATAATTTAGGGTTTCGGTGTCGATCGGAAAATAACTCACCGTCGCGCCTTGTTCCGGCGCCATATTGCCGATTGTGGCCCGGTCCGCGACGCTTAACGCCGACAAGCCGGAGCCGAAAAACTCGACGAATTTTCCCACCACGCCAATCTCTCGGCACAGTTCGGTGAGCCGTAATACCAAGTCAGTGGCGGTAACGCCAGGGGGCAGGCTGCCGGTCAATTTTATGCCGACCACATCGGGGAGCAGCATATAGATCGGTTGGTCCAGCATCACCGCCTCGGCTTCGATGCCGCCGACGCCCCAGGCCAACACGCCCAGACCGTTGACCATCGGGGTATGTGAATCGGTGCCGACACAGCTATCGGGATAACAGACGTTAGCTGCTTTATTATGGAAAACGACCGATGCCAGATATTCCAGATTGACCTGATGCACGATGCCGGTGGCTGGCGGCACGACCCGCAGATTGCGAAACGCGGCTTGGCCCCATTTCAGAAAGGCGTAGCGTTCGGCGTTTCGCTGAAACTCCAGCGTTTCGTTCATCGCCAAAGCGTTGGCTTTGCCGAAATAATCGACCTGCACCGAATGATCGATCACCAGATCGCAGGGCACCAAAGGGTTGACCTTGCCGGGGTCGCCGCCCAAGTCGCTGATCGCATCGCGCATTGCCGCCAAGTCGACCAAGGCGGGAACGCCGGTAAAATCCTGTAACACTACCCGTGCCGGTTTGAAGGGTATCTCATGCCGCGGGCCATGCGTTTGCCAACCGGCTACTTTGGCTACGTCTTGCTCGCGGATTTGGTAGCCGTCGCAGTTACGTAACGCGGATTCCAGCAGAATCTTGATGCTGAACGGCAGCCGGGGAATATCCATCCCGTTGCCGATGTGCAGATCGGGCAAGGAAAAATAGCTGGCCTGCGTGACCGATGGCAGGCCTAAAGGCCTTATCACACCGAAAGGATCGAAATTTGCCATGATCTTTTCCCCCATGGTTTGGAGCGTCACCGGCGCGATAACGCTGTATTGCGGAAGACCCATCGAGGTATTTTAAGTTCGCGTAGACCGGCGATTTAACCGTGCAACGCGCTTACTACCCAAAAGTTTGTTTATGAAATCAAACTTATAGTTGCCGCTGTTGTCCGATGATTTTAACGGTGTGAAGGGCTTTATCCCACAATTTAAAGGGGGCGTTATGGCTAATACCGAAATCAATCGAGATGCTGTTTTAAGTGTGTTGAATGCTATCCTGGAAGCCGAATTGGCGGGAGTGGTGCGCTACACACACTATGCCCTGATGGTGTTCGGCTATAACCGGATTCCCATCGTCTCGTGGATGCGCGCTCAAGCGACCGAGTCCTTGGCACATGCCAACCAGGCCGGCGAGATGATTACCCATTTGGGCGGCCACCCGTCTTTGGATATTGGCCCGCTACTCGAAACCCACCGCCACGACATCGGCGACATTCTGTGCGAATCGCTGGAGCACGAAACTCAAGCCCTGGCCGAATACCACCGTCTGTTGGATTTGGTGAACGGTCGCAATGTACTGTTGGAGGAATATGCGCGCCGCATGTGTGCATTGGAAGAAACTCACCTCGGCGAAGTGCGGAAAATGTTGTTGAAGCCCGGCGACTTATAGACGGTTCAAGACATGAGCAATCAGTCTTCCGAGACACGGATTGAGACCGACTCGTTCGGCGAAATCGCCGTACCGGCCAACAAATATTGGGGAGCACAAACCCAGCGGTCGTTGCAGCATTTCAAGATCGGTGGCGAACGACTACCCGGGCCGCTTATCCGAGCGCTAGGCATCGTCAAGCGCTGCGCGGCGCTGGCTAACGTCGAAGTCGTCAATCTCGACGTGACGATAGCCCAGGCCATTGCCGAGGCTGCGCAGAAAGTTATAGACGGCGAGTTGGACGAGCACTTTCCGCTGGTAATTTGGCAGACCGGTTCCGGCACCCAGTCCAATATGAATGCCAATGAGGTTATCGCCAATCTGGCTTGCGAGCGGCTTGGCGGGGCGCTGGGTTCGAAAATACCGGTGCATCCCAACGACCACTGCAACCGCAGCCAATCGACCAACGATGCGTTCCCAAGCGCGATGCACATCGCCACGGTCGAGCAATTGCACTATCTGCTGCTACCGGCCTTGCGCCAGCTGCATCAGGTCTTGCTAGATAAATCCCTGGCTTGGGATACCATTATCAAAATCGGACGTACACATCTGCAGGATGCCACGCCGCTGAGTTTGGGCCAGGAGTTTTCCGGTTATGCCGCACAAATACGGCTGGGTATCGAGCGCATCGACGATAGCCTCAAACGTTTGTATCCGTTGGCTCAAGGTGGCACTGCGGTTGGCACCGGATTGAATGCCAAACCGGGTTTTGCCAAAGCCTTTACCGAACAGGTTGCCAGTTTTACCGGCTTGCCGTTCGTTTCCGCCGCCAACAAGTTCGAAGCCATGGCCAGCCACGACGCCTTGGTGGAAATCTCCGGGGTACTGAATTGCATCGCGGTGAGTCTGAATAAAATCACCAACGATATTCGCCTGCTGGCATCCGGCCCGCGTTGCGGCTTGGGCGAATTGATGCTCCCCGAAAACGAGCCGGGTTCGTCGATCATGCCCGGCAAGGTCAATCCTACCCAATGCGAAGCCTTGAGCATGGTCTGCGCGCAGGTCATCGGTAATCACACGACGGTGACGTTCGCCGGCGCGCAAGGGCATCTAGAGCTTAACGCCTTCAAGCCGGTGATCATTTATAACGTGTTGCAATCAATCCGTCTGCTGGCCGATGCGGCGAGCAGTTTTACCGAGCATTGTCTGGCCGGCATCGCGCCAAACACCGAACGCATCGAGCAACTGATGCAACAATCGCTGATGTTGGTGACCGCCTTGGTGCCGCACATCGGTTACGACCATGCGGCGTGCATCGCCAAAGCGGCGATGGCCAATCACAGCACGCTACGCGAGGCGGCTATTGCCAGCGGTTTAATCAGCGCCGAAGGCTTCGATGCCGTTGTTCGTCCCGAGCGCATGATCTGAACCCGATAATTACACCACTATTAAGGAGCGCGCCATGCACGTCAATTCCGAACAAGCCGAAACCGCAATCGCCGCAGCCATTGCCGAAGCGCAAAAACTGGGCACGCAAATGTGTATTGCCGTGGTCGATTCCGGCGCCGATTTAAAAGCCTTTACCCGGATGAACGGCGCCTGGGTTGGCAGTATCGATATCGCCATCAAAAAAGCCAAGACCGCCGTGTTTTTTGGCATGAATACCGGACAAATCGGCCAACTGTCGCAACCTGGCGGGCCTTTGTATGGGATCGAGCATTCCAATCAAGGCTTGATCACCTTTCCCGGTGGCGTGCCCATTGTCGATCAGGATGGGGTGTTGAACGGTGCGATTGGCGTCAGCGGCAGTTCGGTGGAAAACGACCACCAAGTGGCTAAGGCTGGGGTCGACGTAATCGGTCTGTCCGATCTGCCTTCCCATCCCTGGCGGACCTGATACACACTGCGCTCGGGCTTTATACCGGCAGGAGATCGACATGACGACTCAAGACTTCCCCGAAAACTCTAAACAATGGGTGTGCCTGCAATGCGGTTACAACATGATCGGCGAGATGCCGGACGTGTGCCCGTTTTGTGGCGCCCGGCACGATCAATTCATGACCTGGGATGCAGCCGAAAAGACCTATCACGTGACCACGCGCCCTGTAACCGATGGGGTTAGCCAATTACTGTCGGTGCCCAAATTGGGTTTGGAGCATGCCGCTTACCGCATAGAAACTGCGGACGGAGCGGTGTGGATCGATTCGCCGTCGGCATTCAACCGCAATATAGCGCCGGTGCAAAGCATACTGTTTACCCACCACCATTTCCTGGGCGCGTCAAACCAATATCGGCAAATTTGGCACGCAGAGGTCTGGCTGCACGAGCAGGACGCCAAACACCACTTGGTCAGTTTATTTGATATCGACCGCCACTTTGAAAACGATTTCAATCATAAAGGCATCAAGGCCTACCATGTCGGCGGCCATACCCCTGGCTTCACCTTTTACATCGATCGCGATGTTTTGTTTATCTGCGACTACGTGTTTCTCAACGCATCCGGCATGCAGTTCAATCCGTACGGGCCGGAGTCGGGAACCCGAAAGCAAGCACAACGGATTTACCAAATCGTCAGCACCAGATCTCTGCGAATAGTCTGCGGTTATAACTACATTGCTAACTTCGCCGACTGGCTGCCGGGATTCGAACGGCTTTTGTCCGTAGCGTGAAGATCGCCATGCCGGCCAATACCGAACTCCAAAACCCCCCGACATTGACCGTTTATTACGACGGTGCCTGTCCCAAATGCATCCGCGATAGAGATACCTATGAAAAACTGTCCGGCACTACAGCAGAGCAAATATGCTGGTTTGATATCACTGGCCAGGAAAGCCAATTGTGCGGTCTCGGCATCGATCCCCAAAAAGCCTTATCGGAATTACACGTGCGCGATGCGGATGGCCGTATCGTCTCAGAGCTAGATGCTTACATTCTGCTGATGGATAAAGTCCCGACGCTAAAACCGCTGGCTTGGCTGATCGGTTTGCCGTTGATCCGGCCTTTATTGGCGAAAATCTACCATTGGCAGGTAAATCGGCGCTTGAGAAGCCGGGGCTTGCAACAAAAATAATCGGGGTCGGCAATTTTGATCGGTCGCTGGACAATATTATTCCGAATTTGATAAATGGTGCTGCTTATGGCCTGGAATGTCGCCGTTACCGTGTTCGTTCGCCTGTGTATCCACCCATTCATGCAGCACAGAAACGAATTGAGGGTATTCGCTGGAATAATGAATTCTCTCGCCATTTTCCAAAGCGCGATATTCCAATTTGATTTCGTCCGGTTTTGCCAACTTTAATCGAGTCAGTCCATGCATGGTAAAACCATCCATGCGCTCAGTCACGGAAAAATCGCCTTTTCTGAATTGTTCGACGAATCCATGCAAATGGGCTGAATTAATAGGGGCTGTTGCCATTTTGG
>FSSH01004185.1_pt1 | contig 14105 bp, 14 predicted proteins | sample 1166101 | NCBI WGS metagenome assembly FSSH01 (sample SAMEA32972668, study PRJEB13176) | freshwater metagenome | biome: Drinking water system; feature: Biomass in drinking water that filtered by 0.45 um membrane; material: drinking water | place: USA | collected 2012-12-20 | depth 0 m | reverse complement strand
CGCGGTTGGTGACGTCGCCCACCGCGTAGATCGAGGGCACGGCGGTCTGCGAGAAGGCGTCGACCGGGATCGCCCCGTTGCGGTCGAGCGCGATCCCGACCCGCTCCAGGCCGAGCCCGGCGACATTGGGCGCGCGGCCCGTGGCGATCAGGACCTGGTCGACCTCCAGGGTAACGCCGTCGTCGAGGGTCGCGACGAGGCCGCCTGCGGTCCGGTCGATCCGGGCGAGGTTTCTCCCGAGGCGCAGGTCCATGCGCTTGGCGTAGGATTCCGCCAGGGCCTCGCGGATCTCGTCGTCGAAGCCGCGCAGCAGGTGGGTCCCCCGGTGCAGCAAGGTCGTGCGGCTGCCGAGGTTCGAGAAGATCCCGGCGAACTCCACGGCGATGTATCCGCCGCCCACGACGAGGATGCGATCCGGCTTCTCGGTGAGCTCGAACACCTCATTCGAGGTGATGGCGCTCTCGATTCCGGGAATATCGGGGAATTTCAACGGCTTGCCGCCGACGGCGAGTAGAATGTGCTTTGCACGCAACACCTTACTACTCGAGAGCAACCGAACCCTGTGCGAATCCTCGATCACCGCCCGCGTCGGCTCGATATCGACGCCCGATCGCATCAGGTTGGTGTCGTAGATCGCCTCCAGCCGCGCAATTTCGGCGTCGCGGCGGGTTTTCAGGACGCTCCAGTCGAAATGCGGCTCGGGCACGGACCAGCCGAAGCCGGCGGCATCCTCGAACTCCTCGGCGAAGCGGCCGGCATAGACCATCAGCTTCTTCGGGACGCAGCCGCGGATGACGCAGGTTCCGCCGACGCGGTACTCCTCGGCGAGCATCACCCTGGCGCCGTGGCTCGCGGCGATCCGGGCCGCCCGGACGCCTCCGGAGCCGCCGCCGATGACGAAGAGGTCGACGTCGAAATCGGCGCGGTCGGAAGCGGCGTCGGTCATGGGAGGATCCTCGCGTTGGCGCTGACGTCCATCGCCCGCAAGCGGCCCGCGATCAAGCGCGGCCCATGGTCCGCTAGAGCCCGGCCGAGGCCTTGAGCACCGCGTTCATCCGGTCCTGCCAGCCAGGCCCGTCCTTCTGGAAATGCTCCAGCACGGCGCGCTCGACCCGCAGCGTCACCATCTCGCGGGCCGCCGGCACGGCAGCAGCGGCCGGGACCGGTGCCGGAGCGGCGGGAGCCGCTACCTCGACGGGTTTGGTGGTGGCGGCCTTGAAGGCGGCCTCGGCGGTCTGGCGCGGGTCGCTGGTACGGCGTGTGCGATCGAATGCCATCGCGTTCTCCTCAGGCCTTCACGGTCCGCTTGCGCTTGGGCGCCGGCGGGGGAGCCGCGGCCTTCGCCTCGGCGTCCGCGGCCTCCTTGGCGAGCCGCAGCGCCCGCAGCTTTACGGTGCGCTCGTCAACGGCCTTCACCGAAGCGAGATGCTCGGCCATCGCCTGTGCGCCTTCCTTGGCCATGCGCTCGGCGCGCTCGGCACGCTCTTCGGACCGGGTCCGGGCGTCGGTCTCGTCGCTCATCGTCATCCTTCCTCGTTGCCTCTCCTTCGGAAACCGCGATGCGCGCGAAGCTCGGCGAGACCCGGGAGGGCCGGAGCGCCGATCGGCGGGTGGCCGGTCGTCCGAAGGGAATCCCGGTCACGGCGCGAGTGCGCGCCAGCGGCGGGACGAGGCAGTCCACACACCCTTCGCGCGGATCGGCTCAGAGCGGGATAGAGCCGCAATAGCACACCGGGGCGTTGAAATGCCAACGCGGCCGGGCGCCTGCCGCGCCTTATCCTCACGATACGGTCGAGGACGCGCTTTCATCCGGCCCGGCGCGACTACCTCAGGGCACCAAGAGAAGGCCGCAAAGGGCCAGGACCAGGGCGGGCGGCATCATCAGGAGACCGAGCTTGAAGAAGTGCCAGAAGCTCACGTCGAGGCCTTCGCGGCGGATCGCCGTGAGCCACAGAATCGTGGCGAGGGAGCCCGTGACCGACAGGTTCGGCCCGAGATCGATGCCGATCAGGATCGCCCCGGCGACCTTCGCGGAGACCTCCGCCTGCTGCAAAGCCGCGCCCGCGATCAGGCCGGCCGGCAGGTTGTTCACGAAGTTGCACAGGAAGGCCACCAGCGTTCCGCTTCCCCAGGCAATGGCATCCGGAGCCGCTTGCCCCCACTGCCTGAGGGAGCCGGCGATGAGGGTCAGGAGGCCGGTCCTCTCCAGGGCCTCGACGAGGACGAAGAGGCCGGCCACCAGCGGCAGGACGCTCCACGAGACGTCCCTGACCACCTCGAGCGCGCCGCCGCGCTTGATCGCCAGGACGAGCAGCGTCGTGAGAAGTCCCGCGACGAAGGTCGGCAGGCCGAGCTCGCATCCATAGGCGGAGGCAGCGAGCAGCACGAGGGCGGTCGCGACGATGCCGAAGCCGGCGATCCTGCCCGTGCCGGATAGCCGATCCGCTTCGATCTTTGTGGCGAGATTCTCCCGCTTCAGGGCTGCGTTCTGTGTCAGGCGGAGGACGACGTAAGTCGCGAGGATCGCCAGCGCCGAGGGTAAGGCGAAGCGTGCGAGCCATTCGGTCAGCGGCGGCATATGGGCCGCGTAGACTACGAGGTTCGCCGGGTTCGAAATCGGCAGGACGAAGCTCGCCGCATTGGCGATGAAGGCGCAGATGAAGAGATACGGCAGCGGGTTCTCGACCCTCGCGGCCCTGGTCGCCGCATAGACCGCCGGGGTCAACACCACGGCGCAGGCATCGTTCGACAGGAACACCGTCACAACCGTCCCGACGAGATAGACCAGCAGGAACAGCCGCGTCGCCGAGCCTCTGGCCAGGCGGACCGCGATGCCGGCGAGCCAGTCGAACAACCCTTCCTTCCTGGCGATCTCAGCCAGCAGCATCATCCCGATCAGGAATAGGTAGACGTCGGTGCCCTTGAGCACGCCGCTCGCCGCTGTCTCCGGCGAAATCAAACCAAATGCGAGCAAGGCTACGGCGCCCAGCACCGCCCATACGGCCTCTGGCAATGAGAATGGGCGCAGGATGACGCCGAGGGTCGCGAGGCCCGCGATGATCCAAGTCGCGAATTGCGGGGTCGTGGAAAGGGCAAGCATGGGGTTGAGATCCGCGACCGGCTTTGGCGAGGATGTGAACCGATACGCTCAAGCGGTCGAGCCCCTCGCTCACTCGGCTGGCGCCGTCGCCGGTTGAGGTGCCCCATCTCTCGGCGGCATCGCGTCGGACGAGGCCGGCGGCTCGAACCCGTAGGTCTCCGGCATGGCGACGAGGTAGAGGACGAAGCCGGCCGCCGCGATCCCCGAGAGAACGAGAAAGGCTGTGGAGTAGCCGGCCGAGACGATAATGAGTCCCGCCAGCGTCGCCGAGAACGAAGCGCCGAGTCCCTGCGTCGTCGCCACGGCACCTTGCGCGACGTTGAATCGGCCGGTGCCGCGGGTGAGGTCGGAGACGACGATGGGGAACAGAGCGCCGTAGATTCCGGCGCCGACGCCGTCGAGGAGCTGGACCCCGACGAGGTAGAAGGGGCTGTCCGAGAGTGTGTAGAGCGCTCCCCGGATCGCGAGGACGCCGAAGGCAGCGAGAAAGATCGGCTTGCGGCCGATCGCGTCCGCCTTGGCGCCGACGAACATCGCCACCGGAACCATCACGAGCTGGGCTGCAACGATGCAGATGGAGATCAGCGAGGTGGCGCTCTCCTTGCCCTGGAGTCTGGTCAGCAGCTGGCCGACGGACGTGAGCATGGCGGCGTTCGAAAGGTGGAAGACCGCCGCCAGCACGGCGAACAGCATGAGGTAGCGGTTCTGCAGCAGCGCAGAGAGGCCGGAGGGCTGGTCTTGGTCGGTATCGGCCTTCTCGTCGAGACCACGGGCGAGATCGTCGTCGATGGCGTTCGCCGGCACCATCAGCATGGCGCCTACACTCAGCACCGCCAGGACGGCCATCAGCCAGAACACGACGACCGGACCGAAGAAATAGGCGGTCGAGCCGGCGATCGCCGCCGAGACCGCGTTGCCGGCATGGTTGAAACCTTCGTTGCGTCCGATCCTTCTCGCGAACATCTTAGGCCCGACAACGCCGAGGGTGATGGCGGCGAGAGCCGGCGGGAACACGGCGCCCGCGATCCCGGCCACGGATTGGGTCGCGGCCACGACGTAGAAGTTGGAGACGAAGGGCAGCAGAAGGCAGCTCGCCGTCACCGCCAGGGCGCCCGCGATGACGATCGCCCGCTTGTTGTTCGTGCGATCGATCAAAGCGCCGGCCGGTGTCTGAGCGATCAACCCGGCGATGCCCGCGATGGTCATGATGAGGCCGGCCGTGGCCTCGTCCCAGCCCTGATCGGGTCCGCGCACGGCGATGAGATAGATCGCCAAATAAGGACCGAGACCATCGCGAACATCGGCGAGAAAGAAATTGAGAGCGTCGAGGCCGCGCAAAGATCGCTGCGACGGTTTACGCGCTTTCGGGGTCATCGCGGTCTCGGCCGTCATTGCGTTGTCCCGATGACGCGCACGTGGTCGCTCGATCCGCGGTCGACCATAACGGCAGACCCGGTCAGCACCTGTTTCACGTGAGCGTTGTGGTAGGCGGAAGACTGGTCGAACCTGGCGGCTCGCTTGAGGGCCGTCATGCTCGGACACTGCGCAATGGCGCGGTCAGGACTTTTGTTCCCTGCGAAATCCTTCGTCTGACGCAATTTTTGAATTGATCGTGGATTATACGATGCGGCTCAAGCGTAGAGCATTTTATCGAAAGCGTGGCGCTCTTCCCGACCCATCAATGAATTCATAATTCGCCGAACGGTTGAGCGTGTGGAGCCGCTTGCCGGGCCAGCCGGGACCAGCACGCAGGGTCGTTTCGACCGTCTGCCCGAAGCCGTCATCGTCGAGGCGGGTAATGCGTGCAAGCGAGAGAGCCTCACCATAGCCGCGACGGCCGTCCTGAACCGGGCGAATCAACGCGCCGCCGCGCTCGACGATATGGCCGGCCGGTCTCGCCGAAGCGATGTCGATCAGAACCGGGTTCTGGGCGTGCGGCACCCACGGACCTCGGAAATCCGGTGCGGACCACAAGTGAAGAGCATCGGAATAGGAGCCGCGCACGGGGCCGCCATCGTGATCCGCTGCGAAGTCGCGGACGGTGGCGAACATCCACCAGCGTCCGTCCCGCTCGATCAGGGTGACGTCGCCTGCTGTCAGGCCCGACAGCAGCGTTGCCTCCTTCACCCAGCCACCAGGAAAGGCAGTCGATCGGTACAGACCGACCGTGCGGTTTGCAGACCCCTCCGGGATCATCCAGATCGCGCCGTCGCGTTCGAACACAAAGGGGTACGAGAGATGATAGGGCTCGTCGAGCACCGGGATTGGCGTGCCAACAGGCCCGGTCCCATCGAACTCCACCGCGGAGATGATCGCCTTGCCGCGGGCATGCTCGTAATCCTCGACGAACAGGATCGTCCGCCCGCGATGATCGAGTGCGAAGGGATCGGCGTAGAAGCGGTGACCGTCGTCGGGCAAGTCGTGCCATCCGGACGGCGGATGAGCACGCAGGTCGATCAGATCTGGCCCGTCGAGCCGGCGCCAGCCCACCCGCCAGTGGGGCGCCCGATAGCAGAGGTGATAGATCCGGCGCAGGATGCCCCATACGAGCATCTTCGTGGCCTTCACCCCCAGGAATGGCAGCGAGAGATCGGGAATCGCCGGAGGATCAGGTTGTTCTTCCCCGGCCTCGAGGCGCGGGCGTCGTTCCGAGACCGCAGCGGCAACGAACATCGTGGCGCGCGTTACGCCATCTTCGAAGGAGACGATGGTCGACCCGATCGACTCAGTTCCAAGGCGAGCCGACGCAATGACGCGGCCGTCCTCTCTCAACGTCGACACCGGCATGCGACCATCGAGGATGGAAGCGAGCAGTGCCTCCTCGCCGGGACGACCGTCGAACAGAAGCGTCCACACGCGCGGCCCGGTTTTGTCGGAGACATCGCCGCAAAGATCGAGAACGAGGTCGGGCTCCGCGTTACTCTTCGGTGCGTAGACCCTCAAAGACTCCGGAGCGATGAATGCGGAGGGTCCGTCCACGGGAAGCCGGCCGAGCATCGCTTCGAGGCGAAATAACAGATGGGAATTGTCGGGTAACCCACCGGGACCGGGACTCGCGTCGATCTCGAGGCCGACGCCGGGGAGGCCAGCGAGGCGTGCGATGAGGGCTAGATGCCACCGGCGGGGGCTGCGTCCGTCGAGCCGCAATCTCAGGCGCATGGACGTTGCCGCTCCGATGAAAGAGGGCATGCGCCCGTCGCAGCAAACTAGGCTCAAGGCCGTTGAGAAAGGATTTCGCTGCGCTGCTCCAAGCCTCGCAAACTATGGCCAAGTTCTGCCAGAGAAGCCTGGAAAAGGGAAACCATTTTTGCCTATTAATGATGCAGTGGTCAAAACTGACACTATTCTGTGCAGTATCCCGATGTACTCGTATCGCCTCGATATGATGATGCAAATTTTTGCATGCACATATTGCTTGCAAACTGCGAGATATATCGAGCAGCAACGTGCAATCGTCCATGAATCTCTGTTATGTTTATGTCATTAATTGCATCGGCCTGTTTACAAGCCGTGGAGACGACAAATCATGAATACGACTTCGCCTCGCGAGACTGCAACGATCTATACCTTTCGTCCTCGCTCCGTTACGTTCCCGATCGGAGGCAAGCCAGGACAGATGTCGGCTGAGGAGCGGCCTGCAACTCAGGTGGCGACATGCGACTTCGGAAGCGGATGGTACCATGACGCCGCCATTCAGGACGCAACCGTATCTCGCAAGTCATAGGAGGGCATCGTCGCCGTCGGACGGCGCGAGCCCTTGCGAGACGCATTTCGCGTCGCCTCGCATGATGCACCACATTGCTCGTGCTACGTGTTGCGAGGGTTCGTACGCGTATCGCGAAGATCGCGGAACCTGACGCTTCGCGTCAAAGGCGAAGTCGCTTGAAGACCGGTTCGGGGATCGTGCAGATGACTGCCATGACGAGACGCCAGATCCGCCTGACGTAGATGATGTCGGCCGTTGCTCGCTCAGTGGCTTCGTAGATGGCGCCTGCAACCTCGGACGGGTTGGCGGTGAGGATCGGCGGAAGCTTCATTGAGCGGGTCATCCGCGTGCGCACGAAGCCGGGCTTCACTGTCACCACCCGGACTCCACTTCGCGCGAGGCGGTTGCGAAGGCCGGACAAGAAACTGCTGAAGCCCGCTTTAGCTGATCCGTAGACATAGTTCGAGCTGCGCCCGCGGTCGCCCGCCACGGAACTTACGCCCGCGATGCTCCCGTGACCGCGCTGGGCGAAACGCTCCGCCAGGATACCGAGGAGGAGGGACGGGCCGACGTAATTGGTCGCCATGACAAGGCCGGCATGTTCCGGGTCCGCCTGTGCCCGAGTCTGGTCCCCGAGTTCGCCGACGACGCAGACCACGGTGTCCGGCAGCACCGGTAGGGCATCGACGAAGGTGGCCAGGGTATCGAGCGCGAGGATGTCGAGGGAGAACATCGTCACGTCAGCGCCGGTGCGAGCCGCCAGATCATCGGCATTGCGTTGAGCCCGGGCAGGATCGCGAGCCGTGAGCAGGATGCGCCAGTCCTCCCGAGCATAGCGCATGGCCACCGCGTGGCCGATATCCGACGTCGCGCCGACAAGGAGAAGGACCTTCTGGCCGGCCATCTAGATCCCCAATCGTGCAGAAAGGTGAGAGGTGAGGCGTGATTCTGCGCCGATACTGCGGCGCAGTTCGCGAAACTTATTCAAATTCGAATATCCGGCTTCGAAGGTTTCACGAGCCTGCCGCGAATCCTTGGCGAGGTATAACCGGCCTCCCGATATGGCGACGAGGCGGTCAATCGCATCGAGGACGGTGAAGACGGTCGGCGTCGCGGGTAGGTCTAGGGTGAGCGTGTAGCCCTTCATCGGGAATGAGAGCAGTCCGTTCCCGGTCCCCAGATGCTTGAGGACCGCTAGGGGAGAGGCACAACCGAGGCGTGCTACCCTGTCGAGGATCTCCGGCAGGATTGCCGCCGAATCTGCCGCAGGGATCACGCACTGGTGCTGGACGAAGCCGCGTCGGCCATAGAGCCGGTTCCAATCGCGCAGTCCGTCGAGAGGAAAGAAGTAGCGGTTCCATGGTATGTAGCGAGGCGCGCCAACTCGTGAGGCGCCGCGATTGTAGTAAAGGGTGTTGAACGCTCCGATGGACAACCGGTTGAGTGACTTTGGCGGCAAGTCGAGCGGTACGGCGAGACCTGCTTTGGTCTTGGTGGACAACGATCGAAGATGCGCCGTGTCGGCGAAGCTCGCATGTTCCCCGAGAAAGACCAAGCCTCGTCCGAGCGCGGCGCCGCGGCTCAAGCAATCCACCCAGGCAACGCTATAGGAGGCGTCGGCGGATTCGTCCAAAGCCGCGGTTAGTCCCGCCAAGTCTGGGGCCGCAATCGTGCTCTGACGAATCCAGCCGCTCTCGATCGGGCGCAGACGCAAAGTGGCCTCGACGATCGTTCCGGTCAGGCCCATCCCGCCGATGGTCGCGGCGAACAGTTCAGGATGGGCCTCACGCGAACATCGAACGGCGATCCCTTCCGGCAGAAGAAGGACGAAGGAGTCGATCTGGTTACCCATGCCGCCATCGCGGTGATGGTTCTTGCCATGAACGTCGGCGGCGATCATGCCGCCGACCGTAACGTACTGCGTCCCCGGTACCACAGCCGGGAAGTACCCACGTGGTACGAACGCGGAAAGAATGTCCGCCAGTAGGACACCGGCTTCTACCGTGAGCAGACCGGACGGCGGATCGAAGGTTCGGAAGCGATCGAGACCACGCATCGCGAGCGTTTGGTAGAGCCCGATTGCTGCGTCGCCGTAGGCACGACCGTTTCCCCGCGCGACGTAGTCGGTGCAGCCAGCTATCAGTTCCGGCAGCCTGTCGGGGGTCTCTGCGCAGACGAGGCGGCTCTCGGCGCGCGGGTATCGCGCCCAGCCGGTGAGTGTACGAACCGGATGGCGCATGAACGCTGTGTCCGACCTCACGCGACCCGGCTTTTGGGAGTCAAAGCGGTCGCGTAAGAATCTTCCGCAGTCCGTGGAACGACCGTTTCATGCCCTCTGATCGACTTTTGTCCGAGAACTTTCCAGAGAAGCACCGCCGAGATCAGCAGTGTCACTCCCGCAGCCGATGGGATCGCCGCTCCGAAACCTGCCGATAAGCCGGCGTCGAGTGGTTGACCTTCCTCGCTCAGGTCCAGGGCTCGAGTCGTCAAAAGGCCGAGGCCCGAGGTGACGAGGCTGAGGATCATGAGTGCGACCTGCTGCCTCGAGGTCGCTGAGCGCAGAAAGTCCGGCATCAGAAGCGCGAGCGCGATCCCGTAGATGGGCAGGTCATAATCGTAGGCATAGGGGCTGATTAGGAGACTTGCCAGTGCTGTGAAACCGAGGATTCTGGTCGTGCTCAGCCGTCTTCCGATGACGATCAACGTGCAGCCGAGGGCCGAGCAGGCGACGAGCACCTGGGCTGCCATGGCTATCTGAGGCGCAATGTCGATGCTGCGCAGCGCGGCGTAGACCGAGATCATCCTGAAGAGCGGGTAATAGCCGCTGAACAGGAACATCTTCGCTTCTTCAACACCCCCGAGAAAGGCCGTCCACACCGGCGCACCGAAGGCGATGGTGGCGAGGACGCAACCAAGGATCGCGGTCGAGCCCGAAAGGACGAAGCAGCCCCAGCGCTGCGTAGCAACCACATGGAGCGCGAAGGCGACGGCCAGATGAGGCTTGATTACCATCAGTCCGAGCGGCACTCCGGCAGCCGATGATCCCTGCATCAGACCCAGGACGCATAACCCTATCAGAGCGCCGGTCAGAAAGCCGTTCTGTCCGCAGCCGATAGTGACGAGGATGGCCGGGTAAATCGCCAGAAGCACGATCGAGAAAGTCTCTCCGGCAATGCGACGCAAGATGAATAGGAAGGCAGCGAGGGTAAGTGCCGTAAAAATCAGATAGGCGAGCCAATGCGGCAGACAGGCCAGAAGCGCAACGACGAGGTTGAAGGGCGGGGGATAGGTCCAGGGCAGAAAACTCTCCCCCCCGCTGAACGAGCGTTGCGCCTGAAACAGCGCAGCGGATCGATACGCATCCGCAATCTCGCCACGCCAGGCCATATGTCCAGCGATGTAGAAGGCATCGAAATCGGTGAGTGACCTGCCCGGCTGGTCAGAAAGCCAAGCGAAGCGGACAGCGCTATGTACCACCGAGATGGGGAGCAGCAGAAGCAGAACTCGCTGCACCAAGGTCGAGGTGAGGAGTGTCCCGATCATGAAGGAAATCCGCGCTGCTGCGGGCTGATTTGAATTCGTTTCAGCGCGCAAGCGACATAGCCGCCTCCATCGCCGCAACCGACAATTTCATCGTGTGTTTAAGGAAGAGTTAGTTTCAATCCCCGAAGATTGAGCCCTCAAGAGGGAAGGCGGGAGATCTCTGCGTGACGGTGACCGCAGCACGCACGGACGAAGGGATGGTTCACTCGACCAAACCCACGGTACTGCTCGACCTGCCCGCCCACATGACCTCCGCGCAGCTCTTGCCCCTCGTTATCGATCTCGATCGCGAGGCGCTGTCGCCGAGATGGATACCGGAGCTCTTCATCTCCTCCGTACGATGCGGGTTGGGCGGCACATGGTCCTTCATGCAGACCTGTGCTTCAGGCCGAAACTCCCTCGATGCCATCGTCCAGTCTCTCCCCGGGCTCGCGATCAGCGACGGGGTTCTGGACCCTAAGATCGTGGCATTGGTCATGGAGATCCATGAAGAGGGCGGTAAGGTCATCCTTCTGACGCGAGCATTTCCGGCCTTAGCGCGACGCCTTTGCGATACGAAAATCTGGGCCGATGAGATGATCGTCGCCGATGAGGACGGTGATGTCGGTGAACTCGAACGACTCGCGGCGGTGATGGCACGGTGTCCGTCCGGGTTTACCGTGCTACCATCAGACGACCTGTCGCTATGGCGGCGTTCGGGCAACTCCTTGCCTTCCGCATCCCTCTACTCGCAAGCGGAAGATCGTGCGTCTCCAGAAGGCACTTTCGCAATCTGGTCGCGCGCGATGCGCCTACACCAATGGTGCAAGAACCTCCTCATCTTTGTCCCCCTGATCCTTGCCGGCCATGCCCTGGACGTGAAAGCTTGGCTGATGGCGGTGACGGGCTTCATATGCTTCGGGCTCGTTGCTTCGGCGACCTATCTCATCAATGATCTTCATGACCTTGAACATGATCGGGCCCATCGCTCAAAGCGGTACCGACCGCTCGCAAGCGGCCTTATGACCATACCCTCGGCAGTTCTCGCGATCGCGGCGGGACTATGTCTCGGAATTATACTAGCCGCATCAGCGGGACCGGCGGCCGTACTCGTAATCGGAGTCTATATATTTCTGACACTGGTCTATACGCTTATACTTAAGCGAATAGCAATGATAGATACCGTGGCTTTAGCCGCTCTATTCACGCTAAGACTATTGGCGGGTTCGGTTTTCTGCGGAATAGCCGGGTCGCCATGGTTATTCGTACTTTCGATGTTCATTTTCACATCGTTGGCGCTAGCAAAACGCTTCAGCGAGATCCGAATTCATGCCGCGCGATCTGACGCGGCGATCCCCGGGAGAGGCTATCTGATTGAGGACGGACCTGTCGTCCTGACCTTCGGAGCTGCGACGGCGACCGCGGCTGTACTGATCGTATCGCTTTATATCTTTGAGGCCCCAGCTCGTCAGGCTTTCTATATCCGACCGGAATTCCTATGGGCTGCCCCTGTGGCTGTTTTTCTCTGGCTGGCACGGGTCTGGACGCTCTGCGGGCGCGGCAGTCTCAACGACGATCCCGTCGAGTTCGCGTTGAAGGACCGGGCGAGTCTAGCGCTCGGCTTGATCGTAGCAGCAAGCTTCGGAATTGCCTGTGTGCCGGCTTGAGCCGCCACAATAACGCGCCTTGGATCGAACCGAGTCACGTTACACGATGGCTTTGAAAACCAGCGATGCGTTGAGGCCGCCGAACGCGAAGGAGTTCGACATTGCCACCGGCATAGCGAGCGGACGCGCGACATTCGGGATGCAATCGAGATCGCAACTTGGATCGAAGGCGTCGAAATTTGCCGTCGGTGGCGCAACCCTACGGGTCATGGCCAGCACCGTAGCGATCGCTTCGAGGGCACCGGCCGCCCCTAACGCATGGCCGGTCACTCCCTTGGTCGATGATACCGGCGGACAGGACAAAGCCCCAAACACGGATTTCATCGCCTCGGCTTCGGTCCGGTCGTTCGCTGTCGTCCCGGTTCCGTGAGCGTTGATGTACGCGACGTCTTCTGGCCTAACGCCGGCATCGGCAATCGCCTGCCTCATCGCACCGGCCATGCCTGCTGCACTCGGCGCGACGATGTCGCCCGCGTCGGCATTCGATGCAAATCCCGCGACTTCGATGGCAGTTCGGTGGCCACGGCGGACGGCATGCTCGGCAGTCTCGAGCACGAGGATGCCGGCGCCTTCAGAAAGGATCAACCCATCACGCCCGGCAGCGAAGGGCCGGCAGGCCGTTCGCGACATGATTCGCATCGACTCCCAAGCCCGGATCGTTCCGACCGACAACGGCGCTTCACATCCGCCAGTGATGACGATGTCTGCCAGACCTCCGCGCAGGAATTGAAGTGCCAGGCCGATAGCGTGTGTCGATGACGCGCAGGCACTCGACACCACGAAGCAGGGTCCACGAGCTCCCGTGGCAATGGAGATCCAGCTCGCAGACGAGCTTACCATGGCCCGAGCCACGGTCATCGGATGAAGCCGCTTGTTATTTTGGCCATAAAGACGGACATATTGCTCGTCCATGGTGCACTGACCACCGGCCCCGTTGCCGATGATGACGGCGACACGTTCAGGATTTGGGAGAGTGGCAGGTAACCCGGCATCAAGCATTGCCTGGCGAGTCGCGGCCAAGGCGAACAAGGCACTGCGATCACAAGCTGTTATCGACACGCCGAGGTCACGAAAGATCTCAGTATCGGAGATCTCGGCAACCGTCAGCCCGGAGCCGGGTAAAACCGACGTCTCTCCAAGGGCCGGCGTCGGACCTATCAGGCTCAACCAGAATGGATCGACCGAGAGGCCGTTCGGTGCGACGACGCCGATGCCGGAGACGACAACGGTAGTCAAGCGGCGATCTTCCGGTTCTTGAAGGTCAGGATCTCTGTAGCCAGGTCACCAATGGACTTGAGATCGGTGAATTTGAGATTCGCATTGAAGTCGAGATCAATGCCGTAATGATCCTCGATTTTGAATAGTATCTCAACGAAATCGAACGAGTCGATACCGACCGCTTCAATTGTCGTCGACTCCGAGAGTGCTTCTCCCGCTTCGGTGCGATAAGGCTGCAACGTCTCGATCAGGAACGTGACCACAGAAGCCTGAGTGGCGTCTTCGATTCTCGAGGGTGTCATGATCAGCTACCTTCAACCGAAACATCGTCTATGGCACGCAGAACGATAGTCGATTTTATTTTTCAGCAATTTTTAATGAAAATTAGGATTAATCGGAACCGCATAAAGATGTTTGATTTCTGAAATAATTCGATATCGTCGATTAATATTATTAATAGATAGTGAAATTTTGAAAATCAATCTTGCTTGACGAAACTTCATTGTATAATAAAATGCCCGTCTCATTGCCGATATACGGTGAGCTTTCCCCGTTGACCACGATTATTACTTTGAGGAGGCCTCAAGCGCTGATGTATCAGCAGGCACTTCTCACTCGGATTTACTTGGTCCAGTTCCGTAGTGTCTCATCCGAGCAGCCGATCTTAGCCACGACCAATGTTATTGGTGGCTATCGCGAGACATGCTTGCTGGAACCACGCTCATCGCGCGGGTTGGATTATCAGGCGAATGCGCTGGGCTTCGCTTCGTTGTGGCTCCACCCTCAAGAGTAGAAGCCTCTGGTAAGCCCAGCGTGCTTGATCCATGACCGAGCGATTCTCGGAAGATCGCGTCACTCAACGTTTCGTCAGACAGCGAAAAGCCCACCTGGT
>FSSH01000744.1_pt1 | contig 14105 bp, 14 predicted proteins | sample 1166101 | NCBI WGS metagenome assembly FSSH01 (sample SAMEA32972668, study PRJEB13176) | freshwater metagenome | biome: Drinking water system; feature: Biomass in drinking water that filtered by 0.45 um membrane; material: drinking water | place: USA | collected 2012-12-20 | depth 0 m | reverse complement strand
ACGGCCATATCGATCATTGCGGAGAGGCCGGCGTGCTCGCAGCGGAGCTTGGCGTGCCGATCGAGGGCCCGCATGAGGCCGACCGCTTCTGGATCGCGCGGCTGGCCGATGACGGGCGGCAATGGGGGCTGAACGGCGTGCCGTTCGAGCCCGATCGCTGGCTGGTGCAGGGCGATGTGGTGACGGTGGGGGCGCTGTCGCTGGCCGTGCACCACTGCCCCGGCCACACGCCCGGCCATGTCGTGTTCCACCACGCGCCGAGCCGGCTGGCGATCGTCGGCGACGTGCTGTTCGCCGGATCGATCGGCCGCACCGATTTTCCGCTCGGCAATCATCAGGCGCTGATCGACGCGATCGTCACCCGGCTGTGGCCGATGGGCGACGAGACCGTGTTCATTCCCGGCCACGGCAATGCCGGGCGATTCGGCGAAGAGCGGCGGACCAACCCTTTCGTTGCCGATTCGGTGCTCGCCGCCTGAGCGCGATCAGCCCTGCTGGGGCGGCGCGGTGACGGCGGCCGGCGGCGCCGGCGCCCGCAGCGGCAACGAAATCGCGTAGATGCCCAGCACCAGCAGCGCGAGCAGCGCCAGGATCGTGCCGATGAAGCGCCCCTGGGGCAGCCGGTCCTCCATGCCCAGCGGGTGGGCAATGCGGCCGACGAAGAACAGCGCGCTCGCCACCGCCAGCCACAGGCTCGATCCTTCGGCAAGCTCGATCACGGCGATCAGGATCAGGATGAACGGCGCATATTCGGCGAAATTGGCGTGCGAGCGCGAGCGCGCCAGCAGCAGCGCATTGCCATCGGTGCCCAGCCCGCCGCCGCTCGCCGCGCGGAGCCGCCCGCAGCGAAAGGCGAGCCAGAAGTTGATGAGCGCCGCCACGCCCGCACTGGTCAGCGTGATCGGCAGCAACGCAATCGCCATGATGGTTTTCCCCCGGTTTGCGGGGCACTGGTGCCACCGCCACGCGCAGCTTGCAACGCTGCGCGAAATCATTATACGGGCGCCCTTCGCGAAGCGCTCGGCCGCTGGAGGCTATCCGCGGCGTCAAGCGCCGTAATATCCGCCGTCGGCCAGGGCGCTCGCCACTGTTCCGCAATCTTGTCGAAAGCTAAGGTGCCGAAATGGCCGTCCCGAAGAGAAAAACCTCGCCGTCGAAGCGCGGCATGCGCCGCGCCCATGATTCGCTCAGCGTCGAATCGTTCCAGGAATGCCCCAATTGCGGTGAACTCAAGCGCCCGCACGTGCTATGCGGCGCCTGTGGCCATTATAACGGTCGCGAGATCATTTCGATCGGCGGCTGAGGCCGGCGGGCCGGGGGGACGATAGCCGATGAACTCCCGGATCGCGATCGATGCGATGGGCGGTGACGACGGGGTGGCGGTGATGATCGCCGGCGCCGCGCGTGCGCTCGCCCGCAATCCCCATGCCCGCTTCCTGCTGGTCGGCGACGAGCCGGCGATTGCCGCGCGCGTGGCCGAGCATCCGGGCCTCGCGGCCGCAGTCGAGATCGTCCACGCCCCCGGCACCGTCAGCGCGAGCGAAAAGCCGAGCGCGGCGCTGCGCCGCGCCAAGACCACGTCGATGGGCGTGGCGATCGATCTGGTCAAACAGGGGCGCGCGGCCGCCGCCCTTTCGTCGGGCAACACCGGCGCGCTGATGGCGATGGCCAAGCTTTCGCTGCGCACGCTTCGCGGCATCGACCGGCCGGCCCTTGCCGCAACATTGCCAAGTTTGGGCGAAAATGACGTGATCATGCTCGATCTGGGCGCGAATACGGAGTGTGACGCGGCAAATCTGGTGCAATTTGCGGTCATGGGCGCGGCCTATGCGCGCACCAGCTTCGATCTGGCAGCACCCCGCGTTGCGCTGCTCAACATCGGCACCGAGGATATGAAGGGCACCGACATCATCCGCGAAGCCTCCGCCCGGCTGCGCGCGGCGGCGCATCTGCCGCTCACCTTTACCGGCTTTGTCGAGGGCAATCACCTGAGCCGCGGCGATCTCGACGTGATCGTATGCGACGGTTTTTCGGGCAATATCGCGCTCAAGACCGCAGAAGGCACGGCGCGCTTCGTGGCCGATCTGCTCAAGCGCGCGTTCCGCAGCTCGATCCGCTCGAAGCTCGGCTTCCTCATCTCGCGGCCGGCGACGCAGCTGCTGCGCGATCATCTCGATCCCAATAATCACAATGGCGCCGTGTTTCTGGGCCTGAACGGCATTGTCGTGAAAAGCCACGGCAATGCCAATGAACTCGGCGTCGCCCACGCCATCGCGCTCGCCGACAAGCTGGTGCGCGAGGATCTGATCCGGCGGATCAGCGACGATCTCGGCAATTTCGAAGCAAAGGCGGCATGATGCGACGGGCGGTGATTGCGGGGACGGGATCGGCGCTGCCGCAGCGCTGCGTCACCAATGCCGAGCTTGCCGCGCAGATCGATACGTCGGACGAATGGATCGTCGAGCGCACCGGCATCCGCACGCGCTACATTGCCGGCGAGGGCGAGACCACCGCGACGCTCGCCACCGATGCCGCGCGCGCGGCGCTGGCGGCAGCCGGGCGCGCGCCCGCCGATATCGACCTGATCGTGCTTGCGACGGCCACGCCTGACCAGACGTTCCCCGCAACCGCCACCAAGGTGCAGCACGCGCTCGGCATTCTCGATTGCGTGGCGTTCGATGTCGGCGCGGTCTGCTCGGGCTTTCTTTATGCGCTGCAGGTGGCCGAGGCGATGATCCGCGCAGGCTCCGCCAACCGCGCGCTGGTGATCGGCGCCGAGACGTTCAGCCGCATCCTCGACTGGGACGACCGGGCAACCTGCGTGCTGTTCGGCGATGGCGCCGGCGCGATCGTGCTCGAGGCCGGCGAGAGCGACGATGCCGCCCCGCGCGGCGTGCTCGCCGCCAAGCTCCATGCCGATGGCCGCTATAATGACCTGCTCTATGTCGATGGTGGCCCGTCGACCACGGGGACGGTCGGCAAGGTGCGGATGAAGGGGCGCGAGGTGTTCCGCCATGCCGTGGTCAATCTGGCCGCCGTGATGGAGGAAGTGCTCGACACGGCCGGCTACAGCGCCGCCGACATCGCCTGGGTGGTGCCGCACCAGGCCAATGCCCGCATCCTCGATGCGACCGCGCGCAAGCTTGGTCTCGCGCCCGAGCGCGTGATCGTGACGGTCGATCGCCATGCCAACACGTCAGCGGCATCGGTGCCGCTCGCGCTCGATACGGCGGTGCGCGACGGTCGCATCAAGCGCGGCGACTTGATCGTGCTCGAGGCAATGGGCGGCGGATTCACCTGGGGGGCGGCGCTGGTTCGGTACTGAATCGGAACGCTTGCGCAACTACGGCCTTTTGCGAAGCTTGCAGCCTGTGTTAGATTGCTTTCCGTAAAGGGGAGCAACACGCATGACTGCCGTTGGCACGTTGACAAGGGCCGATCTGGCCGATGCCATCCACCGTCAGGTCGGGTTATCGCGCACCGATTCATCGCGCCTGGTCGAGCAGATTCTGGGCAATATGTGCGAAGCGCTGGCGAATGGCGAGAATGTCAAAATCTCAGGGTTCGGCACCTTCGTGCTGCGCGAAAAGGGCGAGCGGATCGGCCGCAATCCCAAAACGGGCGTCGAAGTGCCCATCGCGCCGCGCCGCGTGCTCACTTTCCGCGCCAGCCAAATGATGCGCGACCGCATCGTCGACGCCCACTAGGATACTGAAAATATGGCCGAAAAGGCCGCTACGGCGTATCGTACGATCGGCGAGGTTGCCGAGCAGACCGGGATCAAGCGCAATGTGTTGCGCTATTGGGAAAGCCGCTTTCCCCAGCTTCGGCCGCTCACGCGGGCGGGGAAGCGGCGCTATTATTCGCCCGAGGACATCGCCCTGATCCGGCGCATCCACGGCCTGCTCGAGCATGAGGGCTATACGATCCGCGGCGTCCAGTCGCTGCTGGCCAGCGAGCGCAAGCGCGTGCGCACCAGCGGGGACGCGGCGCTACGCGAGGTCCGCGATTCGCTCGCCAGCGCGCTTGAAGACGACCTGGTCGACTGAGTCACGGGCGCCGCGCGTGCCATTTTGTCCTGTGAAGGTGTGGCAATATCCGCACCGAAGGTTAATAAAAACCAACTTACCCAGCCTGGGTATCGTGCAGTCCGTCGCGCAATAACGTCGCGATCACCTGCGCAATGGAGTCGGGCGAAGGCTCATCGGCCCACACGCCGAAGCGCAGGCCAAGGAACACGTTCATCCCCATGATCGCCCAGGCGTGGATTTCGGCGTTCCCGCCGCGCACCTCGCCCCGTGCGGCCGCCGCTGCCAGCCGCTGCGCGATGCGATCCGCTGTCGTCTGGTAATGCGCGCGGAAACTTTCGGGATCCACGAACTCGGCTTCGTCGATAATCCGGTAGATTTCCTTGTGGGTCCGCACAAATTCGATGAAGGCGCGCAAGCCCGCCTGCTCGGCGGCGAGCTGGTCGGGCGCGGCTTTCAGCTCGGGCGCGACATGATCGCGCACCTGATCCGACATGTCGCGCACCAGCGCGCGGAACAGCGCGTCCTTGCTGTCGAAATAGGTGTAGAAGCTGCCCAACGCCACGCCCGCGCGCCGGGTGATCCCGCTGATCGACGCTTCATGGAATCCGCGCTCGGCAAATTCGCTGCGCGCCGCGTCCAGAATCGCGCGCCGCGTCTTGCGACCGCGATCGGTGCGCGGCTGCTTGGCAGGCGGCGAGGCAGCGACATCAGGCATTTGCGGACCGGTGCATCTCTTCAAGTTGAAACATGGTTCAACTTTCAGTATAGGGGCGGACACACGGAGCGCAACCCAAGCGGGCGCGATCAAGGGAGGGGAAGAAATGTCGATCCGTCGGGCCATGTTGCGGGCGTCGCTGAGCGCGGGCGCCGCCTTTTTCGCCATGCCGGCGCTGGCGCAGGACGCGCCGCCACAGGCCGCCGAGCCCGAAGTGGTGATTGCCGATCAGCGCGCGACCGACGATGTCGTCGTCATCGCGCGGCGCCGCGAGGAGCGGCTGCTCGACGTGCCGATCGCGGTGACCGCGATCAGCCAGGCCGATATCGCCCGGCTTCAGGCGGTCGATCTGTCGGGCATCCAGGGGGCGGTGCCCAACGTCAATCTGGTGCAGGGGCGCGGCTCTTCCACCAGCGCGAACTTCTTCATCCGCGGCATCGGCCAGCCCGATGCGCTGCAGACCTTCGATCCCGCTGTCGGCGTCTATGTCGACGGCGTGTATCTGAGCCGCATCCAGGGCGCGCTGCTCAACCTGTTCGATGTCGAGCGGGTGGAAGTGCTGCGCGGGCCGCAGGGCACGCTCTACGGCAAGAACACGATCGGCGGCGCGGTCAACATCGTCACCCGCAAGCCCGATTTCACGCGGCTGAAGACGAGTGCCGATGTGACGTATGGCGCCTATGATCAGGTACTGCTGAACGGCTATGTCTCGGCGCCGCTCGTGGGCGATGTGCTCGCGCTGTCGCTCGCCGGCACCTATGACACGCGCGACGGGCTCGTCACCGATCCCCGCACCGGTCGCCGCTTCAACGATCGCAACCTGTGGGCCGGGCGCGGCATTCTGCACTTCAAGCCCGCCGACGGCTTCGAATTCACCCTGTCGGGCGATTACACCAAGCAGCGCAACGCCGCGACGCTCGGCTACCCCACTGCGCCGCTCCTGCAGACCAGCCTGTTCCCGGCGGGCGCGCGCGTGCTGGTGCCGGCCCAGCCCTATGGCGCCTATGATTTCCGCGCCTCGACCAGCCTGGCGCCCAATCAGGGCCAGCGGCTCGACCATTGGGGGATCGGCTTCACCGCCGCCATCGACGTGACCGACACACTGCAATTCGTGTCGATCACCGGCTATCGCAAGCTCGACCCCAATTTCTTCATCGATATCGATGCGAGCCAGTTCGAGCTGGGTGACGTGTTCGTCGGCGTCAACCAGAAGCAGTTCAGTCAGGAGCTGCAGCTCAAATATAATGGCACCAAGCTGAAGGGCGTGTTCGGGCTCTATTATCTGGACGAGACGGTGCGCTCGCACCAGGAAGCCTATGGCGACGACATCTTCACCTTGCTGGGCGGGCCGGTGACGTTCACCCGGCTGATCGACGACAATCAGAACACCAAAAGCTATGCGGCGTTCGGCCAGTTCACCTATGATTTCACCAGCCGCTTCGCCTTTACCGGCGGGCTGCGCTACACGCGCGAGGACCGGCGCTACAACCGCTTCACCACGACGATTTCGTCGCTCGGCGCGCTGAACAATCTGCAATTCCGCTTTCCGGACAATTTGCCCGCACCGCTCAACGCCGACAACAAGGCGAGCTTCGATGCGTGGACGCCAAGCTTCACCTTGAGCTTCAAGCCCGATCGCGACACGCTCATCTATGCCAGCGCCAATCGCGGCTTCAAATCGGGCGGGTTCAACGGCCGCGCGAACAGCGTCAACGATCTCACTCTGGTGGTGAACGGCACCCCCACCATCGTCAACCGCTTCCGCCCGGAAACGGTGTGGACCTATGAAGTGGGCAGCAAGGCGCGCTTTGCCGATGGCCGGGTAACGGTTTCGGCCGCGGCCTTCTATTCGGATTATAGCGATTTCCAGGCGCGCGTCGGCGGCGGCGTGGTGGGGGCGGCCAATACCGGCGTGTTCCCGGTCATCAACGCCGGCAAGCTGCGCATCTGGGGCTTCGAGATCGAAGGCGTGGTGAAGCCCACCCGCGCCTTCACGCTTTCGGGCTCGCTCGGCTATCTCGACGCCAAATATCAGCGCTTCGACGATGGCCGCCGGGTGCCGCCGAGCAGCTTCTCGTGCAACCCCACCGGCAATGCCATCACTTGCCGCCCGGCCTTCGCGCCGCCGATTTCGGCGCGGCTCGCCGGTGACTATGTCGTGCCGATCGGCGCCGACCGGCTGACGATCGGGCTGGAGGGGCGCTTCATCGACAAGCAATTCCTGTCGGTCGACAACCGGCCGGGGCTGACCGAGCCGGGCTATGCGATCGGCAATGCCTATGTGCAGTTCGATCTGGCGCAGCATTTCTATCTGCGCGGCGCGGTGAAGAACTTCTCCGACACGCGCTACCGCACCGACGGGCAGGAATTCTCGTCGGTCGCCAATATCCAGACGGTCTATTATGGCGATCCGCGGACCTGGACGATCGGCGCAGGATTCCGTTTCTGAGCGCGCTTGTGGTGCTGATGTGCGCGGCGGGCTCGCGCGACGAGGCGGCGGCGATTGCCACCGCGCTCGTCGACGCGCGGCTCGCGGCGTGTGTGCAGCTGGTGCCGGTCGAAAGCGTCTATCGCGGGGACGGCGCCGTCACCCGCGCCGACGAAGTGATGCTGCACGCCAAGACCAGCACCGACCGGCTGGCCGAGGCCGAGGCGCTCATCCGCGCGCAGCACAGCTATGCCCTGCCCGAGATCATCGCGGTGCCCATCACCGGCGGATCGGCCGAGTATCTGGCATGGGTGCGCGCGGCGGTCAGCGTTCCCGCGTCGCGCTGAACGCCACCTTGGGATAACGATCGGCGATGTAGTTCACTTCCCACGCCGATTTGGCGAGGAAGACGGGATTGCCGTCGCGGTCCTTGGCCATCGCGCTCCGGTTCAGATCGGTGAAGCCCTTGAGATCGGCAGCATCGGCGGCGGAGACCCAGCGCGCGGTTTCGAACGGCGCGGGCTCGAGCGCGGCGGCGACCTTATATTCGGCATCGAGCCGGCTGAGCAGCACGTCGAGCTGGAGCTGCCCGACCACGCCGATGATCCAGTTCGAGCCGATTTCGGGGTAGAAGACCTGCGTCACCCCTTCCTCGGCCATGTCGTCGAGCGCCTTGCGCAGCTGCTTGGTCTTTGTGGGGTCCTTGAGCGCCACCCGCCGCAGGATTTCGGGCGCGAAATTGGGGAGCCCGGTGAAGCGGATCGCGGCACGCTCGCTCAGCGTATCGCCCACCCGGAGCGTGCCGTGATTGGGAATGCCGATGATGTCGCCCGGATAGGCTTCGTCGGCCAGTTCGCGCTGCTGGGCGAAGAACAGGATCGGCGAGTGGATCGCGATCGGCTTGCCATGCCCCGTCGGCGTCAGCTTCATGCCGCGCCGGAACACGCCGGAACACAGCCGCATGAAGGCAATGCGGTCGCGGTGTTGCGGGTCCATATTCGCCTGCACCTTGAACACGAAGCCCGTCACCTCGGGCGCCTCGGGCGCGACCGGGGCGGGTTCAGCCGGCTGCGCGCGCGGGCCCGGCGCATGGGCGGCGAGCGCGTCGATCAGCTCGACCACGCCGAAATCCTTGAGCGCCGAGCCGAAGAAGACGGGCGTCAGATCGCCACTGCGATAGGCCTCGGCATCGAAGCTCGCATAACCGCCTTGCGCCAGCTCGACCGCTTCGGCGACATCGTCGGGCAGCACGGCATCGGCATCGCGCCGGCCGGCAAAGGCGCGGCTGTCCCCCTCGGGCCGCGCGACCGCGCCCGTCGCCAGATCGAGCACGCCCTCGAAATTGCCGCCCATCCCCACCGGCCAGCTCATCGGCGCAACATCGAGCGCGAGCATATCGGCAATCTCGTCGAGCAAAGCGAACGGATCGCGCCCCTCGCGATCGACCTTGTTGACGAAGGTGATGATCGGCACCGATCGCAGCCGGCACACTTCGAACAGCTTGCGCGTCTGCGCCTCGATGCCGCGCGCCGCATCGATCACCATCACCGCCGAATCGACTGCGGTGAGCGTGCGATAGGTGTCTTCGCTGAAATCCTCGTGGCCCGGTGTGTCGAGCAGGTTGAAGGTGATGCCGCCGCGCTCGAAGGTCATCACCGACGAGGTGACCGAGATGCCGCGCTGCTGCTCGATCTTCATCCAGTCGCTGCGCGCGCGCCGGTTTGCCCCGCGCGCCTTCACCTCGCCCGCCAGATGGATCGCGCCGCCGGCCACCAGCAGCTTTTCGGTCAGCGTCGTCTTGCCGGCGTCGGGGTGGGAAATGATCGCGAAGGTGCGGCGGGGAGGGAAGCTGGTCATCCACCCCCCTAGCGCGGCCGGGCGGCGATTGGGAAGATGCTCAGGCCGTGAGCGTCACCCGCATCGTGCAGCGCCACGCGCCGCCGGGCGGCACCAGGAACACGCCGGGCTTGTCGGCAAATTCGCCCGCCCAGCCTTCGGGATCGGCGAGGCCATGCCACGGCTCGACGCAGACGAAGCGCGCGCCGGGCTTGGTCCAGATGCCCAGCCGGGGCGTATCGGGGAAATCGATGCGCAGCGCCGGCCCCTCGGGCGGACCATAACGCAGCGACTGGCTGTGCACCGGATCCCAGACCAGCGCGTCATCCTCGAACAGCGCATCGGCAAGCGGCAGCCGGTTGCCCGCAACTGGGCTCAACCGCACGGGCGCGGTGCTGTAGCCCTCGGAGGTGATCCGGCGAAGCGTGCCCGGCTCGTCGGCCGCAAAGGTCATCGCGTGGCCCTCGCGCGCGGCGCCATAGGGCAGCGGCCAGGCAAAGGCGGGGTGGAACCCAAAGCTCGCCGGCAGCGGCGCCTCGCCGGGATTGGTGATGGTGATGTCGGTCGCGAGCGTCGCACCGGCGACGGTGAAGGCCGCATCGAGCCGGAAGGCGAAGGGATAGGCCGCGCGCGTCTCGGGCGTGTCCTCCAGCCGGAAGCGGGCATGATCGTCGCGCTGATCGATCACCGCAAACGGCAATCGCCGCGCAAAGCCATGCTTGCCGATCGCATAGGCGCGGCCATCGACCAGGATATGGTCGTCGCGGCACCGCCCGACGATCGGAAACAGCAGCGGCGCCCGCCCGGTCCAGAACGCCGGGTCGGCATCGGTCATCAGCTCGCGGTCATCGGCGTCCTTCAGCGACGACAGCTCGGCGCCGAGGGGGTTGATCGCGGCGGTGAGCGCGCCTGATCCGATGCTGATCCACTCAGCCACGCAAGCTTGCCCCGAGCTTTGCTGCTGCGACGACGATGCGGCCGGCAATGTCCTTCAACTCGGCATCGGTGAAGCTCTTCTCGACCGGCTGGAGCGTCACTTCGATCGCCATCGAGGTCTGGCCGTCGCGCGCGAACATGTCGAACAGCCGGGCCGCCGTGATCGCTTTCTTGTCGGCGCCCTTCACCGCGCGCACCAGCGCATCGGCGGCAAGCCCCTCGGGCACGATGAACGCGAAGTCACGCGTCACCGCCTGCAGCGCCGGGGGCGCATAAGGCGGGCGCATGAACCCCGCCGTCCGGCGCGCGGGCAGCGCATCCAGATACAGCTCGGCCGCTGCTACTGTGCCGTCGAGATCGAAAGCCTTGAGCGTCAGCGGATGCAGCATCCCGAAGGCGGCGAGCACGGTCTTCGGCCCCAGCCGCAGCGTGCCCGACTGGCCGGGGTGCCAGGCCGCGCCCGCCTCCCCCATCACCTGCAGATTGTCGATCGGCGCCCCGGCTTCGGCCAGCAGCGCGAGCGCCAGCGCCTTGGCATCGAAGGCGTCGAAGGCGCGGGACTTGCCATGCTGCCAGCCGCGCGCGCGGCTTTCACCTGCCAGCACCAGCCCCAAAGTCGGCCGCTCGGCATCGGCCAGATAGCGCCGGCCGATCTCGAACAGCCGAACCGCGCCCGCGCCACGCTTCAGGTTGCGCGCCGTGGCGGCGAGCAGCCCCGGCAGCAGCGATGGCCGCATCACCTTCAGCTCCTCGCTGATCGGGTTGGCGAGCCGCCAGTCGCCGCCGCCGAACACCGCCGCCTCGCCCTCGGAGACGAAACTCCACGTCACCGCCTCGTTCAGGCCGTGCGCAGCGGCGGCGCGGCGGACGCGGCGCTCCAGCTTCTGCTCGGGCGTCGCGGTGGGCCGGGCGACGCCGGGGGCACGCGGCAGGGGCACCGCCGGCACCTTGTCGATCCCTTCGATGCGGATCACTTCCTCGACCAGATCGGCCACGCCGTCGACATCGCGGCGCCAGCTCGGCGGGGTGACGGTCCAGTCGCCCACGACGGTGAAGCCCAGCGATTCGAGGATCGCGCGCTGCCGATCGGGCGGAACGGCAAGCCCGCCCAGCCGCTCGGCAAGCGCGGGATCATAGGCCAAAGTCCGCGCGCCGAGCGGCGGGGTGCCGGCGCGGGTGATCGCGCTCGGGGTGCCGCCGCAATGTTCGACCACCAGCCGCGTCGCGATCGCCAGCCCCTCGTCCAGAAACGCCGGATCGACGCCGCGCTCGAAGCGGGTGCGCGCATCGCTGGTGAGCAGCAGCTTCTGGCCGGTGCGGGCGATATGATCGGGGGCGAAATAGGCGCATTCGATCAGCACATCGGTGGTGCCGTCCGAAACACCGGTTTCCTCGCCGCCCATGATGCCGCCGATATCGTGGACCTTCTCGTCATCGGCGATCACCGTCATCGTCGCGTCGAGCGCATAGCTTTTGCCGTTGAGCGCGACGACGCTCTCCCCCTCACGCGCCTTGCGCGCGACAAGGGCGCCCACCAGCTTCGCCCGATCATAGACGTGCAAGGGCCGGCCGAGATCGAACATCACGAAATTGGTGATGTCGACCAGCACCGAAATCGGCTTCTGGCCGATCGCCTTCAGCTTGGCCTGCATCCATGCCGGCGACGGACCGTTGCGCACGCCGCGCACCGCCTGCGCATAGAAAGCGGGGCAACCCTCCATATCCTCGGTCCGCACCTCGGGCGCGGGATTGCTCCCGTCGACCGGCGAGACCGGGCCGCGATAGACGATGTCGAGCGGGCGCAGCGTTCCAAGCCCGGCCGCCGCCAGATCGCGCGCAATGCCACGCACGCCCATGCAATCCTGGCGGTTGGGCGTGACGGACACATCGATCACCGGATCGTCGAGCCCGGCATAGCCCGGATAAGGCGTGCCCACGGGTGCATCGGCGGGCAGTTCGATGATGCCGTCATGCGCCTCGCCCAGCCCCAGCTCGCGCGCCGAACACATCATCCCATTCGAGGTGACGCCGCGAATCTCGGCGACCTTCAGCACCATGCCGCTCGCCGGCACGGTCGCGCCCGGCGGGCCGAACACGCCGACCAGCCCGGCACGGGCATTGGGCGCGCCGCACACCACCTGCATCGGCCCATCGCCGGCATCGACCGAGAGCAGCTGGAGCTTGTCGGCCTGCGGATGGCGCTCGGCCGAAAGCACGCGCGCGACGCGGAACGCCGCCAGCGCCGCGCCGGGATTGTCGACGCCCTCCACCTCCAGCCCGACGCGGGTGAGCGAGAGCAGGATCTCGTCGAGCGACGCCGGGGTGTCGAGATGCTCCTTGAGCCACGAAAGGGTGAATTTCATGCGCCCACTCCCCCCGACAGAGTCGGCACGTCGAGCACGCCGAAGCCATAATGCTTCATCCAGCGCAGATCGCCGTCGAAGAAGGCGCGCAGATCGTCCATGCCATATTTCAGCATCGCCAGCCGGTCGATCCCGCAGCCAAAGGCAAAGCCCTGCCACTCGGCCGGGTCATAGCCGCCGGCCGCGATCACCTTGGGGTGCACCATGCCGCTGCCCAGCACCTCCATCCAGCCGGTTTCGTTGCCGCCCCCCACCGCGCTGCCGATCACGCGCTTGCCGTTGACGACCGTGTAGCTGACATCGACCTCGGCCGAGGGCTCGGTGAAGGGGAAATAGCTCGGCCGCAGCCGCAGCTCGACATCGTCGCGCTCGAAAAACGCCCGCAGAAACGTCTCCAGCGTCCATTTGAGATGGCCAAGCGTGATCCCCTTGTCGATCACCAGCCCCTCGACCTGGTGGAACATCGGCGTATGGGTCGCGTCGCTGTCGGAGCGATAGGTGCGCCCCGGCGCGATGATGCGCACCGGGCGATTGCCGCCGGCTGCCTGCATCGCGCGGATCTGCACCGGGCTGGTGTGGGTGCGCAGCACCATCGGCGGATTGTGCTCACCCGCCAGATAGAACGTATCGTGCATCGCCCGCGCCGGATGCGTTTCGGGGATGTTGAGCGCGGTGAAATTATACCAGTCGCTCTCGATCTCGGGGCCGGTCGCGACCGCAAAGCCCAGATCGGCGAAGATTTCGGCGAGCTCGTCCATCACCTGGCTCACCGGATGGATGGTGCCGAGCGCCGGCGGCTCAGCCGGGAGCGTCATGTCGAGCGTTTCGGCGGCAAGCCGCGCATCGAGCGCGGCGCGTTCCAGACTGGCCTTGCGATCGGCAATGGCGGCGGTCACTGCCTCGCGCAGCGCATGGATCGCCGGCCCCTCGCTCTGGCGCTGTTCAGGGCTCATCCCGCCGAGCGTCTTGAGCAGGGCGGTGACGCTGCCCGATTTGCCGAGCGCGGCCACGCGGAGTGCCTCCACCGCCTCGGCGCTCGCGGCCGCTTCGATCTGGCCGAGCAGCTCGGCGCGCATCTGGTCTGGCTCGGTCACATGCATCCCCATTCAACATCCTGCCGTTAGGATCGGCGAGGCCCCAAAAGCAAGGGGCGCCGGTGTTGCCACCGACGCCCCGATCTTGCTCGCGCTCAGGTCGCTCAGGCGGCCTGGGGCAGTGCCGCCTTTGCTTGCGCGACGATGGCGGTAAACGCGTCACCTTCGTGCATGGCGATGTCGGCGAGCACCTTCCGGTCGAGTTCGATGCCGGCGAGCTTCAGCCCGTGCATGAACTGCGAATAGGTCAGGCCCTCAGCGCGGACGCCGGCGTTGATGCGCTGGATCCAGAGCGCCCGGAACGAGCGCTTCTTAACCTTGCGGTCGCGATAGGCATATTGCCCGGCCTTTTCGACGGCCTGGCGGGCGATGCGGATCGTGTTCTTGCGACGGCCATAATAGCCCTTCGCCGAATCGAGGATCCGCTTGTGCTTGGCGTGGGTGGTAACACCCCTTTTCACGCGTGCCATGGATCAGCGCTCCCTCAGCTCAGGCCGTAGGGTGCCCATGCCTTCACCGTCGCGGTGTCGGCCTTGGACAGCACCGAGGTGCGGCGATTCTGGCGGATATACTTGGCGTTATGGCTGATCAGCCGGTGACGCTTGCCAGCGACGCCGTGCTTCAGCTTGCCAGTGGCGGTGAGCGTGAAACGCTTTTTCACACCGCTCTTGGTCTTGAGCTTGGGCATTTTGGTCTCCTTTG
>FSSH01000530.1_pt1 | contig 14105 bp, 15 predicted proteins | sample 1166101 | NCBI WGS metagenome assembly FSSH01 (sample SAMEA32972668, study PRJEB13176) | freshwater metagenome | biome: Drinking water system; feature: Biomass in drinking water that filtered by 0.45 um membrane; material: drinking water | place: USA | collected 2012-12-20 | depth 0 m | reverse complement strand
TTAAGGAATGCCCATGACTGCCATCGTCAAAAGCCTGCTAGAAAACGATTTATACAAATTTCCGATGTGGCAAACCATGCTGCATAAGCGCCCGGAAGCCAGTGCCGAATACGATTTTATCTGTCGGAGCACACCGGAATATCCGCTGGCTGACTTGCTGGGCGATGTCAAACAAGAACTGGATCAGCTCTGTTCCTTGCAATTCGCCGAAGACGAGCTGGCCTACTTAGCCAAGCTGCGTTATTTAAAGCCGGATTTTATCGAGTTCTTGTCCTTGTTTCGCTTTAGAAGCAAATACATCAAGGCATTTGCCGAAGGCGACACCCTGAGAATTCAAGCCCAGGGCCCGCAAGTGCATGTGATGAATTTCGAGATATTTTGTTTATACATTGTCTCTGAATTGTATTTTCGCCGCTTCGACCAGGCCGTGTTACTGACTGAAGGCCGGCGCCGGTTGCAGGAAAAATTGGCTACCCTGAAAGCTTTTGCCGAGCAACCCGCAAAAACCCATGCCTTTGAGATTTTCGATTTTGGTTTACGCCGGCGCGCCTGGCGTAGTTGGCAAGAAGAAGTGGTGCGGACGTTTCAAGCCGAAGTGCCGAGCTTGTTCAAAGGTACGTCCAACGTCTATCTGGCCAAACAATTCGGTTTAACGCCGATTGGTACGATGGCGCACGAGTATCTGCAATCTTACCAAGCCCATGTGGTGCGGCTGCGCGAGTTTCAGCGCATGGCCTTAGAAGATTGGGCGCAGGAGTTTCGCGGTGACTTGGGCGTTGCCTTGACCGACACTATCGGCATGGATGCTTTCCTGCGCGATTTTGATTTGTATTTTGCCAAGTTGTTTGACGGCCTGCGCCATGACTCCGGCGACCCGGTAGTTTGGGGTGAGAAAGCTATCGGCCATTATCAAAAACTGCGCATCAATCCGCACGGCAAACGCCTGGTGTTTTCCGATGGTTTGGATATACCCAAGGCGATTGGCCTGTATCAGCATTTTGCGGATCGCATTCAACTTGGCTTTGGCATCGGCACCCATTTAACCAACGATCTTGGCGGCCCCAAGCCTTTGAATATTGTGATGAAGCTGGTGCGCTGTAACGGCGACCCGGTGGCGAAACTGTCCGACGCTCCCGGCAAAACCTTATGCAACGACCAAACCTTTATTGCCTATTTGCGGCAGATTTTTAATCACTACGCCTAAATTCTGCATAGGAATTTTTTATGTCTACACGTAATGCCTTGACCGTCGCCATCGCTCAAATCAATCCGATGGCCGGTGATTTTGCCGGCAACCTTGAAATTGCCAAGGATGCTTTTCGGAAAGCCGGCGAGCAGCAGGCGCAACTGTTGGTATTCCCGGAGCTATCTTTATGCGGCTATTACCCCGGTGATCTGTTGAACGAATCGGCGTTTATCCGCAAAGCTTACGAAGTGCTGGCGGAGCTAACCGCTTTTTCAACACAGTTTCCGGGCATCAACGCCATTGTCGGCATGCCGACAAAATCCAATGGCCCAGGCAAGCCACTGTATAACACGCTGATTGCGATACGTAACGGCGAGCTAATTGCCGAATATCACAAGCAGTTGCTGCCTACTTACAATATTTTCGACGAGCGCCGTCACTTTGAACCGGGTCAACTGGGCGCGGTGAGCATTGACATCGACGGCTACAAAGTTGGACTGATGATTTGCGAAGACGGCTGGAACGACAATGCCGCCGATTATCCGGTCAATCCTTACGAAGCGCTTGCTGAGGTTCGCCCGGACTTGGTGGTCAGCATCAATGCCAGCCCTTCCAATATCGGCAAGCGCGCACAACGCCATCACGTGATTTGCGGCGCGGCCCGCCGACATGGCTTGCCGATACTGTATGTCAATCAAGTCGGCGGACAAGACAGTATTGTGTTCGACGGCGCTTCCTTTGCGGTGAACGCCAACGGCGAGATTGCGCGCGAGTGGCCGGCTTTTGAAACCGTAATAGATGCGTTGAATTTTGTAGAGGACGGATTTCAAACCATTGCGCAACCGGCCAAACCCCAAGTCGATAACGATCAGGAATTCATTCTGCAACATATTTTGTTGGGCTTAAGGGACTATGTCCGACGTTGCGGCTTCAAGCAAGTCGTGGTGGGTTCGTCGGGCGGCATCGATTCGGCGCTGACGATTGCCATTGCCGCCGAGGCCTTGGGGCCGGAGAATGTTATCGCCATCACGATGCCGTCGGCATTTTCCAGCAGCGGTTCGGTGAGCGATTCGCAACTGCTTTGCGATGCCTTGGGTGTACAACTTTACAGCTACCCGATCAAGGCGCTAGTCAATGATTTTGGCACGCAATTTCAAAGCAGTTTTACCGACGACCTGCGTGGTTTGAGTTTGGAAAATCTGCAAGCCCGCCTACGCGGCACCATCCTGATGGCCTACTCCAACCACACCGGCGCGATGGTTCTCACCACCGGCAATAAAAGCGAAATATCGGTCGGTTATTGCACTCTGTACGGCGATACCAACGGCGGTTTGGGTCTAATCGGCGACCTTTACAAAACCGAGGTGTATCAGTTGTCCGCTTATATCAATCAGCGTACGGGGCGAGAAATTATTCCTGGAGCTATTTTAACGAAACCGCCATCCGCCGAACTGGCGCCCGATCAGAAAGACACCGATAGTTTGCCGCCTTACGAGGTCCTGGATGAAATCTTGAAACTGTTGATCGAAGGCAAGCAGCTGGCTGGGCGGGAATATCAGCAGGCCCGCGACTTTGTGGCTAGCTATCGAGCCACCACCGCCGGCGAAGCGGTGTACCAACGCATCGTCGGCATGATAGCGCGCAACGAGTACAAGCGCCGGCAAGCGCCCCCCATCATTCGCGTGCGGCCACGAGCGTTTGGCGCTGGCCGGCAAATGCCGATTGCGGCCAAGCACTAAGGACGAACATGACGTCGAAATACCAAAAAGCTATAGTAATTGGCCGTTACCAAATCTATCACAAGGGTCATGAACAGCTCACCAACCGGGCGCTGGAAATCGCCGATGAGGTATTGGTGATTGTCGGTTCGTCCTTTCAGTCCAGAAACATCCGCAATCCGTTTAAATGGACCGAACGTGCCGCTATGATTGCTGCGACGCTGCCGGAGAGCGATCAAGCTCGCCTGCGGTTTTTGCCGGTGCGGGATTATTACGACGACACACTTTGGAATGCCGATGTCAGACGGCAGGTTGCGGAATATGTTTCCGACGCCCACCGGGTCGCGTTGGTCGGTTTTAAAAAGGACGAGTCCACTTATTATCTGAATAATTTTCCCGCTTGGTCGATGGTGGAGATAGAGTCCGAGCTTGATATCGATGCCACGGCGTTGCGCAACCAGCTTTTTGCAGCGGAAAGTGCCGGGATAGCCTTGGCAAATATCGTCAGTCGCATTTCTATGCCAGTGCGGGAATTTCTAAATGATTGGTCCAATAGTCCTGAATACGCGGCATTAAAAGCCGAGTACGCTAAAATCGACCAGGACAATCAAGTCTACGCCGGCATTCCCTGGGACGTTATTTCGACGACAGTGGATGCCGTGGTTACCTGCAACGATCATGTATTACTTGGCAAACGCAAGAATCATCCAGGCAAAGGTTTATGGGCTATCCCCGGCGGTTTCCTGGAAATACGCGAATCCTTATTACAAGGTGCGATCCGCGAGTTGAAGGAAGAAACCAGCCTGAATCTGCCGGATGCCACTTTGCGCGATTGTCTGCAACACGTTAAAGTCTTTTCCCACCCGAGAAGATCATGCCGTGGCCGGGTAATCACCCATGCGCATCACTTTGCTTTGGAAACAGCTTGGCTTGATGAAACTTGGCCTGAGATAAAAGCTGCGGACGATCTTGAAAGCGTGGCTTGGGTAGCAATCACGCAGTTACCGGCGCTGGAAGAAGAGCTGTTTGAAGACCATTTCGCTATCTTATGCAACTTCCTGTCATTTCAAGCCGATTAGAACGATGTACTTTATTTAAGCTTAACAGGTCAGAGGGAATAGCCAGGGAAACTCATCAATGAAACCCGAAGATTTACAAAAGCTGGTCAGTGTTACTATGCCTTACGGCAAATACAAGGGCCGCGTCATTGCCGATTTGCCCGGTTACTACCTCAATTGGTTTGCGCGCGAGGGATTTCCTGGCGGCGAACTGGGCAGACTATTGGCATTGATGCAGGAGATAGATCACAACGGCTTGAAATCTCTGCTCGATCCGCTCAGACAAAAAACGCCGTCTGATTGATGGGTTCATAAACCTGCAGCACGTGAAGAAGCACTTTCTTTAGGCAAAAAAATACCGACACGAGGTCGGATTGAGGGAGGAAGTTATTGCGCTGAACATCTCTGCAATAGTGCGTATAGTATCAGCGTTTGCTTATGCCTGGAATGCGACATAATGTCACGCGCCATTTGGCCGATACCCAGTTTAATGATATCCGTGGTGACCGAGATGCCCATGACCGTGATGGCCGCCATAGCCCCTATGGCCTCTATATCCCCATCCGCCCCGAAACATGGGTACCGGCACAACCGGCGCTGAATAACCGTAACTGTATCCGTAGCTGCCATAACCGGGTGGGCTATACGTGGCGGGATAATGGTCGGCATAGGGCGCGTAAGCCACACAGCCGCTCAACATCGTCAGACTCAAAAAAATTAGCGCCAGGCGTATTCTTGTGCTCACGACTACCAACCTCGCCGTATATTCCGATCACAACGCGGCGCACGGATGGGTTGTTGGTAAACAAATCCTCTAACTGGCGGCAACCCATAATAATCTGCCGGTGCTTGGTAATAGCCCACTGCGGGCGGCGGCGCATATGTCCGGTAATACGGGGTGTTATAGTTATATCTATAGGTGTCCCGGCGATAAGCGTCTTGGCGCCTACTGCCCCAGTCGTCATCGTGCGCAAACGTTGCACTTGAAAAGCTTAAGATGATTGCCAACAGTGTGGTAAGCCTGAACATAAACCCTCCTTATCCGGGATCTTCAGTTGCGGCTCATTGTTCTCCCTCAGGCTTAAACATCTCTTAACTGAGAATTGTTTTTCAGTATGAGCCGGGGTCTAAGCACTTTTTTGTTGTTGTTAAGGGTTTGCCACAGTCGGCTTCGCCAGGCTTAGTTCGCACCGAATATCCGTGATGAATGGGACCCAGTGATTAAAACTTAGCTTGGCAAATTGCTTGCCCGATTCACACTGGCAATAACTTGATTGCCCTTTCCGAGGTAATCAAGTGAGTCGAAGCTTAACATCCGGGATAAAGCGATGCCCCGGCCATGTAGGTCGGTGGCGCGTTCCGGTGAGAAGTTCAGGAAAGTTGATGAATCGAAGCCGTTGCCTTGATCTTTGATTGTAAAAGTGGTCCGGGTTGGCTCTCTAGCAATTTTAACAAACACGAGTTTGTCTTGATACTCGGGCTGCTTGAGCCGGCGATCTATTTCTGCTCGCCAGTGGCCCTGGCGAACCAGTTCCGATTTTTCTGCGTAGCTAATGCCGAGATTACCGTGTTCGACAGAGTTTATTAGTAACTCGGAAAGTCCGGTGGCAACTCTTTCCGGGTTGCCTGATAAATCCGCTAGTAGTTCGGTCAAATCCTTGATTTCATCTAAGGTCCGGAAGCTAAACTCGGCTTTTCTGAGTAAGCCCAGTGCGGCTCTTTTGTTGGTAATACGGGTTTTCAGGGCTTTGTGGCGGCGACTGTCATCTATAGCTGCCGCCACAAATGCCAGTAAGACTTTTTCGTCGTAAGGTTTGGTCAAGTAATGGTAAACCCCAGCATTGATACCTTCTACAATAGCGTCCCGCGACGAGACCACCGTCTGAAAAATCACCGGCAACTCGGCAAAGTGCGGGTCGTTTTTGATTTTGGCTAGTAACTCCATGCCGTCCATGTGCGGCATATTTCGATCCGTGACGACAATATCGAAAGGGTGTTTGCTGCTATTAAGTATCTGCCAGGCCTCGACGCCATCACTGGCGGATTGGACCAGATAGCCGGCTAATTCTAAGTATTTTCGGAGCATGTCCCGCATGAGTTTCATGTCGTCGGCGATCAATACTCTCGCTTTAAAGTCGCGGTCAGCAAGTGTCAACGTCAATTCTCCTTGGCTGAGGTGAAGGTAATCAGAATAGGAAATTAGCCTAGCGGCTTAAATGATGTTATCCGCGTCGGGGCTAATTGGCAACTGTAACGATTTTGCGGGCTAACCTTGAACTGATGGTTTGGATGTAAGCGTTAAGTTCTCGGTACCGAACAGCAATCTATTGTTTTCTTTGAGTACTTTAATTTTAGGATAAGCAGCAGATAAAATCATAGCGACTTATAGATCAGGCCCTTGAGTTTGGTAGTCGCTGGTCTGGTTAATTTTCCCGGCCTTTTCGACTGCAGTTCTTCCGCTCTGGCTGAGTTTGCCAAAGCAAATACGGTCGGACTTTAGAAAGGCGAACAGCGTTTACGGGCCGGATACTAAAAAATACCCAGAATAAACATAGCTGGACAGCGTGTAGTAAGGTAAAAGGCTTATGAATAGCATTTAACATGGAGACCGCATGAGCAACCTGTTTGAACCCATCGAAGTTGGCGACATCAATTTACCTAACCGAATCGTGCTAGCGCCGTTAACGCGTTGCCGGGCCAGTGCTGGTCGCGTGCCTAACGAATTGATGGCCGAATACTACGGGCAAAGAGCGGATGCCGGGTTGATTTTGAGCGAGGCCACCAGCGTATCGGCGCAGGGCGTTGGCTATCCGGACACGCCAGGTATTTGGTCGGATGAGCAAGTGCAGGGCTGGACGACCGTGACTCAAGCGGTTCATGCTGCCGGTGGCCGCATATTCCTGCAACTCTGGCATGTTGGCCGCGTATCGCATCCGGATTACCTAAACGGCGATCTGCCTGTCGCACCCAGCGCGATTTCGCCCGTGGGGCATGTTAGTCTGCTGCGGCCAATGCGCGACTACGTGACACCCAGAGCCTTGGACATCACTGAAATCCCTGGCATCGTCGAGACCTACCGCAAAGGCGCGGAAAACGCGAAACGGGCAGGGTTTGATGGCGTGGAGATTCACGGCGCCAACGGTTATCTGTTAGACCAGTTTTTGCAGGATAGCACCAATAAAAGAACCGATGCCTACGGTGGTTCGGTGGAAAATCGTGCCCGCTTGATGCTCGAAGCCACCGATGCCGCTATTTCGGTGTGGGGTGCGGGTCGCGTTGGCGTGCATCTAGCGCCCAGGGGCGATTCGCATACCATGGGCGATTCAAATCCTCTTTACACATTCGGCTACCTAGCAGAACAATTGGGCAAACGCGGCATCGCCTTCATATTTACTCGCGAATCGCTCGGAGAAAATCGCATCAGCCCCGAGTTGAAAAAACGCTTCGGAGGTGTGTTGATTGCCAACGAAGGTTTTGATCGGGAAACTGCGCAGCAAGTCATTGCAGCCGGCGAAGCGGATGCAGTCTCATTTGGCAAAGATTACATTGCCAACCCCGATTTAGTCCGCCGTCTGGAACTGAATGCTCCTCTAAACCCGTATCAGGCTGAAACCTTTTATGGCGCTGGTGGGCGGGACCCAAAAATCGGCTATACCGATTACCCACGTTTGCCAGCGGATCTGGATTAACTAAGAAGCAGCAATAAAGTTGATTCCGTGTGGCACTCACAGCCGCGAACAGGCGGTAAACGCCTCTTGGTTTTGTTGCTCCTCACTGCATGCCTGCGAGCGATTGCCGCTGGAGACATTTGCCTGGTTGGCAGGCCTTAACGCTTAAGTTCCTCCGGTTTAGCGACCTGGCTGCAATTAATTGGGCCTGCTTGCAAAACGGTAACCAGAGTCCTTGCCGATATACCCAGGACGCTTATACTTGGGAAGGACACTCTACATTCAGCCTGTCAGTGCCCTTCCGGTAGCGCCAATGCCCCTCTGCTAACAACTTGTTGGTTCCGATTGATTCGGAGTAAGGGCGTCAAAGGGCGAATAAACTCCAAGCTGCAGCAAGTGCAAATCTTGACTTAACGTCATTGCCAAACGCTAACCCATTATCAGCGATAACGAAAATTACCCCGGTAGTAATAACTGACACCCCACCAGGGATGGCGGATGCTGAAGTCCAGATAGAACTCGTCCTCAGAAATTGCACGTTCGCTGATGCTTGCCGAACCGAGTAACAACCAATCCGGAATGTTCATGCGTAGCGAACCGCATTGCCAGAAATGGCCATTGCTGCAATACAGCAATTCGCCGTTCCTGACGCTGACGTTCAAGCGCAAACCAAAGCCAAAGCCTATGAGTTCGACTAACTCGTGGTCAGCCGCATAACTCATCCTGGAACTGAAGCAATCAGTTTTACCATCGGCGTAAGTCATCGTCCTATGCCAATGCAATAGTTCGCCGTCGGCGGCCTTGTCCACTTCGGCCTGTGCAGCCTGCCCACGCCACAGCAACAAGCCGCCAAATAAATGAATCAGCCAAATCAACGGAAACAGATAAATTGGATAGCCTATTTCCATCTTACCCACGAGCCGACTTTGTTGGCCGTTGCAAATTCGGTAATGTCTTTGAATCACTTCCGGCAGATGTTGCCAGTCGTCGCCCAATACTTTTTGCATTAATGACACAAACATGGCTTAGCTCCAGAGTGAGTTGTGAAATACCATCAAGGTGGTGATGCCTATCATGCCGAAGAAAGCCGGCACACCCAACCATAGCCAAATCTTGGCATAGTAGTGGTACAGATAAGGTAAGGCTCGGCCTTGGGCCAGTGACTGGACGGCGATGTCGCGCATGCGGATCTGCAAAATCACCACCGGCAACCAGCACAGCCCGGTGATTAAATACAGCACCAATGTCCACCACAGCCAGCCGTCGCCGAACGAGGCCGACAATTGCTCGGCCAGTAAGACACCGGTTAGCGGCTGGATAATCACGGTCGGTGTGGTGAACCACCAATCGGCCAACACTACATGTTTGCTGGTTGTCGCGATTGCCGCATGATCGCCGCTTTTGTCGGCCATTACCTTGTAAAACACCGTGCCGGAACCCAAGCCGAACAGGACGATGGCGCTGAGGATGTGGATCAATTTTAACGATAAATACATCATGACTGTTCTCCTTCGATTGCTCTAACCATCAACAAACACATTAAAAACGGCAGGTTTTTCAGTAGTGGGCCGAACGGGTGGAAAACAAACTCCGGCAAGCGCAACGCCACTACCAGGCTATAGCCCAGGACGATCCAGAACTGCCAAAGCAGCAGTTTGTTGATCCGAAACCGCGCTAAAGTTGCCAGACCCAAGGCAATATCCATTGCCGCCAAACCGTATAAAGCCATTGGCGCGCCCAAGCCGTTGATCCCGAGCGGTTCCAGCAACTGATAACTGAGCTGATGCGGATAGAAAAACAGCGAGGTGATACCGCTCCATAAACAGACGAAGGCAATCGTGTATCGCAGCAAAGGCTTGAGAAAATACAAACCCGCATGCCAACGCTCGGCTTGGCTGGCCGCTTGTTCGAACCATTGCTCGTTCAAGTTGACGGGCGCTCGACCCAAAAACTGAGTGAGATGGCCCGGATCTGCGCAATTACCTCGATTCAGCATCGCTACGTTGTCTTTGCTCAAAATCGGCTCGCCCAGCCATTTGCCAAAACCCGCCATGATCAACGCATAGTGGTAAGGAATGGAGCACGTTTTTGTCTTGGGTTTGCCCAGTCGCCGCCTAAGCCCTTGCAGCCAGTCCGCATAAGTTATCGGACTGGGGCCAACCAAGGCCAAGGTCTTACGGCCAGATACAGCGGGCTCAAGACAACGACAGACCGTAGCCGCTACATCGTCAATATGAATGGGTTGTAAAAACTGGCGTCCACCATCCGGTAGCAAGTGCACTGGTAAGGCCGCAAAGGCATGAAACAAGCCACTACTTTGCCCGCCGTGGCCGTAAACCAGCGACGGCTGCAACACAAACCAATCCACGACCAATTCCTGTAAGGCGACGTCTGCGGCTTTTTTACTCAGGTGGTAAGCCGATTCCGCATCCGCATCGGCACCAAGAGCTGAAAGTTGCACGATCTTTTTTACCCCTGCTTGGGCACCTGCCTCAAATAAGGCTACGGGTGCTTGGGTGTGCAATTGGGCAAAGCTCTGGTTTTTGTTCTCGGCAATAATGCCGACGCAGTTGATGATTGCATCGATAGCTTGCAGATGCGGCAGCCAGGAGTCGATTGCACCGGCCTTGGCGAAGTCCAATTTTAATGGGGTCAGGTTTGGATGATCGATCAGCAGCTGTTCGGGGTGACGACAACAGGCCGTGATCCGGTGACCCTGTCGCAGCAATTCGCGTAGTACGGCGTTGCCGATAAAACCGGTCGCGCCGGTTAATAGAATATTCATGGTTTTGCTCCAAAAGTTGAGAGGCAGGAGCAGGTTAACGACAGCAATTTGGACGAGCTTCCAGATTGATAGGACAGGAATATAAATAATTTACGCTGGATATAAACCCATAAATATCAACGTCATGTATATTTACAAAATGATAAAAATGGAGTTTTTTCTTTAGCCGGTATGTGTTTTTCGATATTGTCCTGGCGCCACACCGACGATATCGCGAAACGCCGCGTAAAAATTGGACTGGGTACTAAAGCCCACCGTCAAGCCTATCGACAATACCGATGCGTTGGGTTCTGCCAATAACAGTTGTTTCGCTGCGGCTATGCGCTGCTCGCGGATATAGCGGGAAAAGCCTTGTTGAAATTCGGTATTGATCAGCTCCGACAACTGATGCTGACTCACCTCCAATTGCTCGGCCAGCAGGGCTAGATTCAGGGTTTCCAACGCATATAGTTTGTCCTGTGTCATCAACACGTCGAGCTTGGCCAACACTGCGGACTTATCTACATTTTTTAATGTCGATTCCGCATAAGCCGCTTGCACCGCTTCCGACACGTCGGCGGCGATGCCGGGGAAACGCAGCAGGGTCAACGCCACCGCAAAAAACGCCATACCAATCAAGATACTGTAAGCGCCGATAAAGTCGGTTTCATTGAGCAAGGGCCAAATAAAACCCAACACCAACACCGCCAGGGCAATCGCAAACAAAGTCCCCAACGCCAACAGCTCCAGATGAAAACGCCGGCGTTGTTCGCGCAACGCATAGACCGTTTTTGCCAGCCAGAGTAAATAGCCGCTGCCAATTAAAAATGCACCGGGTAAGGCCAGGTGGTAAGGCAAGCAAAAGCACAATACTAAAGGTAAAACGTGCAGGCCGTCGTGCCAGCGACAGTGAACTTGGGTAAGCAATAGTTGGCGACTGTAGAAATAAAAGCTGGGGGCGATGCTGTATAGCAGTAGCAAATACAGCGATGAGTGCAGGTAATCGAATCGGCTCAATATCCAGCCCAGATGCAGGATTTGAATACCTGCCAAGCCGGCGATCAACAAAAATCCGGCCCATGGCGCAGACTCGCGTTGCAATTCCTGGCGCTGCAAGAGCTTACCGACGATTAACAACAGTGCCGCGCCCAAAGAAAACCCGATGAATAATAAAGAAGCGATTTGCATGGCAGACCAAGCGGAAAAGACGTTTTGAGTTTAGCCATTATTATTCATGCCGGCTAATCGGCAGCCGGGTACAGTGCATGGTTTTGGTTCGGTGCTATCGCTTAACGCCGGTAGCCGCTAAAATCACAGGTAGGCGAACACGAGGAAACGTAAATGGCGTTAGCGGAAAAATTATCGATCAGCGTGGCGGATTATCTGCAAGGCGAATTGGTCAGTGACATCAAGCACGAATATATTAATGGTGATGTTTATGCGATGGCAGGGGCGAAAAGGTCACACAACATTATCAGCATGAACCTGTCTGGGTTGGTTTTTTCGCATTTACGCGGCACACCTTGTCGGGTTTTCAATTCAGATATGAAGGTGAATGTCCAAACCGCCCAGGATGACTGTTTCTTTTACCCGGATTTGCATATTACCTGTTCTGCGACCGACACCTCCGAACATTACAACAGCCAGCCGAAGTTGATTATCGAAGTGTTATCTGATACCACCGAACGCTACGACCGCGCCGAAAAGTTTCACCATTACCGCAAACTATCCAGTCTGGAAGAATACGTGCTGATTGCTCAAGACACACAACGCGTCGAATGCTATAGCCGCGACAATCAATGGGATTTACGGCTTTATCGAGCCGATGATCGTGCAGTGTTGCAGTCTATTGGCTTGGAATTGGCCGTTGCCGAAATTTATGAGGGGATAGCGTTCGACGATGTGGCTTAGAGACGCGATCCCTGCGTCTCTAATTTTCCGATCTACTTATAACTTACGCCAACACCACCGGAATTTTGCCGATTTTTGATTGCCATTCCTTCGGTGCGGTATTGTGAATCGACTCTCCACGACTATCGACCGCCACCGTCACCGGCATATCTTCCACCACAAATTCGTGAATCGCTTCCATACCTAGCTCGGGAAAGGCCACGACCCGCGCCTGCTTAATGGCCTTGGAGACTAAATAAGCCGCCCCGCCGACCGCGATCAAATAGACGGCTTGGTGCTTGGCAATGGCCGTTATCGCTACTGGGCCGCGTTCCGATTTGCCTATCATGCCCAGCAGACCGGTTTTTTCCAGCACGGTGTCGGTAAAGCTGTCCATTCGGGTGGCTGTAGTCGGACCTGCCGGGCCAACCACTTCGTCACGCACCGCATCGACCGGGCCGACGTAATAAATGAATTTGTCTTTTAAATCGACGCCGTTCGGTAAGGACTCGCCTTTGTTCAACAGATCGACGATGCGCTTGTGTGCGGCATCGCGGCCGGTCAATACGGTGCCGCTCAGCAACAAGGTTTCGCCGGGTTTCCAGTCGGCGACGTCTTGCTTGGTCAGACCATCGATATTGACGCGGCGCGCCGTGCTGGCAGATTGCGTGATTTCTGGCCAGTCCGATAATTTGGGGGGCGTTAATACGGCTGGGCCCGAGCCGTCCAATACGAAATGTGCATGCCTGGTGGCCGCGCAGTTGGGGATCATCGCCACTGGCTTGTTGGCCGCGTGGGTTGGGTAGTCGAGGATTTTTACATCCAGCACCGTGGTCAGGCCGCCCAAACCTTGCGCGCCTATGCCCAGTGCATTCACCTTGTCGTACAACTCCAGTCGTAATTCTTCCAACGCGTTGCTGGGGCCGAGCGCGATCAAGTCCTGGATGTCGATAGAGCCCATGCAAGCTTGCTTAGCCAGGAGCATGGCCTTCTCGGCGGTGCCGCCGATGCCGATACCCAAGATGCCAGGCGGGCACCAGCCGGCGCCCATGGTGGGTACGGTTTTCATCACCCAATCGACGATGCTGTCGGCCGGGTTGAGCATCACGAATTTGGATTTGGCTTCCGAGCCGCCGCCTTTCGCGGCGACTTCCACGTCCACTGTGTCGCCAGGCACCAGTTCCATGTGGACGACCGCCGGGGTGTTGTCTTGGGTATTGATGCGCTTACCGGCTGGGTCGGATAGGATCGAAGCCCGTAGCAGGTTATCTGGATGCAGATAAGCTCGACGTACGCCTTCGTTGACCATGTCGCTGATACCCAACTTTGCGTCCCAGCGCACCTCCATACCTATTTTCAAAAACACCGTGACGATGCCGGTATCCTGGCAAATCGGTCGTCGGCCTTCGGCGCACATCCGCGAATTGATCAGGATTTGCGCCATCGCATCTTTCGCGGCCGGGCCTTGCTCTTTCTGATAAGCCGCATGCAAAGCTTGAATGAAATCCTGCGGGTGGTAATAGGAGATGTATTGCAAAGCATCAGCGATGCTTTGGATGAAATCGTCTTGGCGAATGGTGGTCATAGCGGAACCAACGAAATAAGGAACAGGCCAAAATTTACCACGAAGCGCCAAACGATTGAGAATTTTTGGGGCCACCAGGACCATCTCTGACAGAAAGTGAGTTTGCTTTCATTCCTAGAAAATCGGTTGAGCCAGCGAGTACCCGTTTGCCCGCAGCCATTATGCGCATCGGCAAGCGGTCATCCATAGCCATGAGAATAGTGGGGGGTCATCCTTTTAGCAGGCTGTTGATTTTA
>FSSH01007065.1_pt2 | contig 14112 bp, 14 predicted proteins | sample 1166101 | NCBI WGS metagenome assembly FSSH01 (sample SAMEA32972668, study PRJEB13176) | freshwater metagenome | biome: Drinking water system; feature: Biomass in drinking water that filtered by 0.45 um membrane; material: drinking water | place: USA | collected 2012-12-20 | depth 0 m | reverse complement strand
CGACCCGCGCGACAAGGCCCGACAGCGGCTCGCTGGCGGCCAGCGCCTCGGCCGGGGCATAGGCGAAGCCCAAAGCCGCCGCGCGTGCGCGGGCGGCCTCGTACCGGGCCCGCGCCGCTTCGGCGGCCGTGCCGGCGGAAAGCGCCGCCCAATGTTCCTCGTCGGCTTTCTCCTGGGCGTCCCGCCGCAGCCGCGCCACCGCCAGATCGGCGGTATGAAGCGAAACCCGCACCCAGCCGCGCGGATCGACGCCCGCGAACCGATCGGGCACCCGGCGGCGATAGCGATAGCGGCCGTCGGCCCGTTTCTGCAGGAACCGGTCGGCGATTTTGTCCGTAGGCTGAGCTTTTCGGCGGGCCATGTCGGCAAGACTCTCCGCCGCGCCATGTGGCCCGGTCTGAGGCCCGATTTGTGGCCCGATTCTGCGCGCCGTCTCAAGGCCGCCGCCGGTCCCGGATTGACTTGCCTTTGACATTCAAATGGTTAGGTGCCGTCGCCTCAAAAGTTAATGGTGCGGCCAAGAGGACTCGAACCTCCACGATGTTACTCACTAGCACCTCAAGCTAGCGCGTCTACCAATTCCGCCATGGCCGCATTGGACGCTTCAGAGGATTTTGAAGCAGGCGCGGGCCATAGCAAAAGCCCCCCGCCCCCTCAAGCCCGCGACAGCGCTATTTCGCGCCTTGCCGGGGAAGCTCGACGCCGACCCGGTCGCAGATCAAGGTCACGGCGACTTTGGCGACTTCATGGCCGTTGGCGGTCAGCGACACGGGGCCGGTCGCGTCCCGGCCGAGCGGCAAGATGTCCCCGCGCGCGAGGGTCATGACCTTGGACAGCGGCATTGACGCCCCACCGACGACGACTGTCAGTTCAACGTCAGCCTGTTCGAGACCGGGCATGGGCGCTAGGAACCTTAAAAGAAACGCAACCCCGCGAGCATCGACACCTTTGGTTAGAACGGCGTTAAGCGACGGCTTCAAAATCGCGCGCCCGGTGCGGTGGGCGGTCTCTCCGGCATTTGTCCCCTATCCGGAGGCGGCGGCGGCCATGGAGCGGCTGGCCGCCGAGATTCGCATGGGCGCGCCGGAGCTGATCTGGCTCCTTGAGCATCCGCCCCTTTACACTGCCGGCGCGAGCGCAAAAGACGCCGACCTCCTCGACGCGCGCTTTCCCGTGTTCCGCTCGCCGCGCGGCGGTCAGTACACGTATCATGGTCCCGGCCAGCGCGTCGCCTATGTGATGCTCGACCTTGCAGCGCGGCGGCGCGACGTGCGCGGCTTCGTCGCCGCGCTTGAAGACTGGATCATCGGCGCGCTGGCTGAATTCAATGTGCGCGGCGAGCGGCGAGAGGACCGCGTCGGCGTCTGGGTCGACCGGACGGCGCCCGGCGGCCCGCCGCGGGAGGACAAGATCGCCGCGATCGGCGTGCGCCTGCGCCACTGGGTCAGCTTCCACGGCGTCGCGCTCAACGTCGAACCGGATCTTTCCCATTTCGGCGGCATCGTTCCGTGCGGCGTCGCCGCGCCGGCGTTCGGGGTGACGAGCCTCGTCGATCTGGGGCTTCCCGTGACGCTCGCCGAAGCGGACGCCGCGCTGCGCGGATCGTTCCACAAGGTCTTCGGTCCGACGGTCGGCGCCGACCCGCCGCAGTTCAGCAGGAAAGACCCCTCATGACCGAAACCATCGCCATCACCGGCGTCATCGCGCGCCATGCAGCGTCTGTCCGCCGCGACACCGCCGCCGTCTGAACTTTCGGTAAGGCCCTGTGTTAGAGACTTTGGACGCAGCGCGCCCTATATCTCCATCTTGATGCAACTTTCGGGGCTAAAGCCATGCGTTTTCTCGCCGTTTCTATCGCCGCCTTGACCGGTCTTGCCAGCGCCAGCGCGCAGGAGACGGCGCCCGCCGCGGAAGCAGCGCCGGCTGAAACGGCGATCAATCCGGATGAGATGGCCAGCTTCCTCAATTCGCAGCAGCAGATACGCCAGGGCGTGACGCTGACGCGGTCCGTCGACGGCCAGGTCGTCGAGACGAAAACCGAGACCATCATCTATTCGCCGGACGATCCGCTGCGCACCAGCGAAGCGGGACTGTCGCCGCTTGAAGCGCTGCAAGCCGAATTCGACAGCGAGGCGCTGACGCGCAAGGAAGCCTACGAGGAAGCCAAGCTCGACTTCATCGTCGCCGACCTCAACCGCGACGACAAGATGGACGAGCGCGAGTTCGTCTATCTCGTAGACGGCTGGCAGGAAGCGGAAATAAGCGGCTCGGGCCGCGGGCGCTTTGTCGATCCGACGCCGCATGCGGACGAAGCCGCCGCCAAGGCGGAACACGAGCAGCAGGCGCGCGCAAAGTTCACGTTTCTCGCCGGCGGCGCGCCGGCCGTCAGCAGGAAAGACTATCTTCGCGAGGTGCTGATCGACTTCGACGCGTTTGACAAAAACGATGACGGCATTCTGACCGGGCAGGAGCTGCTCTATTTCCGCATCGCCAATCGCGGCGAGCAGCTGGCCGATCAGCCGGCGCCCGCCGCCAGCGACGAGTAGCGGGCGGCGTCAAGGAAGTCCGTTCTGAGGCGGCGCGCGCGCGCTTCCGCCTCGGCGTCAGCGCCCCATTTCTCGGCCTGAAAAGTCTCGTCGATGCGCGAGGCTTCAAAAAGCGTCAGCGCATCAAACGCCCGCCGCCCCAATGCCAGCGCGATGACAGCGGAACCTGCAATTTCGGCCGCCGCCTTCATCGCCAGAAGCTGCGGCGGCGGGGCGGCGGCGATCATTGCTGCGGCGGCGCCGATCGCCGATGGGTCCTGCTCGACAGGGCCGAGGCCGGCGGTTGTCTTCAGCGCAACGCCCAGCGCCTCAGCCCATCGCAGGAGGGGGTCCCATGCCGCCTGCTGCCGCGCGACAAGATCAGCCGGCGCGCTGGCGCGGTAGCACAGCAAGTCCGAGCGCAGGAACGCAAGCGTTGACGCCCGCCACGCGTCAGCATCAGCGCCGGCGCGGTCGATGACCGTCATCTGAAACCGCGTCATCGGCATCGACAAAAAGTCGATCGCTTCCTTCTGCGCATTCCATTCATCGACAATGGCGGCGGCGAGCGCGGGCGGGGCCCCAAGCGCATGGCGCGACCGCGTGCGCGCGGGCTTGCCGTCGAGCAAGACGGCGCCCCCTTCGCCGAGCAGGGCTTGCTTGTAAAATCGCTTGGGAAGCGCCGGCGAATTGGCGCCGATCCTGCTCACTTCTTTTTCTTCCACGGCAGTTGAGGCCAGACGACCTTCGCATTCGCGTCGAAATCGAAGAGCGCGAAGACTTCCTTCATGCGTCCGGTCAGCGGCGCGGTGAGCGTCGTCGCCCTGCCAGTTTCCGGGTGCGGAAACGTCATTGTACGGCAGAAGAGCAAAAGTCCGTCGCCCGCGCCTTCGATATGCGCTTTCGGGCCGCCATATTTGCGGTCGCCGGCGATCGGCGCGCCCATCGCCGCGCAGTGAACGCGCAACTGGTGGGTGCGGCCCGTCACCGGCTTCAGCGCCAGAAAGCTCGCCGGCCCCGCGCTGTCGAGCGTCATGTAATCGGTGATCGCCTTTTTCGCCTCGTCATCGTCGGCGGCGGTCATGCGCTCGCTGTGGCCGTCATCCGACCACACCATTTTCTTGGCGATGGCGAGATCGATCGTGCCGTCGGGATGCGGCGGGCGCCCGGCGCAAATCGCCCAATAGGTCTTTTCAACGCCGCGCCCCTGAAAGGACTTCGCCAGCGAGGCCGCCGCGCGCCGCGTCTTGGCGAGAATGAGAAGCCCGCCCGTATCCGCGTCGAGCCGGTGGACAAGGCGCGGGCGCTCGCCGTCCTTCTCAAGGGCGGCCAGCATGCCGTCGACATGGCGGTGGGTTTTCGTGCCGCCCTGCACTGCAAGGCCGAACGGCTTGTTGAGCGCCAGAATGTGATCGTCTTCGAACAGCGTCATCTTGCGGATGAGATCGGCGTCTTCCTTGCGCGGCGGGGGCGGCGCTTTTTCAAGGCCGGGCGCGGCGTCCTTGATCGGCGGCACACGGATCGTTTCGCCGGCCTCGACGCGCCGGTTCGCCTTGGCGCGCGCGCCGTTAACGCGCACCTGACCGGTGCGCAGCAGTTTTTCGAGCGCGCCATGATTGAGCGCCGGGTAATAAGTCTTGAACCAGCGGTCGAGCCGCAGGCCGTCATCCTTGCCGGCGACGGTGATGGTTTGAACGCCGGTCATGACATGTACTTTCCGGCGGCCATCCCCGCCATCAACGCGCCGATTGACAAGAGGACGGACGCCAGAACGTAAAGCGCCGCAAAGCCCGCCGAGCGATCGCGCCAGAGCGTCACCGCTTCGAGCGCGAACGCCGAAAAAGTGGTGAAGCCGCCAAGCAGCCCGGCGGCCACAAAGCTTCTCAGCAGCGCCGAATGCGGCTCGCGCGCCGTCAACCAGGCGATAAAGAGCCCCATGGCGAGGCCGCCCGCGACATTGACCGTCAGTGTGCCCCACGGGAAATTCGGCCCGAGCGCGCGCAGCGCGACGACGCCGACGCCGTGACGCGCCATCGCGCCAAGCGCGCCGCCAAGGCCAACGGCGATCCATGGATAAAGGGCGTTCATCAGGTCCTGAAGGGGCGAAACGGCAGGATCAATAGCCCGATCACCGTTTTGTCGGCAACGCCTCCTGGGCCGATCGCCATGCCGGCCGCTCATCGTAAGGCGCTGCACGTACCGAACAGACGGTCCCACAGGCTGAATATCGCCGAACAATTGGAATTGGTGTCGCCAGCGACGGCGCGCGACCGTTCAGATCACGCGCCATCGCGCGGTTTTCGGCGGGCGTTCCAGTAGCCCAGCCGTTTGGCGATTTCGCGCTCAAAGCCCGTTTCACGCGGCTCATAGAACCGGCGCCGCGCCATTTCCGGCGGGAAATAGTCGAGCCCTGCGAACGCGTCCTCGGCGTCGTGGTCGTATTGATAGCCCTTCGAATAGCCGAGCGCCTTCATCATTTCGGTCGGCGCGTTCATCGCGTGGAGCGGCGGCGGCGCCGAGCCGGTCTGGCGCGCCGCCGCTTTTGCTTCAGTGAACGCGACATGGGCGCGGTTCGACTTCGGCGCCGTCGCCAGAAAAGCGACAAGCTGGCCGATCGCGATCTCGCCTTCCGGCTGGCCGAGACGCTCGTAAGCCTCCGCCGCGGCGATCGCCAGCGGCAGGGCTTGCGGATCGGCGTTGCCGACGTCTTCCGACGCGATGACGATAAGCCGGCGAAGAACAAAGCGCGGGTCCTCGCCGCCGACGATCATGCGGGCGGCCCAGTAGAGCGCGGCGTCCACGTCCGAACCGCGGATCGACTTTTGAAGCGCGCTCGCAAGATTGTAGTGGCTTTCCTGTCCCTTGTCGTAGACAGGCGCGCGCCGCTGGACGATGCGGGCGAGCGCGTCCGTGTCGAGCAGCGCGCCGGCTTCTTCATTAAAGACTTCTTCAGCAAGGTTGATGAGGAACCGGCCGTCGCCGTCCGCCATGGCGATCAGCGCCGCGCGCGCTTCAGCCGTCAGGGGCAGCGCGCGCGCGACATGGGCCTCGGCGCGAGTCAGCAGCGTTTCGAGCGCCGCCTTGTCGAGCCGGTTCAGCGTCAGCACTTGCGCGCGCGACAGAAGAGCGGGGTTCAGCTCGAATGAGGGATTTTCCGTCGTCGCCCCGACGAGCGTGATGAGACCGGATTCAAGGTGGGGCAGAAAGCCGTCCTGCTGCGCACGGTTGAAGCGGTGAATCTCATCGACGAAAAGCAGCGTCCCCTTCCCCATCCGGCGCCGCTCTGCCGCCTTGTCGAACACTTTGCGGAGGTCAGCGACGCCCGAGAAGACGGCGGAAATCTGCTCGAAATCGAGGCCCGATTCCGCCGCGATCAGCCGCGCGATCGTCGTCTTGCCGACGCCCGGCGGGCCCCAAAGGATGATGGAGGAAAACCGCTTGCGCTCAAGCATGCGCCGCAGCGGCGCGCCCGGCGCGAGAAGATGGTCCTGTCCCGCGACTTCCGCGAGCGACTGCGGGCGCAACCGGTCAGCGAGCGGCCGGGGCGCGTCATCTTCAAACCCCGCCGCCGCGAACAGGTCGGTCATCTGCGGGGCTTTACCGCCCAACCCGCCAGACAACGGTCCGGTCGCCGCGATCGATCTCGATTTCCCATGCAGCCGCCGGCTTGGCGAGCTCGCGCTGCAGATCCGCGACCGAGGCGATGCGCACGCGGTTGACCGAGACCACGCGGAAGTTGCGCCGCAGCCGGGAGCGCCAGGCGTAAGACCCCTGCGCGACGTCGGTGACGACGACGCCGCCAAGAAGCGCGTTCAGTCCGATCTCCTCGGCAAATCGCGGCGAGAGATTGGCGATCGTGACGCCGTTCAAGGGATGCTGGCCGGAGAGCGTGCGCTCGTCCTTTGCCGGCGTGTCGGGGGCGACCGCGAAAACGATCTCGGCGGACTGACGCTGCCCATTCCGTATAAAGACGATCGGCGCTTTCTCGCCCGGATTCTGCACGCCGATGCGGTAGCGGAGCGTCTCGGCGTCGTAGACCGGCTGGCCGCCGATTTCGACGACGACATCGCCCTGTCGCACGCCGGCCTTGGCGAGCGGCCCGGCCGGATGCATGTCGCCGACGATCGCGCCGATCGGCCGGTCGAGCTTCAGGACCTTGGCGAGGTCGGCCGTCACGGTCTCCGTCGTCGCGCCCACCCAGGGCCGCGCCAGACCGCCGCCGTGCGTCGCTGAGGCGATAACCTGCTGCACAAGGCGCGCGGGGATGGCAAAGCCAATGCCGTTCGAGCCGCCCGACCGGGAATAGATGGCCGTGTTGACGCCAAGCAGCTTGCCGTCAACATCGATGAGCGCGCCGCCGGAGTTTCCCGGATTGATGGCGGCGTCCGTCTGGATGAAAAACTGATAGTCGGAAATCGACACCGCCGTGCGCGCGAGCGCTGAAACGATCCCGTTTGTCACCGTCTGGCCGACGCCGAAGGGATTGCCGATTGCGAGCACAATGTCGCCGACTTCGGCCGCGTCGGAATTGGCGAATTCAAGAAACGGCAACGGCTCTCCAGCCGCGATGCGCAGGACCGCAAGATCGGTCTGCGGATCGGTCAGCAAAATCTTCGCGGTGAATTCGCGCCGGTCCGAAAGCACCGCCTTGATCTCCGTCATCCCCTCGATGACGTGGTTGTTCGTGACGATCACGCCGTCCCGGCTGACGATGACGCCGGAGCCGAGCGAGTTCTGCTTCTCCGGCCCGACGCCGAAAAACCGGTCGAAAAAGGGATCGCCGGTCGAGCGGTTGACGACGCGGCTCGTATAAATGTTGACGACAGCGGGCGCGGCGCGTTCGACCACGGGCGCGAAGGAAAGCTTCGCCTCCGTCGCGTCAACCGGCGCCCGGCGCGGGGCGGGCGCCATTGCCTCGCCCTTTATCTCCGGCGCTTGCGCCGCGCGAAATGGAATCGGCGTCGGCTGGGCGACGGCGGCGGCGGCGGCGGCCGACAAGATGGAAACCGCTGCGGCGAATATCAGGCGCATTCTCAATACCTCTTCATCCCGAAACAGCGGGGCGAGCGCCGACAGATGAGCGGCGTTTGCGGCATTTTAGCGTCATCGCCCCGCGGCGCCAAACGGCGCAGGTTGGGGGGCCGTTCGCCCTATCGCGTCGCCTCGATGTGAACGGTCACCTTCACGTCGTAGCCGACCCATTTGTCGGTCAGGAATTCCTCGCCCTGCCCGACGCCGAAGTCCGCGCGGTTGAGCGTGACGGCGCCGTCCGCAACGGCGCGGCCGCCCTCGATCGACAGCGTGAAGGGCAAGGTCAGGTCTTTCTCGGCCTCGCGGATCGTCAGCTTGCCGCGCGCTTCATATCCGCCTGACGCCGCCGTGACGGAATCCGAGACGAACCGGGCTTGCGGAAACGTCTTGGCGGAGAACCATTCAGCGCCCGGCAGCGCCGCGTCGCGCTGACGGTCGCCCGTCTTCGCCGAGCCCGTGTCGATGACGGCCTCGATCTTCGCCGCCGCAAGGTCTTCAGGATCGAAAACGATCGTCGCGTCGAAAGTCTCGAACCGGCCGGTGAAGGCCTTGCCGGTTTGCGTGCCGGAGAATTCGATTCTGCTTGCGGTCTTATCGACGGTCCACGCGCCTGGAACGGCCGGCGCCGCGGCTTGAGCGGCGGGCGCCGCCGCTTTCTGGCCGCAAGCGGCGAGCAACGCCGCGGCGGCGGCAAGGCCGACGATCGCGGGCTGCATCATGATTTCCTCCGCATGACGGGCAGCATCGATTCAAGCACGCCGTCGCGGTCCTTCAGCCAGTGTTTCAACGCCGCGCCGACATGCAGGATGACGAGCGCGAGCATGATCTTGGCGCCAAGCTCGTGCAGCTCCTTGATATCGTGCGTCAGGCCACGCCGGTCCTCGACGCCGTCAAAGAACGGCAAGTGCGGCCACGGCACGACCCCGAACAAATAGGTATGCACGCTCTCAGCCAGCGGTGACGCCGACACCATCGCCCAGCCGCCAAGCGGAACGCCGAGCAGCAGCGCGTAAAACAGGACATGGACGCCGCGCGCCATCGTCCGTTGCCAGCCCGGCATCGCCGCGGGCAACGCGGGCGGCTTGTGGGTCAGGCGCCAGCCGAGCCGCGCCAGCGTCAACAGCAAGATGGTGATGCCGAACGATTTGTGCAGCTGGATGAGCTGAAAGCGTTCGGCGTCCGCGCTCTCCGGCAGACCTTCCAGATAGAGCCCGCCGGCGATCTGCCCGATCGCCAGCGCCGCGATCAGCCAGTGAAGGCCGATCGCGACAGTTGTGTAGCTGTCGCGCGACGGCGCGGCGATGCCGGCTGCCGTCATTGCGCGGGCGCCGGCTCTTTCGGCATCACGAACTCGGCCTCGACGACAATCGCGACATCGTCGCCGACAAAGGGCGTGTACTTGTCGACGCCGAAATCTGAACGCTTGATCACCGTCTTGCCGGAAAAGCCGAGCTTGTAGCCCTTGGCGAAATCGTCGTCCGCCGCGCGGTTGATCTTGACGTCGAGCGTCACCGGTTTCGTTACGCCCTTGATGGTGAGATCGCCGGCGACCTTCGCTGTCGCCGGGCCGTCAATGACGACCGACTTGCTGTTGAAGGTGATCTGGGGATGCGCTGCGACATCGAAGAAATCCGGGCTCTTCAGGTGCTCGTCGAACTTGTCGACGCCGGAATCGATCGAGGCGACGTCGATGACCGCCGTGATCGATGACTGGTCGGGGGCGGCCGGGTTCCAGTTGAGATCGCCGGTCCACGACCGCCAGCGCAGCCACGGGCGCGAATAGCCCTGGTGGTCATAGCTGAAGGTGATGTAGGCGTGGCCGGAGTCGGACTTGTAAACGCCGGGAACCGTCATCGACACGTCGAACGGCGCTTCAACCGGCGCGGTCTCGGCGGCGACGGCTTCAGGCGACGGCGCCGTTTCGGCCTCGGCGGGCGCAGCGGGCGCGGCCGCATCCTGCGGCTTTCCGCACGCGGCGAGCGCGAATGTTGATACGGCGGCGAGAGCGATTATCTTGCGCATGGGGCCCCTCTGTGGCGGGTGAACGTCGAAGGCGGACTTCTACCTAGCTGACCTGAGCCCGTCTGTGAACATATGGTCACGTTCGCGCGAGCAAGACTTAAAACCGGCGCACGATGTCCGCCATCACCGGGCGCTGGCGCTCGCGCGGGCTCTCGCGGGCCGAGCCGAGATAGACAAAGCCGCTGAGGCGCTCGCCTTCACGAAGCCCCAGATCCGCCGCGACGCCGGCGTCATAGGAATACCATTCCGTCAGCCAGCATCCGGCGAAGCCGTAAGCCGAAGCGGCAAGCAACAAGTTAAGGCAGACAGCGCCATTGCTGAGCTCTTGTTCCCACGCCGGGGTCTTGTGCGCAGGATCGATGCGCGCGATCACCGCGACGACGACCGGCGCGCGCAGGAACCGGCGCTGTTCGATCTCGATCTTGTCCGCGGGCGCATCCGGGTTGTTCGCCGCGAAACGCGCGGCGAGAACGCCGCCGGCGCGGGCGCGCGCCGCGCCCTCGATCACCAGAAAGCGGAAGGGAACCATCTTGCGATGATCGGGGACCCGCGCCGCGATTTCGAGGATCGCGTCAAGCGTTGCAGCGTCCGGCCCCGGCGCCGCCATCAGATCGGGCGACAGCGAGCGGCGCAGCGCGAGAAGCCGGCGAGCCTCCTTAGAGGGGTGCGCCGGCGCCATGGCGGCGCCGAACTCGGGCGGCGAAATTTTTTCGATCATCCCTCAATCCTAACGCCGAAGGCGGCGGTGCGTTCCTCGCCCGGAAAATAACGCTCACTGCCGAAAGCGATATCGCCGCGTTCGGCGTAGAGCTTGCCTAGCATGTTGCGCAAGGCGAAGGTCAACGAGAGGCGCTCGGTCGCCGACCACTGCGCGCGAAGGTGCAACAGGTCATGGCCCGGATAGGCTGCGCTGTTCGCCGCGTCGAGGAAGTATCGCCCGAGATGAACCCATTCGAGCTCGGCTTCGATGCGATCGTCCTGCGACGTCCAGCGCCCCCGCGCGCCGGCGATCCAGCGCGGGCTCGTATCGACATCATCGCCGAAGGAAATCTTCTCGCTCGCCTGCGGCAGACTGAGAACCGGCCGGTTGAACCGGTAAGTGTGGCGGCCATAGCTCGCCTGCGCCTCAACTGAAAAGCCGAGCGGCAGATCGGCGCCGATCTCGGCCTCGCCGCCGGTATGGCGCGTGCGCCCGTTATTGACGTTGAACCCGTCGGCGTCGCGGAAGAAGAAATTCCGCTTCCACATGAAATAGCCCGCCGCCTCGTACCGGAGAGCCCCCCGCGCGCCTTTGATTCCAAGCTCAAAGGCGTCGATCGTTTCCGGCCGCGCCGCGTCCGCCGTCTGATTGACCTGCAGGCGGTAGAGGTCGGTCGTCTGCGGCGGGCGCGCGCCGCGCGCATAGCTGGCGTAGACGAGAGCCTCGCCCGCGTCATAGCTCAGCGAAAATTTCGGGCTGACGGTCGTGAAGGCGTCGCTGCGGCTCGGCGGCCGCAGGAAACGGCCGACGGCGCCGTCGGCGGTCAGGTTCTCATAGTCATAGCGCGTATGATCGAGCCGCGCGGCCGCCGTCGCGGAAAGCTTCGGCGCGATCTGCACGGTCGCGCTGGCGAAAGGCGAGACGGAAAAGGCCTCGATCTCGTAATCATAGTGGACGCCTTGCGTGAAGGTCCCAAGCGTTGGAATTTCCTGCACCTCCGACAGTTCGCCCTTCGTGCGCTCAAGATCGAGACCGGCGATCACGGACAGCCGTTCATCCGCATCCCAATAAAGGGCGTTCTGCGCGCCGACGCTCCAATGCGCGTTCGATTCGAGCGCCTGGCTCGGAAAAAAATGCAGCCGGAACGTCATGTCGTTGGCCCGCGCGAAGGGCGTCAGAGACAAGGTGAGGTTCTCGCCGATTTTCGTGTCGATGCGGCTGAGGACCCGCGCGCCCTTGGCGTCGCGAAAGGAATTCGGATTGGCGTTCTGGCGGCGCAGCGTCTTGTCAAGAAAGGCGCTTGGCCCTTCGACGAAACCCGCAGTCTCCTGATTGAGATTGAAGAACGCCCCGATCGTCGAAATATTGACGCCGGCGCCCGACCAGTCGTGCCGCAGCGTCAGTTTTTGCAGATCGGCGCCGCTTTCTTCGCGAAAGCCCGGATCGTCGAGAATGGAAAGGCCTGCGAAAAACCCGTGGGCGCCGCGCATGTCCGAAATGAATGCGCGCCCTTTCACGCGGCCGACCGTATCGGCGCTCGTGTCGAGAAAATATCCGGCCGCGTCGCCAGGTTCGCGCGTGATGACGTTGATCACGCCGTGAATGGCGTTCGCGCCGTAAGCCGCGCCCGAAGGACCGCGCACGACTTCGATGCGGCCCGCGATTTCGGCATGCGCTTCCAGAAGTTCGTTGACATTTGCAAAGCCGGCCGACCGCAGCGGCACGCCGTCTTCGAGAAAAAGAAACGAGCCCGCCCCCGCCCCGCCCGTCAGCACCGGCGAGCGGATCGCCGTCAGGTGTTCCTGCCCGTTGCCGCGGTGAATGAGAACGCCGGCGCTGCGGTTCAGCGCCTCCGCCGGGTGGTCGGCGGCGATGCGGACAAGCTCGTCCGCCGCCAGGGTCGATACGCTGAACGGCGACGCCGCAGCGCTCCGCGCCCGGCGCTCGCCGGAGACGACGACTTCATCGGCTCCGGATAGCAACAGTCCGGCGGCGAAAATGAAGGAGAACACAGGGCAGACACCAAAAACCAGCGGACGGCAGGCTAAATCAAGCCGCTGCTATTGGGAAACGACCGGCCACAACCCATTGTTCTTTAGGGAAAAATACGCGGTCATTGGAGGACACCAAGGGTACGCATTTACCTGCGCTTTAGGTTGCACAGGCAATGCATGACAAGCTGGTAATCATCGCTTAGTCTTTCTTGCAGGGAACTTTGGGGGTTCCGCTCGATGTAACCCGCCCAGACGATATTGGCGGCTCATCAATCAACTGAATCCCTGGAGGACCCGTCGATGGCGGAAGCCACCGGCGAATTAGCCTGGGGGAAAAAATGCAGCGGGAGCCAGAAAAGGCGGGAACACAGCAACACGCACACGGGGGCAAGGCGCGAAAGCCGACGCGCCCGCCGCGGTTTACCCGTGCGTCCTTCTCCGCTTCGGCGATGGACAGCGCCCGCCGCGGGCGCCAGATCGCCGAGGCGCGAAACGAAATCGTCGGCTCCTCACGGCAGATCGCCAAGATCCGTGAACTGATCGAACTTTACGCGCCGGAGGCCGACCCCGTGCTTGTCTGCGGCGAGACCGGCGCCGGCAAAGAAGCGGTCGCGCGCCGTTTGCACCTTGAAGGTCCCCGCCGGCGGCATCCCTTCGTCGTTCGCAATGTCGGGCGCATCGATCGCGAACTCGCGGGATCGGACTTTTTCGGTCATGCGCGCGGCGCATTCACCGGCGCACATGAGAAGCGCATCGGCCTTTTTCAGCAGGCGGATAAAGGCTCGCTGCATCTCGACGAGATCGGCGAGCTGCCGATCGAGTTGCAGGCCAATCTTCTTCGCGTGATTGAAGACGGCGTCGTCACGCCGCTTGGGCCGTCGGCGCCTGTAACCGTCGATGTTCGCACCATCGCAGCCACGAACGCGGACCTTGAGACGGCGGCGCATCGCGGCGCGTTCCGAAAGGATTTGTTCTTTCGCCTGTCGGCGCTGCGCATCGACCTGCCGCCGCTGCGCGATCGCGGCGACGACAGCGTCGAGATCGCCGAATATTTGATCGCCGGCGTCGCCGTCGAGCGCGGGCAGCCGTTTTCGCTGTCCAACGAGGCGAAGGACGCGATCCGCGCGTATGCCTGGCCGGGCAATGTGCGCGAGCTTCGCAACGCGCTCCGGCGCGCCGCCGTGCATGCGCGCAAAGGCGAAATCAGCGCCGCTTGCTTGTTCGCGGAACGGCGCCCGGTCGATTTCAATCCGCCGGCGGTAAAGGCCGCGTCGGAGCTCCTCAGCCGCTATCTCGTCGCCGCCGCGCTCGAACGCGAGAAGGGCGTCATCCTCGCCGCCGCCCGGCGCATCAAGCTCAACCGCGAAAAGTGCAGCGAGATCAGCAAGACGCTCGCGGAAGAGGGCGTGAGCGCCGCTGACCTCGGCGATGAATTGAAGCGGATGCTCGACCTTTGATCCTCGCCGCCCGGAGACCTTTCAACATGAGACACCGTTTTACGCTCAAAGCTGTCGCGCTTGCGACAAGCGCGCTGGCCGCCGCGCCAGCTTTCGCGCAGCCGGCGCCGGACGCCGGAGAAACGCGTCTCGCGCCCGCGCCGACTGTCGAGGAAGAACTCGTTCGCCTGCGCGACATGATGGCCGCGCAGACATTGCGGCTCGACGAAGCCGAACAGACGATCGCCGGACTGCGCAAACTCACAGACGAACAGGCGCGCCGTATCGGAGCGCTGGAGAGCGAAAAAGGCGTCCGGCGTGTCGTCGCGGCGGCCTCCGGCGACTCGCGCGGCGTTTATGTCGTGCAAGCGGGCGACACGCTCTATCGCATCGCCCTCAATGCC
>FSSH01000036.1_pt2 | contig 14120 bp, 15 predicted proteins | sample 1166101 | NCBI WGS metagenome assembly FSSH01 (sample SAMEA32972668, study PRJEB13176) | freshwater metagenome | biome: Drinking water system; feature: Biomass in drinking water that filtered by 0.45 um membrane; material: drinking water | place: USA | collected 2012-12-20 | depth 0 m | reverse complement strand
AAGAGGCTTGGAATTCGGTCGGCATTGATGCGCCGCCCTAGCGGAGGGGGATAACTACCGAAGAAGTTCGGGGTCCCGCTGCCTTGGGGCTTGATCAGCCTGTCGAATATTCGCACCCGCTTGACAAAAAGCGGGACCCCGGGTCGAGCCCGGGGTGACGGTGGAGGAATCGGTTTATTTGATGTCTGCGAGCGGAAGAAAGCAGCATCCCCGCACAGATGCCAACCCAACCCTAAACCGCGCCAACCCCCGCTCGCGCCAACCCCTTCGCCGCCAGCCAGACCGGGTTGTACAGCGTCGACAAATAGCGAAAGCCGGTGTCGCACAATATCGTCACGACGCGCTTGCCCGGCCCCAGGTCGCGCGCCAGCCGCACCGCGCCGGCCACGTTGATCCCCGATGACAGGCCCAGGCACAGCCCCTCTTCATCCAGCAAGCGGCCCATCCATTCATAGCCTTCCGCATCCGAAACACGGTATTGCGTGTCGATGGGCGCGCCATCCAGATTGGCGGTGATGCGCCCCTGCCCGATCCCTTCGGCAACCGATGATCCCTCAGATTTCAGCTCACCATGCGCGTAATATTCATACAGCGCGGCACCGTGCGGATCGGTGAGCGCAATCGTCACGCGCTCATCCTTGCTTTTCAGCCCCATGCCCACCCCGGCGATGGTGCCGCCAGTGCCCGCTGCACAGGTAAAGCCATCGATCCGGCCATCCATCTGCGCCCAGATTTCTTCTGCCGTGCCGGCAATATGCGCGCGGCGATTGGCGATATTGTCAAACTGGTTGGCCCACACCGCATTGGGGGTTTCCGCCGCAATCCGGCGGGATTGATGGACGAAATGGCATGGGTTTGAATAGGGCGCGGCGGGCACCAGCACCAATTCGGCGCCCAGCGCGCGCAGCGTGGCCATTTTCTCCTGACTTTGCGTGTCGGGCATGACGATGATCGTCTTATACCCCTTGGCATTGGCGACCAGCGCCAGCCCGATGCCAGTATTGCCCGCCGTCCCCTCCACAATCGTGCCGCCGGGCGCAATCGCGCCGCGCGCCTCGGCATCCTCGACAATGTACAGCGCGGCACGATCCTTTACCGACGCACCGGGGTTGGCAAATTCACACTTGGCGAAAATCTCGCCACCGCTGGCCGCACTTGGCCCGGCGAGCCGTACCAGCGGGGTATTGCCAATCAGGGCGAGCGTATTGGGGATCGTTGTCATGGTTCCATCAATGGCGACGCGAACCGCGCGCTGCAACCCACCGAAACTGTCGATTGATCAACAACCACTATCGAATGCTCGCTATCGCGAAGCCACCCCCGCCGCCGCCAGATGCGGCGGCAACCGCCCGCTGATAAACAGGAAGAACATTTTATAATCGCTGATCAGCGACCAGAGCGGATAGGTAAAGGTCGCCGGCCGGTTTTTTTCAACCGCGAAATGCGCAGGCCATGCCATCCCGTACCCCGCCAGCGGCACCAGCGCCCACCACCAACCGCCCAGCATGATCGCCACCGCCGCAAAGCCAAACGTCATCGCCGTGCCGATATAATGCAGCGTCCGCGTTTCGGGCTTGGCGTGTTCGCGCAGATAATGCGGCCAGAATTCGGCATAGGTGGTGATCTTGGTCATGGCCAAAAGCTACTATACCAGCCGTGCTGAGGCAACGGGTAGCCTCGCCACCGCGCTCCGGACTTCGCCGGGGAAGCGCCTTTCCACCAAGCGTAAACTAGCCTATGTTTCATGTATGTTCTCGCCAATTCACGCGCCGACTCATGAGCAGATCGACGAAAAATTGCGCTTTTTTTACCCGCCGGTTGCAACCGATCTACCCCCTGCGGCCCGACTTTCGTGATTGACCATGCCCTGCCACCCCGCCCCCTGCGCTGGCTGTTCCTCGATCTGAACAGCTATTTCGCCAGCGTCGAGCAGCAGTTGAACCCGGCGCTGCGCGGCAAGCCGATTCTGGTCGCGCCAGTCGATAGCGACACCACCGTCGCCATTGCCGCCAGTATTGAAGCCAAGCGGTTCGGCATCAAAACCGGCACGCCGGTGTGGGAGGCGAAACGGCTGTGTCGCGACATCATCGTTACGCCCGCGCGACATGAAAAATATGTCGAGTTTCATGATGCCATCGTCGCCGAGGTGTGGCGGCATATTCCCGTCACCAAGGTCTGCTCGATTGATGAGGTCGCGTGTCGCCTGCTCGACAATGAAAACAGCGTTGCCGCCGTGACCGCGCTGGCGCACCGGATCAAGGCGGGCATTCGCGCCAATGTCGGTGAATGCATGACCAGTTCGATTGGGGTGGCCCCCAACCGGCTGCTCGCCAAGCTAGCGTCTGATATGATGAAGCCCGATGGATTGGTGATTCTTCACGCCGAGACCCTGCCCGATCGGCTATATGATCTGGCGCTGCGCGACATTGCCGGGATTGGCGCGAAGATGGAACGACGGCTGGCGCGGGAGGGGATCAACGACATCCGTCAGCTTTGCGCGCGCCGCCCGCGCGATGCTGGCAATGCCTGGGGCGGTACCAATGGCGATCGGCTATGGTATCTGCTCCACGGCGTCGACTTGCCCGAAAAGCCCAGCCAAAGCCGCACGATCGGGCACAGCCATGTATTGTCACCGGGCAAGCGCGGGCTGGAACCGGTGCGGCTTACCGCGCGGCGACTGGCACTGAAAGCGGCTAGCCGGTTGCGCCGCAAGGGGCATTATTGCCGCCTGCTGGTGCTCCATGGCAAGTTTGAGGACGATAAGAGCAACTGGCGCGCTTCGGTAAAATTACCGGTGACGCAGGACAGTTTCGTGATCCTCGCCGCGCTTGATGCACTGTTCCCGCAACTCGCAGCGGCCGGGCGCGGGCGGGCTGGCGGGTTCCAGTTGCGCCAGGTGGGCGTCACCTTGTGTGAGATTGAACCGGTGGCGGGCGAACAAGAAACGCTGTTCGCGCATCTTGATCCCGATGATCCCCTGGCGCGCGAAACACGCGGGCTGGCGCTCAGCCGGGCGATGGACGCCATCAACGAAAAATTCGGCCGTCATGCCGTATCGGTCGGCCCCATTCACGGCGACCGGATTGATCGCGTGGGCACCAAGATTGCGTTTGGGCGGATCCCCGAACTGCATGAATTTCATGAATAAACCGGTCCACCCAAATGCAGGTGCCGTCACGCGGACGATCGTCGGCGATTGATGACAGAAATATTGCATCATAAAACAATCACATGACGTCATATGTGCACACTTGACGAAACTCGCTGCATGCGCGAAGAATTTAGGCACCATGACAAAAAACACGCTTATCGCCGCCGCGGCGCTGCTGGTTCTGCCGCTCGCTGCCTGTGACCAAAAGGCCGAAAACATATCGGCTCAGGCACCCGATCCACAGGCTGCCGAGCTTGCCAAGGCCCCGCCGGTTGCACTGCCACCGTCCATTAAGGCAACCGTTACCTTGCGCTGCAAGGATAACAGCCTGGTTTACATCGATTTCCTGTCCGGCGACAAAATGGCCAACCTGCGCACCGAAAAAGAAGGCGCGGCTGTGGTGCTGACGGCGCCAGCGGCTGGCGAACCGATGATTGCTGATGGCTATTCGATGACCGGCACGCCAAAATCGGTGACGCTTACCCAGCCGGGCAAGCCAAGCCAGACGTGCAAAGCCTGATCATCCTTGATCGCAGAATGATAAACCGGGCCGGGGTTCGCTGAACCACCGGCCCTTTTCTTATGCCCGTTCTTATCCCTGCTCTCAAGCATCGTGCTTGAAATATGAATCGTCATTGCGAGCGCAGCGAAGCAATCCAGCCTATCCGCGAGCACGCCGCTGGATTGCTTCGCTGCGCTCGCAATGACGGATAATCCTGAATTACGGCACGATGCTCTAATGCCCACGCCGCAGACTCCAGCACCCGCGCACGACAGCTTTAACTTGCACCACCCCGCCAGCTTCGGCACGATAGCGGGACAGTAACGCAGGACATCAGACCCTTGGCGACCATTGCAATCTACAGCTTGAAGGGCGGCGTTGGCAAAACCACGCTGACCGTGAATTTGGCATGGTGTGCAGCAATGCACTCTGCGCGTCGGACGCTGTTGTGGGATCTTGATCCACAGGCCGCGAGCACATTCATGCTCACCGATCGAAAGACCAAGGATCAGGCCCAGTCGGTGTTCACCAAGGATGTCGATCCCGAAAAACTGGTGCGCAAAACCGGCATTGACCGGCTCGATCTGATTGGTGCGGACGCATCGCTGCGTGGCCTCGACGTGCTGTTTCATGAGCTTGACAAGAAAAAGCTGCTGACCAAATTGCTGGCATCGGTGGGCAAAGATTATGACCGGGTGCTGCTCGATTGCCCACCGGGACTGACCGAGACGAGCGATCAAGTGATGCGCGCCGCTGATCTGATTGTGGTGCCCGTCATCCCCTCCCCCCTGTCCGAACGCGCCTTTGCGGCGGTGGCCGAGCAATTGGGGACGCGGGCACAGTTGATGCCGGTGCATTCAATGGTCGACAAGCGCCGCAAACTCCATAGCGAAGCGCTGGCCCGGCACCCCGATTGGCCCGTCATCCCCATGGCAAGCGTGATCGAATCGATGACGGTGCGACGCGCGCCGGTGGGCAGCTTTGCGAGCAAAACCGCCGCTGGCCGGGCTTTTGTCCAGTTATGGCAGGCGATCGAAATGCGGCTGGCGAGTTCGGAAAAATCGCGCTGAGCAACCCGGTGACATGACGATGCTTGATCCAAAGCTCGTGCTGGGTGCCTATGCGGTTGGCGTTTTTCCGATGGCGGATCATCGCACGGCGGACTCGATCTACTGGGTTGAACCAAAACGACGCGCGATCATGCCGCTGGATGGCTTTCACCTGTCGCAATCGCTGAAGAAAACCATTTCGGGCAATCGCTTTCGCGTCACCGCCGATGCGGCCTTCGAACAGGTCATCACGCTGTGTGCGGAATCAGCGGCGGACCGGCCGGACACCTGGATTAATACCGCGATTGAGCGGGTTTTCATCGATCTGCACCGCATGGGGCACGCCCATTCGGTCGAATGCTGGGACGGGGAACGGCTGGTCGGCGGGCTATATGGGCTGGCCCTGGGCCGCGCGTTTTTTGGCGAAAGCATGGTCAGCCGCGCGCGCGATGCATCAAAAGTGGCGCTGGGCTGGCTGGTGGCGCGGCTGCGCGTGGGGGGGTTCACGCTGCTCGATTGCCAGTTTCAAACCGATCATCTCGCCTCGCTGGGCGCGATTGAGATCAGCCGTCGTGATTATCTGGCGGGGCTATCAGTCGCGGTTGATGGGGCTGTTGCCGGCGCGCTGGGCGGCACGGGCGCGGCGCCCGTTTCCGGTGACCCCGCCGGCGATTTCTTCGCGCTCGACCGGCTATTGTCGCCGCCCGCCCCGGCCACCGCTTCACCGCCGCCGGGAAAGCTCATCGCACAGCTTTTGGTCCACACGTCGTAAACCGGATGCTGCACCACGTTCAGCGCCGGGCGTTCCTTGTACAGCCAGCCGGAGAAATAGCGCCGCCAGGCCTTGTCGGGTTGCTGCACATCAACTTGCACAAAGCTGCCAGTAAATTCTTCCTGCTCCCATGGCGCGGTGTGTTCGCAGGCGCGTAGCCGCACAATCACATCGCCCACGCGCACGGCCTGGCCCGGCTTCAGCGTCAGATCGCGCGATACGCCGTTGCGCTTATTCAACAGCCCCAGCACTGCGACGCGCTGCGCCATCGGGGTCGCACCGCGAGTTTGATCAAGATCGGGCGCGACGTTAACGGTGACCACGTCGGACGCAGCCTGCACCTGATCAAGCACCGTCGTTCCGGCTGATTGCACCGATGCATCGTCGTTACTGCCGCCGCCAAAATAGCTGATGCCCGCCCATATCAGCAGGCCAAGCAGAATCGCCCCGCCGCCAGCCAACAGCCAGGGTCTTATTCGCCCGGCGTCCATGCTTCATAATCACCAGTAGCAGCAGCGCGCACGCCGCCTTTTTCAAGTGCCCCCGCCGGGCGATAGGCAAGCGCTGTACCCGTCTGATTGGGCAATGCGGCTTTTTGCCAGCGGCGCGGCGGCGGCAGGGCCTGATCGGGCAGCGCATCAACCTGATGGTGCAGCCAGCCAAACCATTCCGGCGGCACCCGGCTGGCATCATTGGCGCCAGCATAGATAACCCAGCGGCGCGCGATGCCATTCATATCGACGCCGCCTTCATAATAGACATTGCCGAGCGAATCGGCGCCCATGCGCGATTTACCACGCAACGCCCAGTTGGTGCCGATGGTGGCACCATTCCACCATGTGAAGATCGACGCGAGAACACCCATAGCCGCCGCTTAGCCGCTGCTGGCGCGGGCAGCAACAGCGCGGTTCATTGATGCCCGGATTTTATACATGATCACGCAACGCCGCCGGGGTCAGCGTTTCGGACCGCCCGGCCAGCTGACGATATCGTCTTCAGCAATGCCAAGTTCCGCAGAGCGCCCGCCGCGCAGTTCCAGCACCGCGGCCACCGGCTCGCCCGATGGCACCGGGGTTTCGGAAAAAGGCGTGGTGTTTTCGGCGATATGCGCAATTGATCCGTCTGCGCGAATGAAGATGATGTCGAGCGGACTTGGCGTGTTCTTCATCCAAAAACTCGCCTCCCTCGGCGGGCCGCTGGGCGGATAGGGGGCGAACAACATGCCGCCATCAAGCGGAATATCGGTGCGGAACATCAGGCCGCGCTGTTGCTGGCCTTCGGTCTTGGCGGTTTCGACCTCAAACCGGTGGATGCCATTGGCACTTTTTACAGAGACCGCGATCGTCGCCGTCCGCGCCTCGGCAGACGCTGATGCAGCGGCCGTCCCGCCTGAACATGCGGGCAGCCCACCAAGGAGCGCGAGCGCCGCCGCTGCCCCCAAAAACCTTGCCAATACCATCCGCCGTCAGCCTTCCTGGTCGACTACAACCGCCAACGGGCCTTTGCGTCCATTGACGATCCGGGCGAGCAACGGTTGATCCGGCTCCACCTCGTCGATATCGGCGCGGCGCAGCGTTTCCATGTGCACGAATATATCTGCTGAATCGGAATCGCGCACCAGAAATCCATAGCCCTTCAACCGATTAAACCATTTAACGGTCACCGGTTCAAAATCGCCCGCCTGATCGATCAGCGCGGCGGGGTCGACACGCTCATCGGTTGATCGTGTGCGCGGCAATGCTTCTATGGCGTGGGTAAGATCAATGGAGAGGATTTCACTCGCCTGAAAACCGCGATCGCGCCGGACGGCAACACAATCGATCCGCGCACCTTCGGGCAGGCTGCGGCGGCCATGTGCCTGCAACGCAGAAAAATGGACCAGCACATCACCAAAAGCAGGGTCGTCAGCAACGATGAAGCCAAAACCGCGGGTGACATCAAACCATTTCAGCGCACCCGAAACCCGGTGTTCACCAGAATTGCGGTCTGCATCGCCAATAGCCTGTGGTGTTTCGCGAACGAGCATCGTCATCGACGCATCGTCTGTTTCCGGCTGCAAAGGTACCAAGATACAGTCTCCCCCCGTAACAATTGGTAGCACACAAGTTCGCCGGGGAAAATGTCAAGCATTCATGGATTTCACTACAGTTTTGTGACGCTGTTGGTGGCAATATCGGCAGCCAAACCAACCCCCCAAGCCGTCCGTCAAGCCGCCCGTCAGGCTGGTTCGATCAACGCGTCGACATCATCCCCCGGCGCCATTGTCGCTATTCGCCGCGCCAGGCCAAAATCATGCCCCCCCCGGATCATTGCAGCGATGTGTTTTTCACGCGTCGGCCGATCAGCCAATGCCGTGGCATATGGGCCGATCCGGCGCTTGCGCGCAAAAATAAGGGCGGATTCAACCGCGCGATCGGCAATCGCTGCGGCCAGTGCGGCGCTATCTTCCTCGCCAATGCCGGCATGGTGCAGCGCGCCCGCCACGCGCCGCGCGCCAAGGCCCCGGCGCGCCAGGGCCCGTGCGCGCGCCTCCCCAAATGATCGATCATCAATATACCCTGCGGCCACGAAGCGATCGGCGATCAACAGCGTATCCGGCACTGGCCCATCAAAACCCCGCAACCGGATTTTGCCGTTCAAATAGGTTGCCAATTTCACGCGCGTCGTTGCAAATCGTTCGACATAGCGCAGCGCCAATCGTTCCAAACTGGGGCCGTCGAGCGGTGGCAGCGGGCGTTTGGCGGGGCGCATGCCATCATTGTGCCACACTCCCAGCCGATTTTGAACGTTTGCCTGGGGGATAAAGCGGGCTTCACATCAGTGGCTGCGCTTCATGGCGTCATCAAGGGCATCGAATATGGGTATGGAAACGGGGCAGATTGATACGGCGCAGGTTGATGCGGTGCAGGCAGTTGATGCGCCCGCCAGCCTGGTGCCCACCGCGACGCATGATGATCTGCCGCGCCGTTTTGCTGATTTCGACACATTGGGCGAAGCGCTTGATTATGCGGCCGCCGGGCATCGCGGCCTGAATTTCCATGATGCACGCGGCAATCTGGCGCGCGCCTATCCTTTTTCGGAAATGCGCACCGATGCCATTGATTCGGCCCTGCGGCTGATCGCGATGGGGGTAAAGCCGCTCGATCGTATCGCGCTGGTCGCCGAAACCGGTCCTGAATTTGCCGCGCTGTTCTTTGGCGTGGTTTATGCTGGTGCATGGCCAGTGCCGCTGCCGCTGCCAACGTCGTTTGGCGGGCGGGATTCCTATATTGAGCAAATCCGCGTGCAGCTTGCGAGCTGCGATCCGTCGATGCTCATCTATCCCCCCTCGCTGGGCGAAATGGCGGGCGAAGCCGCGCGGCTTGCAGGCGTGGCGGGTGTCGATTGGGATGAACTGGCGATGCGCCCCGCGCTTGCGGCGCCGCTGCCCCAGGCCAAGCCCGACGATATCGGCTATCTGCAATATTCCAGCGGATCGACCCGCTTTCCGCACGGCGTTGCCGTCACCCACCGCGCCTTGCTGAACAATCTGGCCGCGCACAGCCACGGCATGAATTTGGGCGGCAGCGATCGCTGCGTTTCGTGGCTGCCCTGGTATCATGACATGGGCTTGGTCGGCTGCTTCCTGTCACCCGTCGCGAACCAGTTGTCGGTCGATTATCTGAAGACAGAGGATTTCGCGCGGCGTCCACTCGCCTGGCTTGATCTCGTCACCCGCAACCCCGGCACCACCGTCAGCTACTCGCCGACCTTTGGCTATGACATCTGCGCGCGCCGCATGTCGAGCCAGACCAAAGCATCGGGCCGGTTCGATCTGTCGCGCTGGCGCATTGCCGGCAATGGCGCAGACATGATCCGCCCCGATGTGATGCAAAACTTTGTTGATGCGTTCCAGGGTGCGGGCTTCAAGGCATCTGCCTTCCTGCCCAGCTATGGTCTTGCCGAAGCCACCTTGGCCGTATCGATCATGCCGCCGGGCGAGGGCATCCGCGTCGAGCTGGTTGAGGAAACGCAATTGTCGGGCGCTGCTGCAAAGCAGGATCGCCCGCAGCGTTACCGCGCAATCGTCAATTGCGGCAAACCCGTGCGCGACATGGCAATCGAAGTGCGGGAAGAAGATGGCACCCCCCTGCCCGATCGTGCCATCGGCAAGGTATGGTGCAAGGGCCCGTCGATCATGGAAGGCTATTTCCGCGATCCCGAATCAACCACCGCGTGCATGGTGGATGGCTGGCTGGATACTGGCGACATGGGCTATATGTCCGGCGGGTATATCTACATCGTCGGTCGCGCCAAGGACATGATCATCGTCAACGGCAAGAACCATTGGCCGCAGGACATTGAATGGGCGGTTGAGCAACTGCCCGGTTTCAAGGCGGGTGACATTGCCGCATTTGCGATCACCACGCCAGGCGGGGAGGAAACCCCCGCCGTGCTCGTGCAATGCCGCAGCTCTGATGAGAATGAGCGGGTTCGCCTGCGCGAAGAAATTCGGGAAAAGGTCCGCTCAGTCACTGGCATGAATTGCGTGATTGAACTGATCCCGCCACGCACGCTGCCGCGCACCAGCTCTGGCAAGCTTAGCCGGGCAAAGGCGCGTAACCTGTATCTGGCCGGAGAGATCAAGCCCTACGGAATCGCCGCCTGAATCGCGGCTTCACCTGCGGCGCATCTCCTGCGGTGCCCACACGGAATTTCTGTGTCGTTCTATAGCATCGTGCCGTAATTCAGGATCACCCGTCATTGCGAGCGCAGCGAAGCAATCCAGCCTATCCGCGAGCACGCCGCTGGATTGCTTCGCTGCGCTCGCAATGACGATTCATATTTCAAGCACGGTGCTCTAACGATCCGCTAACCAGTGCGGCGTAAAAGGGCGTTGTGTCCAGCGCCACAGCCTCGCAATTCGCTCAACCGAAGATAGACGCCCGTGCCTTGCTCGGGCTGTATGATCCGGCGGATTCAACCGATTGGGGGCCGATCCGTGCGGCGCAGCTAAACGCCGGGCGCCAGCTCGCCTTGTTCATGCTGGCCGCCAATGTGATCGGCGCGGCGATGATGATCATGCTGGTGGCCGATATGGCGCCGGATTGGGCAAAGTTCTTGTGGGGCGCGGCCGTTGCCGCTGTCAGCGCCACCACCGCATTCCGCCGACTGGGTGGCGCCTATCGCGATGCCCCAACCGCGCCGATTGAAGCGGTCCGCGATACGGTGCTGGAGGGGATTGCGCTGGGCGTCGTCTGGTCTGTACCCCCCATCGCGCTGGGCGCGCAAAGCGACATGCCAACCTCACTGGGGCTATGGATTATCCTGTCGGTGCTGATGACGGCATCGTCGGTCGCCATGGCCGCGTTGCCGATGGCGACGATGAGCTTTCTGGGAATCCTCGGCACCTCGGTTGGCGTGATGCTGTTCATCCTGTCGGCGCCGTTGCTCGCGGTCGCCGCCTTGCTGTTCACCTTCCTGCTGATGCTCGGCTGTTTTGGCCGGGCGAAATCGCTGGTCATCATCCGCGGCAATGAAATCGCGCTGTCCGAACGGGATGAAACCGTCAGCCTGTTGCTGAACGACGATGAAGACCAAAGCGCCGACTGGCTGTGGGAGATCGATGCCGCCCGCCGTGTGGTGCGGGCATCGCCGCGCTTTGCCTATGCCGTCGGGCTTGATCCGGTGCGCATCAACAACTTGCCCTTTTTGCAGATTCTCGCAGGGCCCGATTGGGAAACCGGCAATTTCTCCCCCGCGCTGCGCAGCCTGGCCGAAAAGCTGAAAGCCCGCGAGGCTTTTCGCGATGTGCTGTTGCCCGTACAATTTGGTGACGGCGACCGATATTGGGAGATCACCGCAACGCCGCGGTTTGACGAAACCGGCGCCTTCACCGGCTTTCGCGGTGTGGGATCAGACGTGACAGAGGCACGGCTTTCCGCCGAAAAGATCAGCCGTATGGCGCGATATGACACGCTGACCGGGCTGCCCAATCGGCTGCTGATCAACGAAACCCTGGCGCGGGCGATGGCCGATGCCGAACAATGGAACTCGCGCTGCGCGTTTGTGATGATCGATCTCGATCGGTTCAAGGCAATCAACGACACGCTGGGCCATCCGGTGGGAGACCGGGTGTTGATGCATGTTGGTGATCGGCTGCGCAGCCTGATGGCCAATGGCGATGTGGTCGGCCGGCTGGGCGGCGACGAATTCGCGCTCGTCATCCGCGATGCCAGCGACAGCGGCCGGGTCGATCGCATCGCCCGGTCGATCATCGATGCCATCTCGCAACCCTATGAAATCGAACACAACACGCTGTATATCGGTGCCAGCCTGGGCGTCGCCATTGGCCCGCGTGATGGGCGGACGGCCGAAACACTGGTGCGATCAGCTGATCTTGCGCTCTACCGATCAAAAGACGCCGGCGGCGGCACCCATCACGTCTATGAGCCGCAGCTTCATGCCGTGGCAGAGGAGCGGCGCGTGCTCGAAATGGCGCTGCGCAAGGCGCTCGCCAATGGCGAAATGCTGTTAAACTATCAGCCCGTGGTCAACGCGCAGACCGGCACGCTGACCGGATTTGAAGCGCTGCTGCGCTGGCACCACCCCGAACTTGGCGCTATCTCGCCGGTAAAGTTCATCCCGTTGGCAGAAGACACCAGGCTGATCGGCCCGATCGGCGAATGGGTGCTGCGCACTGCCTGCACAGAGGCTGCGCGCTGGGAAAGCCCGGTGCGCGTGGCCGTGAATGTGTCGCCAGAACAGCTCAACAACCCCAGCTTCGTCGCCGTCGTGGCATCGGCGCTCACCAACAGCGGCCTGCCACCCGATCGGCTGGAGCTCGAAGTCACGGAAAGCGTGTTCATGCGCGAAGGCGGTGGCGCGACCAAGGTGCTCGAACGGATCCTTGATCTGGGCGTAAAGCTGTCCCTGGATGATTTCGGCACGGGCTATTCCTCGCTCGGCTATCTCACGCGCACGCGTTTTTCCTCGATCAAGATTGATCGCAGTTTCGTGCAGGGCGCCTCCAAAAAAGTGCCCGAAGCCATCGCGATTATCCGCGCGGTGGTCGCCATGGCGCAGTCGCTGGGCATGGCCACGACGGCAGAAGGTGTTGAGACCGAGGAGGAGCACCGAATGGTGTATGAACTGGGCTGTACCAAGGTGCAGGGCTATTATTTTGGCCGGCCGCTGCCCGTAGAGGAAGCCCGCGCCGTCGCCGCCCGCGCCCGCCCTGATGCGGCAGCGGCTGCGTGAATTCAGCGCGCTGCGCGCCCCAACCGCCAACCCATCTTGCCTCGCCCGCCCCTGCTCGCTAAAGCCCGGTCCAGTACAGGGGTGTAGCTCAGTTGGTTAGAGCGTCGGTCTCCAAAACCGAAGGCCCTCGGTTCGAGTCCGAGCTCCCCTGCCACTTCCCCGAAATCATCCGCCTGACCGTTGGCCTTGCGTTTTCGCAGGTCGCTCGCTAGATGCTGTTTCCATTCCGAACATGGGGATGAGCGCGGCCGGTTCCACCAAGGACCGGGCGGCGGCTCTTTGCCCGGAAGCGGGCATTTGAACAGGTTCAAACGACGTGGCAAAAACGACTCCGATGGAATTCATCCGCCAGGTGCAGACAGAGACCAAGAAGGTCGTCTGGCCCACACGGCGCGAAACGATCATGACCGGGGTGATGGTGATGATCATGACGCTGATGCTCGGCGCTTTCTTCTTTACGATTGATTCGATTTTCGCCGCGATTGTCAAACTGCTCCTGTCGTTGGCAAAATAAGCGTGGAAGCAAGGACGCACGAACGCATGGCACGCTGGTACATTATTCACGCCTATTCGGGTTTCGAGGGCAAGGTTCGCGATTCAATCATGGCGGAGGCGACCCGCATGGGCCTCGACCGGCTGGTCGAAGCTGTCGAAGTGCCAACCGAAACGGTAACGGAGGCGCGCCGGGGCAAGAAAATTCAGGTCGAGCGCAAATTTATGCCCGGCTATGTGCTGGCCAAGCTCGACATGAATGACGACGTGTATCACCTGGTGAAGAACACGCCGAAGGTAACCGGCTTTCTGGGATCAATGGGCAAGCCCCAGCCGATCAGCGAAACCGAAGCCGCCCGCATGCTCTCCACCAAGGAAGAGGCAGCGGCTGCCAATGTGAAGCAGCAGGTAAAGGTCGATTACGAAATCGGCGATGCGGTGAAGGTGCTCGACGGCCCGTTCGCCAGCTTCAACGGCACGGTCGAAGAACTCGATTTCGACAAGTCGAAGGTCAAGGTATCCGTATCGATCTTCGGCCGCGCAACGCCAGTGGAACTCGATTTCGAGCAAGTCGAACGGGTAAAATAACCGCGTCGCGGTTATTTTACATCCGCACAGGATTAGCAAAGCTAATCCTGAGACGGCGGAGACCGGCCGGCGGGTCGCGGCACGCGAACCCGTCCGACGAAGACGCGGGAGCAGCAGGGAAACGATGCCCCGCATCGTTTAGATCATGCCGGGGGCATAATCGACCTGCGGCTTTCCCGCGTCCACCCGCAAACGCGTTTCAGTCTGCATTGCCCCTCCAGTCGATCGCGCGTGGCTAGTGGTCAAAATCTGACGCCTGGTGCCCATGGCGGCAAAGGCAGCTTTCGCCCAGTTTCGGACGTTGACATTGTGCTCCCGCGAAGGCGG
>FSSH01004125.1_pt1 | contig 14125 bp, 11 predicted proteins | sample 1166101 | NCBI WGS metagenome assembly FSSH01 (sample SAMEA32972668, study PRJEB13176) | freshwater metagenome | biome: Drinking water system; feature: Biomass in drinking water that filtered by 0.45 um membrane; material: drinking water | place: USA | collected 2012-12-20 | depth 0 m | reverse complement strand
CGGCCGCTATGTCGAGCGCGCCGATTTCGTCTCGCGCCTCACCGATGCGACGATCCGGCTGGCGGCGCTGCCCTCCTCCTATGGCGGCGATGTCGCGGCGTGGAGCGGCGCGCTGGCGGCCGCCGGCGTCGCGAAGCAATATGCCGAGGCGCACCCCGCCATTACCGAACAGAGCGCGATCCAGTTCCTGTCGCTCGATCCCGCCAATCCGTCGGCGATGCGCACCTGCATCGAGCGCGCGCGCGCCAATGCGCGGGCGGTGCGCACCGCGCTCACCAGCGAAGTCTGGGAGGCGATCAACACCGCCTGGCTCGACATGCAGCGCTTCGGGATGCGGCTCGACAGCCGGGTGACGCTCAACCGGCTGCTCGAATCGGTGCGCTCGGCGGCGTTGCTGTTCGATGGCGCCACCCACCGCACGATGCTGCGCGACGATGCCTATTGGTTCGTCCGGCTGGGGGCGGCGATCGAGCGGGCGGACAATACCGCGCGGCTGCTCGACGTGAAATATCACCTGCTCCTCCCGCGCGACGAGCCGGTGGGCGGCAGTCTCGACTATTTCCAGTGGACGACGATCCTGCGCACCGTCTCCGCGCTCACGGCCTATCGCCATGTCTACCGCGACAGCGTGAAGCCGTGGCTGGTGGCCGATCTGCTGATCCTGAACGGGCGGATGCCGCGCTCGCTGGCGGCGTGCACGCGCGAGACGGTGGGCTATCTCGACGCGCTCGCCAATGCGAGCGGGCGCCGCGGCCCCGCCCACCGCCAGGCGGTGCAGATGTCCGCCACGCTAGCCGGCAGCCGCATCGACGACATTCTGAAGAGCGGGCTGCACGAAACCATCCTGCGCTACCTTGCAGAAAATAATCGACTGGGTGCGCTGGTCGGTGAACAATATCTGTTCTGATGCGCATCCGAATCAATCACCGCACCAGCTATCGCTATGCCCAGCCGGCGGCCGGCGTGATCCAGCTGCTGCGGCTGCTGCCCGGCGAGCATGACGGCCAGCACATCCTCGACTGGCGGCTCGACGCCGATGTCGACGGGCATCTGCGCGAAAGCCGCGATGCCTTTGGCAACCGGGTCGCGATTTTCTATGCCGAGCGGCCGGTGCAGGCGATCACCCTGGCGGTGACCGGCGAGGCCGATGTGACCGATACCGCCGGGCTGATCCGCGCGCACGAAACGCTGCCGGCGATGGTGTATCTGCGCTCGACCGAGCTGACCGCGCCCGGCCCGGCGCTGGCCGAGCTGACCGCGCCGCTTGCCGGCGCCACCCCGCTCGATGCGCTCCACGCGCTCAACCGGGCGCTGCACGCCGGCATGGCGTTCGATACCGACGCCACCCATGCGCAGACCACCGCCGCCGCCGCCTATGCCGCGCGGCGCGGGGTGTGCCAGGATTTCGCGCATATCTTCATCGCCGCCGCGCGCGCGCTCGGCATCCCCGCGCGCTACGTCTCGGGCCATCTCGCGCGCGATGCCCGGCAGGAGGCCGCCCATGCCTGGGCCGAGGCGATGGTGCCCGATCTGGGCTGGATCGCCTTTGATCCCGCCAATGGCATCTGCCCGACCGATTCCTATCTTCGCGTCGCGATCGGTCTCGATTATCTCGACGCCGCCCCCATTCGCGGCGCGCGGCGCGGCGGCGGGGACGAATCCCTCACGGTGAGCGTCGATGCCGACGCCATGATCTGGCAATCGCAAGGCTGAAAGGGGCTTTGGGCGCGTGACGTACTGCATCGGAATTCTGGTCCGTGACGGGCTGGTGATGATGGCCGATACGCGCACCAATGCGGGCGTCGACAACATCTCCATCTATCGCAAGCTGCGCGTGCATACCGGCCGCGGCGACCGGCTGATCGCGATCGCATCGGCGGGCTCGCTGTCCACCACCCAGGCGGCGCTGCAGCGGCTCGACATCGGCGTGCGCAACCCCGACAGCGGCGAGCCGGAGACGCTGGCCAATGTGCCGGACATCTATTCCGCCGCCGCCGCCGCCGGCCGCGCCATCCGCGCATCGAAGGAATCGCTGGCCGGGCTGCAGGCGCAGGACGTGAATTTCAACACCACCTTCCTGGTCGGCGGATCGGTGCGCGGCGAGCCGACGCGGTTGTTCCTCGTTTATCCCGCCGGCAACACGATCGAATGCAGCGCCGACGCGCCCTATCTCCAGATCGGCGAGAATAAATATGGCAAGCCGATCCTCGATCGCGCGCTGCGCCACGACACGCCGCTGAAAGAAGCGATCAAGATCGCGCTCATTTCATTCGATTCGACAATCCGCTCCAATCTGGCGGTCGGCCTGCCACTCGATCTGATGGTGGCGCGCTCGGGCGCGATCACGCCCGAGACGATGCACCGGATCGACGCCAGCGATCCCTATTTCGACGATCTTTCGGAACGCTGGTCCGAAGCGCTCGCCCACGCCCGCGCCGAAATCCCCGATCCGCCTTATTAGGCGGTGTGGCCCCGCTCACGCCGGCATCACGCAGCGGAAGCCGACATGCGAGGTCGAGGTGTCCTCGGGCTGCGGCCAGCGCGCGGCGGGGCGGTAGCGCTGGCAATATTCGGGCGCGCACAGATGCGATCCGCCCTTCAGCACGCGCCGCGCCGCGCCCGGCGGCCGGCCGCTCGCCGCAGCCCCGCCGCAGCATGACGCGCCCGGCATGGGCGCCGCGTCATAGCCATCAAGCGTCCATTCCCAGACATTGCCGATCATGTCGAACAGGCCATAGCCATTGGCGGGATAGGATTTGACCGGGCTTGTCCGCTCGAGCCCCGGCGGCGCGGCATTGTGCCACGGGAACAGCCCGTCCCAGGTCTTGGCGCGCCGCTGGCCGCCGGGCATGAAATCATCGCCCCAGGCATAGGCTTTGCCCTCAAGCCCGCCGCGCGCGGCAAATTCCCACTGCGCCTCGCTCGGCAGCGCCTTGCCCGCCCACTGCGCATAGGCCAGCGCATCGGCATAGGCGATGTGCACCACCGGGTGGCGGCGGATCGCGCTGATCGCGCTCCCCGGCCCCAGCGGATGCGCCCAGTCGGCGCCGGCAACATAGGACCACCAGCTAGGGGTCGCCCCCAGCGCCACCGGGCCTGCGGGCGGGGTGAAGACGATCGACCCCGCGACCGCGCATTCGGGCGCCATATCGGGATAATCGGCCGGATCGGGGGCGCGCTCGGCGACCGTCACATGGCCCGTCGCCGCCACGAAGCGGGCGAAATCGGCATTGGTGACGGGCGTCTCGTCGATCCAGAAATCGCTCACTTCCGCCACGCGGACAGGCGCTTCGTCGGCATAGAAATCGGCCGATCCCATCGCGAATTGCCCGCCCCGGATGCGCCGCATCCCGCTGTGCCTGCTGCCTGCCGCCATAAGCGCGATCCTTGCGACGCCCGCCTGCCCCGCGCAAGGGGGCGCGCCGAGCGGCGATTGCCCGCCCTGCTGATGCTCCCCATATCCGGCAAAGTCCCGTTGCGCATCTTCGCAACGGCGGGAGGAGCAGCGACTTGAGCGATCGATCGGACGGTTCGGCACGCCAGGTGCCGCGCGGGCGGCTGTCCCGGCTCGGCGTGTTCGGCAAGCTCGCCGGCGGCGTCGCCGGCGGGATGGTGGCAGAGGGCGCGCGCCGGCTGGCCGCCGGTGACCGCCCGAGCATGAGCGACCTGCTGCTCACCCCCGCCAATGCCGCGCGCGTCGCCGATCAGCTCGCGCATCTGCGCGGCGCGGCGATGAAGCTGGGGCAGATGATCTCGATGGACGCCGGCGACGTGCTGCCCGCCGAACTGAGCGCGGTGCTCGCCCGGCTGCGCGACCGTGCCAGCCACATGCCGCCGCAGCAATTGCAGCAGGTGCTGGCCGAACAATGGGGCAAGGAGTGGCGGCGCGGCTTCATGCGCTTCAGCCCGTCGCCGATCGCGGCGGCGTCGATCGGCCAGGTTCACCGCGCGACCACGCGCGACGGGCGCGAACTGGCAATCAAGGTGCAATATCCCGGCGTTCGGGAGAGTATCGACGCCGATATCGACAATGTCGCCACATTATTGCGCATTTCCGGCCTGCTTCCGCGCGAAATCGACATCGCGCCGCTGCTGGTGGAAGCCAAGCGCCAGCTCCACGAGGAAGCCGATTACCGGCGCGAAGGCGCGCAGATGACGCGCTTCGGCGCGCTCTTGGCGGACTCGCCCGATTTCGTCGTGCCGGTGCTCGATCCCGCGCTCAGCACCGATCGCGTGCTGGCGATGAGCTTTGCCGAAGGCGTGCCAATCGAATCGCTGGCCGAAGCGCCGCAAGACGTGCGCGACGCGGCGATGACGCGGCTTATCGCGCTGGTTTTACGTGAATTATTCGAATTTGGCGCGATGCAGACCGATCCCAATTTCGCCAATTATCGCTACCAGAATGCGAGCGGGCGGATCGTCCTGCTCGACTTCGGCGCCGCGCGCGACGTGCGGCCCGAAACCGCCGCCGGCTACCGCGCGCTGCTCACCGCCGGGCTTGCGGGAAACCGCGATGCCGCGCGCGAGGCGGCGGTCGCATCGGGCTTTCTGGGTGCCGCCGCCGTCGCCCGCCACCGCGCGGCGGTGGACCGGATCATCGACGTGATTCTGGGCGAAATGGGCCGCGAGGGACCGTTCGATTTCGGCGACCGCAGCTTCGTCTCCGTGCTGCGCGAGGAAGGCGAGACAATCGCCACCGATCGCGAGACCTGGCACCTCCCGCCCATCGACACGCTGTTCGTCCAGCGCAAGATCAGCGGCACCGCGCTGCTCGCCGCTCGCCTGCGCGCGCGGGTGGACGTGCGCGCGATGGTCTCGGCGCACACGACAGCAACGGCGGAGGGCGGCAATTTGCGGTATAGTGTAGCAGCTTAACCAGTCGGCATGGTTGAAGCTGAGGGCTGGCGAAGCCAGACTCAGCGCGAACCATGCCGTGAAGCGTCAAGCGGGACGCCGGTGATTTTTTGATGGCGTCGGTTAGTCGGTGTCCGACGGACTTACCTTCTTCGCGAACGTCTGAGCGCCGCCTTGACCAACGCCGTGCCCTTGCTGGAGCTCGGCCAATGTCGGCAGCAAGATCCGGCTCGTCCCGATTGCCGTCATCGCCTGCAGGAAGAACATGAAGGTAAAGCGTCCGCGCCCCACCTTGTTCTTGATGCTGACCTCCGTCTCCTCGACGCCGATGCCGGCCATCGCCTCCGCCAGCTTGGCGTAGGACAGCCCTTTCGTCATCAGCTGCCCTCGCAACAGATTCTTCGCCACTGATTCCCAGTCCGCGTCCGCAATCCCTGATTCGTCAGCCATTCGTCGCGTTTCCGATGCCTATGGTAGCGGATATGCGTCTTTCTGCTTGCCCTAGCCGCGCTGAAGTAGCATATGTGCGACGTTCAGTAGCGGAAACACGTCTCCAATGGCAAGCGCCGGCCGGCAACGGCCACAACATCACACACAGGCGAAGCGGAGCCGCACGTTCACGCTCGACGACCTGTATGCGATGAAGGAGGAGGATTACGAACGCCTCTTCCGCCGCATGCGCTGGCCGGAAACCAATGGTGAGCCGGTCTGTCCCGACAAGGAATGCAAGGGCCTCGACCATTGGTGGCTGGAGAACCAGCAGCGCTGGAAGTGCAAGAGCTGCCACAAGCAGTTCAGCATCACCAGCGGTTCGGGCTTCCACCACACGAAGCTGCCGTTGCCGACCCTGCTCAAGGCGCTGCGCACCTTCATCCTCGGATCGAAGGGCAACGCGACCAGCACGCTGATGAAGGACGTCGGGATCCAGTATAAGACGGCCTTTCTGCTCCAGCAGAAATTCCGTGACGGCCTGAAGCACTGCATCGACGAGATTACGCTGGACGGCGAGGTCGAGATCGATGGCGCCTGGTTCGGCGGCTACATCAAGCCCGAGAACCGGAAGATCAACCGCGTCGACCGTCGGTTGAAGGAGAACCTGAACGGCAAGCGCCTGGTCGTCGTCGGCGCACGTGAACGCGGGCGTCATGGACGTGCGATCGCCCGCGTATTCGAACAGGAATGGCAATCCATACCTTGGCTGCGTGAACGCCTCGATCGCGGCGGGACCGTCTATTCCGACGAAGGCCAGTGGGACAATCTGCGCGCGTCGCACAAGGTGCTGAGCGTCAACCATTCCGAGGAATACCAGCGGGATGGTTTCATCAACACGAACCAGATGGAGAGCCTGTTCTCTCGTCTCCGCCGGTTCGAGGTCGGCACCCACCATCACATCTCCGGCAAGTATCTCGCGTTTTACGCCTGTGACGGCGTCTGGCGGGAGAACAACCGCGAGCTCGACGATCTGGCCAAGGTGGAGCGTGCGCTCGGATGCATCATGCAGGCCCCGCCGTCGCGGACGTTCGGCGGCTATTACCAGTTCGGTGCCGCCAACCTGTGGCGAGGCAATGATGACAACCCGTTCGCGGGCTGGGTCCAGTGACGTTCATCCCGCGGCCTCCTGGCCGCGTGTCGTCAGCGATCGCCACATTCCACCCATTGCTACGAATGAAGGGGTCTGCCATGCCTGTCAGCGAACCGTCTGCACCTCCTTTGCCGATCGGTAAGGGCCATCCTATAACGCCCTCAACACAGGGGCGTTATTTGATGTTGAACAGCCAAGTCCGATCGCTCGCGAACTTCGCATGGGGCATTGCCGACCTGTTGCGTGGCGACTTCAAGCAGTTCGAATACGGCAAGATCATCCTCCCTTTCGTCGTCCTGCGGCGCCTGGACTGCCTGCTTGAGGCAACCAAGGATGCCGTGGTTGCGATGGCTGCGGACCTGCCTGATGGCATCGACGAGTCGACCAAGGATATGATCCTATTCGATGCGGCTGGTGGCCTGAAGGTCTATAACACCTCAAGCCTCACCCTCGGCCGGATCAAGGGGCAGAACCCGGCTCAGCTGCACGCCAACCTGATCGAGTACATCCGCGGCTTCTCCAGCGGCGTCCGGGACATCTTCCTCGAGAAGTTCCTTTTCACGGATACGCTCAAACGCCTCAACGACGCCGGCATCCTGTGGCACGTATTCGAGAAATTCACCCAGATCGATCTGCACCGTGACCAAGTGTCGAATCTCGAAATGGGCTACCTGTTCGAGGACCTGATCCGGCGTTTCTCGGAGATGTCGAACGAGACGGCCGGCGAGCACTTCACCCCGCGCGAGGTCGTGCGTCTGATCGTCGAGATGCTCATCGCCAACGATCGCGACGCATTCAAGCCGGGCATCATCCGCACCGTGTATGATCCCGCGTGCGGCACAGGCGGAATGCTGTCGATCACCGAAGAGGAGATCAAGAACAGCAGCCCCGGCGTCCGGGTGGAGCTGTATGGGCAGGAACTCAATCCGGAATCATACGCCATCTGCCGCTCTGACATGCTGGTAACAGGCCATGATCCGGAGCAGATCGCATTCGGCAACACCCTGTCGGCTGATGCCCACAAGGGTCGGACCTTCCACTACATGGTGTCGAATCCGCCATACGGCGTCGACTGGAAGAAATACGCTGACGTCATCAAGGACGAGGCCGCACAAGGTGGCGACGGCAACCGTTTCTCCGCAGGCCTGCCGCGTATCTCCGACGGTCAGCTGTTATTCCTGCAGCACATGGTCTCCAAGATGCGAGACGACGACGACGGATCACAGATCGGCATCGTCATGAACGGCTCCCCCCTGTTCACCGGTGGTGCCGGTTCGGGTGAAAGCGAGATCCGGCGCTGGCTGCTGGCCGATGCAGATATGGTTGAAGCAATCGTCGCCCTGCCGACCGACATCTTCTACAACACGGGCATCCAGACCTACGTCTGGCTGCTCACCAACCGCAAGGACGAGCGGCGGCGCGGCAAGGTGCAGTTGATCGACGCGTCGTCGACCCGCTTCTGGCGGTCAATGCGGCGCAGTCTCGGAATGAAGCGGCGTGAGATCCACGATGATGCGCGTAGTGAGATCGTCCAGATCTACGCCAACATGTTGAACGGTGGCAGCGAATACAGCGACTTCTCGAAGATCATCGATGTTGCCGACCTTGGTTATCGCGAGATCCGGATCGAGCGTCCACTGCGTCTCGCATTTGAGATCACGGAGGAACGGCTCGATCGGCTTGCGCTGGACAAGACGATGCTCAAGTTGGTGGAAGCCGAACGTCAAGCGATCCTTGATTGCATCCGTGATCGCATGCCAACGACAAGGTTCGATGATCGCGCCATCTTTGAGAAGACACTTGCAACAGCACTGAAGGGTGCTGGGCTCAAGGTTGCGGCCCCCCTCAAGAAGGCGATAGTCCTGGCAATTGGGAAGCGCGATGAGGCGGCGATGCCGTGCCTCGATGCGCAAGGCAACCCAGAGTTCGATCCAATGCTGCGTGACTTCGAGGTCGTGCCGCTCAAGGAGGACTGGCAGGATTTCTTCGATCGTGAGGTTCACCCCTTCGCCCAGGATGCGTGGGTCGACAGGGGATACGTAGACGCTCGGGACACCAAGATCGGGCGCATTGGCTATGAGATCAACTTCGCCAGATACTTCTACCGATATACTCCACCGCAGGACGTCGCGGAGATCGACAGTGAGCTCGCAGCACTGGAACGCGATATCGCCGCTCTTGTGATTGGCTCCTCGTCATGATCTCACAAGTATTCCCGACACGACGATTGAAGACCATTGCACAGGTTCGACCCAGCAACGTCGACAAGCTGACGCGCGTCGGTGAGACCGTGGTTGGCATCTGCAACTATGTCGACGTCTATAAGAATGACGACATCACTGGTGATATTGAGTTCATGCAGGGCAGCGCCACGGAGGCGCAGATAGAGGCATTTTCTCTGCAAGCGGGCGACATCCTTATCACCAAGGATTCGGAAACCCCGACGGATATCGCAGTGCCTGCCTTCGTGATGCCCTCGGCTGCGGGCGTGGTGTCTGGCTACCACTTGGCGCTTGTCCGTCCAAAGTCGGTGAATCCCCGGTTCCTGTTCTGGGCATTACAGGCGAAGCCGGTCTCGGACGCATTCTCGGTCGAAGCGAAGGGCGTCACTCGGTTCGGACTGAGCACCGGCGCCATTGGTGCGGTCCGTGTCCCCTATCCCTCTTCCGCCGTCCAACAAGAGGTAGCTGCCAGCCTGGACGCCGAAACCACGCGGATCGACGCACTCATCCGATCGAAGCGGCGGATGCTGAAGTTGATCCAGGGGAGGATCACGGCTCGCACGCATGCCCTCGTGACCCAAGGTCTAGACGGCGGTGCGGAACTGGCTGAGACAGGTCTGGGAACGGCTCCCCTCGTCCCGCGGCACTGGCAGGTGATGCGGCTCGCAACGCTATTCCGCGAGTCCGGTGACTGCGGCGACACGTCGCTTCCCGTGCTCACCATCTCGATCGCCAAGGGCATTTCCGACCGCGAACTCGGTGACGAGGATCGCGACAGGATGGTCAACCGCAGCGAGGATCGTTCCGCATACAAGATCGTCCGAAGCGGCGATCTTGCATACAACATGATGCGCGCTTGGCAGGGTGCGCTGGGAATGGCGAGCACCGATGGCACCGTCAGCCCGGCATATGTCGTGGCCCGTCCGAAGACCCCCATCGACCCTGGATTCTTCGAAGCGCTACTGCGAACGCCCATGATGATCGAAGAGATGCGCCGACGATCAAAGGGCATCATCGACTTCCGTCGTCGTCTCTACTGGGCGGATGCCAAGAACATCCGTGTTCAGGTGCCTCCGCTCGACGAGCAGGTCGCGATTGCAGCACAGATTGCCAGTGAGAAACGCAAGTTGCAGTCGTTGCACGGAGCGGTCGAGCGCTCAATCGGGGCGCTGCTCTCGCGACGCGCATCGTTGATTACGAACATGACAAGCGGGTCAGCAAGCAAGCAACAGTCTCCGCCTTCCAACCGAGCCCTTGTAGCCGCTGAGATCGTTTTCCGACATCGTACCGTGCTCCGGTTTGGACGCGTGAAGCTGCAGAAGCTACTCTACTTGGCCGAAGCGCACGTCGGTATCGGCGGCCTGAACGGATACTATCAGCGCGAAGCTGCTGGACCCTTGGATCGGGGCATGCTCGACGATGTAGAAGGCGAACTGCTGAGCCGTGACTTCTACCGCAAGGACGGCACGGACGGTGGTGGCATCACCTATGGGGCGCTGAGCCGCTCCGGTCAGCACGTGGCGGACCTTCAGGCGGCCATCCCCGACAAGGTGGCCGACCTTCGCGCCCTGATCGACCTCGTCCGCGATCTCGATACGCGCGCCACCGAGATGGTCACGACGCTCTACGCCGTCTGGAACGACGACCTGATCGATGGCCGTCAGATCAGCGACGATGCCATAGTCGAGGGATTGCTCGATGACTGGCATCCGGAGAAACGCGCCAAGTTTACGGCGACCGATCTTCACCATTGGCTGGCATGGATGAAGCGCACCGGACTGACACCGCGTGGATATGGTCCGCGCACGATCGAGACGATGCCCAAGGACCTGTTCGCAGGGACCGGCAATCAAGGGAAGGGAGAGCGTCGGTGAGCAAGAAGCATTCGGCGCAGAAGGTGCATCAGGAAGAAGTGCTGGAGGCGCACATGGTCGCCGGCCTCGTCGCCACCCAGGGCTATGTGCAACGGGCACCGGACGCGTTCGACCGGGCGCGAGGTATTGACGTCGAGATCGTGCTGGACTTCGTCCGCCGCACCCAGCCTGTCGAATGGCGGCGGCTGGAAGAGCAATACGCCGCATCGGCCGAGGCAGAGTTCCTCAAGCAGCTTGAGGCCAACCTGAAGAGCGTCGGCACGCTGGGCGTCCTGCGCCGCGGGATCAAGCTGATCCCGGGCATCAAGTTCGCCCTATGCCACTTCAAGCCCGCTTCGGCTCTCAACGCCCAGCTGGTCGGGCTTTACGAGGCCAACGTCCTCTCCGTCATGCGGCAGGTGCGCTACAGCCTGAACAGCGACAACGAGATCGACGTCGTGACCTTCGTAAACGGGATTCCCATAGCGACGTTCGAGCTAAAGAACGAGCTGACAGGCACCAGCTTCCGCCATGCCGAGCAGCAGTATCGCAAGGATCGCTCCCCCGCCGGCGGTCCGTTGCTGGCGTTCAAGCGAGGGGCGATCGTCCACTTCGCGATGGACGAATCGAACGTCTCGATGACGACGCGGCTTATGAACGGGAAGACCAGGTTCCTGCCGTTCAACCGCGGTCGCGCGGGTGGTGCCGGCAACGACGACATCTCCGGCGACTTCCGCACCGCATACATCTGGGCTGACCGCCCCGAAGGTATGGCCCTGCTGTCGCGCGACGTGCTGCTCGACGTCATCGGCAACTTCGTCCACCTCGACACGCAGGAGGTGGTCGCCCGCGACGGCATCGTGGAGACGCGGGAGACGCTGATCTTCCCACGCTTGCACCAGCTCGACGCCGTGCGGTCGATGATGGCGGACGCGAAGACCGGCGGAACCGGCCGCAACTACCTGATTCAGCACTCCGCTGGCTCGGGCAAGTCTAACACCATCGCCTGGACCGCACACCAGGCCATCACGCTTCACGATGCCCAGGACAAGCCGGTGTTCGACACGGCGATCATCGTCACCGACCGCGTGGTGCTTGATCGTCAGCTGCAGCGCACCGTCGGCCAGTTCGCGCAGACCGCGGGGGTGGTGAAGCAGATCGAGGGAACGTCACGGCAGCTGCGTGAAGCCCTCGCGGGCGGCGCGCGCATCATCGTAACCACAATCCAGAAGTTCTCAACCGCGCATCTTGCATCGCTGTCAGGTCAGTCCGGCAAGCGCTTCGCCGTGATCGTTGACGAGGCCCACGGCAGCCAGTCGGGCAAGGGTGCCCAGGCGATGTCGGACGCGCTTTCACGCGACGGCACCGCCGGCAACAACGACGTCGAGGCGATCATTGCGGAGCATCAGGCGGCGCGTGGTCCGCAGCCGCACATCAGCTATTTCGCCTTCACGGCGACGCCCCGCAACGTGACCATGGAGCGCTTCGGGCGCATGGGCGACGATGGAAAGCCTCATCCCTTCCACGTCTATTCGATGCGACAGGCGATCGAGGAGGGGTTCATTCTGGACGTCCTCCGCAACTACATGACCTACAAGGCCTACTACCAGCTCGAGAAGACGATCGAGGACGATCCCGAACTTAACGGCCGGCGAGCGCAGCGCCGCGTGGCCCGCTTTGCGTCTCTGCACCCGGCGGCGATCGGGCAGAAGGTCGAGGTCATCGTCGAGCACTTCCACCGTCACGTCTCGGGCGAGCTCGACGGCAACGGAAAGGCCATGGTCGTAACCCAAAGTCGCGAGCACGCCCTGCGCTATTATCGCGAGATCAGCGAGTACATCTCGGCTAAGAATTACGAGATGCGGCCGCTGGTGGCGTTCTCCGACGAACTGCGGATCGATGGTCAGACCTACACCGAGGCCGACGTCAACGGCTTCCCGGAAACCGAACTTCCGAAGCGCTTCGACGAGGAATACCAGGTACTGATCGTAGCGGAGAAGTATCAGACCGGCTTCGACCAGCCGAAGCTGTGCGCCATGTATGTCGATCGCAAGCTCAGCGGCCTCCAGGCTGTCCAGACGCTATCGCGGCTCAACCGGATCTACCCGGGTAAGGAAAACACCTACATCCTCGACTTCCAGAACACGACCGACGACGTCAAGACTGCGTTCGCGCCGTTCTTCGAGGTCACGGCGATGGAAGCCAACTCCGACCCGAACCAGATCTACGCCCTGGAGACGCGCCTCCGCTCGTTCGGCATCCTGGACGCCGACGAGATCGAGCGCTTCGCCGCGATCTTCTATAAAGGTCCGCTCGACGGTCACGACCGTGCGAAGCTCGAAGGCCTGGTGCGCCAGGCGGTGGTCCGTTTCGAAGGCGACGATGAAGATCGGCAGGAGGAGTTCCGGCAGCTCGTTCGAAGCTACCTGCGCTTTTACTCGTTCGTGTCGCAGGTCATGCGCCTGGGCGATACCGACCTCGAGAAGCTCTATGCCTTTGCGTCCTGGATGGATCGACTGCTTCCCGACCGCGAGATCCCGGGCGATATCGAGATCACCGACGATATGGTCCGCCTGCAGGCGTTCCGGGTCGAGAAGAAGGAGGAGGGATCGGCTTCGCTCGCGGCCGGCACGAGCTCGCCGCTGTCCCCAATCACCGAATTCGGCGCCAATCCGATGACGGAGGAGGAGAGCCGCTCACTTTCGCTCATCATCTCGTCCTTTAACGAGCGTCACGGGGGCGAGTTCAGCGAGGCGGACTTTCTGCGGTTCGAGGCCGTCAACCGGGAGATCCTGGATGAGCACCTGGTCGAGATGCTGCGCAACAATCCCGAGGACGTGGTCTACGGCGCATTCCGCGAAATGTTCTTTCGCGGCGCGGTGCGCTCGTTCCAACGAGATAACGAGATGAAGAGCGTCATGCTGACCGAGCCGGGGATGCGCGAAAAGGTGACCCAGCATTTCTTCCGCCGCGCGCAGCGCCAAGTCCGAGAGGACAAAGCGGCCTAATAGGCGTCAGACCGCGATCTTCCATCTTCTGCCGTAGTTGCCGTCGTTCTGCACCAGCCCGCTCTTCAATTTTGCGCGAAGCGTGGCCTCGACCGCCTTGTAGACGCGCTCCACCGTCTCCTTGTCCGCGTCTTCCTGTCCTAGTCGCGTCAGCGTCCGGCCGGCGATCTCGCGAGCGGTGAGCGGATCTACCGAGTCGCGGAGAATGTCGAGGGTCTGACGGGCGATTTCTCCAGATCGACCGGGGGCCTTCCGCACGTTCTTCTGGACCGGTTTCAGATCATCCATGGTCCAACCAGGATTGATCTCCTTCATGACAACGTCGGCGCATCCGAGAACGTGGCGAAGGTGTTCTTCACGACCACGCAACGCGCCCAGGCTCTCGAAAAGCGATTCGATGCGCGCAATCTCCGCTGCCTGTTGGTTCGCCTCGTAAAGCCAGTGGCCCATAGCGATTTTTAGAGGCGCTCGAAAATTCGTTATGCTCATGATGACCCGCTGCTCAATCAGCGTGCGAGCATAGCAGGCGGATCGTACCGAACGGTAAAGGTAGCTTGGTTAGTCTGCTACACTATACCGGCAATTTGGTCGGGACGACAGGATTCG
>FSSH01004086.1_pt1 | contig 14128 bp, 15 predicted proteins | sample 1166101 | NCBI WGS metagenome assembly FSSH01 (sample SAMEA32972668, study PRJEB13176) | freshwater metagenome | biome: Drinking water system; feature: Biomass in drinking water that filtered by 0.45 um membrane; material: drinking water | place: USA | collected 2012-12-20 | depth 0 m | reverse complement strand
CCATGAAGGGGCGGCCGTCATATTCGATCGTCAGCGCAAAGCGGGTCACGCGAGGTGGGTTCCCGCCGGGATCGGAAAGCCGCGCAACAGCTCCTCGGGCGTCATCACGCCGCGTCCGGCGCGCTGCACATGGCGGGGGCTCAGCACACCGCCGCCGCACGCGACCTGCAATGCGCTGCCGACCACCGTTCCCGGAGGAGCGCCGCCGCTATCCCCCTGGGGAATGGCATCGACAATCTTGATCCGTTCGCCCGCATACTCGAAAAACGCCCCAGGCGCCGGGCTGAACGCGCGCACTTGCCGCTTGATCGCTTCGGCGGGCTGCGTCCAGTCGATCCGCGCCTCGGCCTTGTCGATCTTGGCGGCGTAGGTCACGCCGTCTGCGGGTTGGGGCAGGGGCGGATAGGCGTCCAGATCGGCCAGCACCTGCACCATCAGCCGCGCGCCCATCGCGCTCAGCTCATCGGTGAGGGCGCCGGCGGTCTTGTCGGCGATCGGGGTTGCCTCGCGCAGCAGCACCGCCCCGGTGTCGAGCCCGGCCTCCATCGCCATGATGCACACGCCGGTCGCGGCATCGCCGGCCAGGATCGCGCGCTGGATCGGCGCCGCCCCGCGCCAGCGCGGCAGCAGCGAGGCGTGAACGTTGAGGCATCCGCGCACCGGCGCATCGAGCACCGCGCGCGGCAGGATGAGGCCATAAGCGGCGACCACCGCGACATCGGCGCCTAGGCTCGCGAACGCCGCCTGCGCCTCGGCTTCGCGCAAGCTGAGCGGCGTGCGCACCGCGATCCCCATTGCTTCGGCGGCGCGGTGGACGGGGGAGGGGCTCAACGCCTTGCCGCGACCGGCCGGGCGGGGCGGCTGGCTGTAAACGGCAGCGATGTCGTGCCCGGCCCCCGCCAGCGCGGTGAGCACCGGCACCGCGAATTCGGGCGTTCCCATGAAGACGATGCGCATTGGCCCCCTTCACCGCTTGGCAGGGGGCGGCGCAAGCCCCTATCTGTGGAACATGGCTTCTCCCGAGATCGACGCGCTCACCCAGGCGCTGGCCCGGCTGCCCGGCCTGGGCCCGCGATCGGCCCGGCGCGCGGTGCTGCATTTGCTCAAGAAGCGCGAAACGGCGCTCGATCCGCTGCTGGCGGCGCTGGGCGCAGTCGCGACCCGGCTCGCGCGCTGCGGCATTTGCGGCAATGTCGACACCGCCGATCCTTGCGCCGTCTGCACCGATCCGCGCCGCGATGCCCGTGCGCTGTGCGTGGTGGAAGAGGTAGCGGATCTGTGGGCGCTCGATCGCGCACGGCTGTTCCCCGGCCGCTTCCATGTGCTCGGCGGGCGGCTGTCGGCGCTTGACGGCGTGCGGCCCGAGGATCTGGCGATCGACGCGCTGGTGCGGCGGATCGAGGCCGGCGGCATCGACGAAGTGGTGCTCGCCATGAACGCCACGCTGGAGGGGCAGACCACCGCGCACTATATCGCCGGGCGGATCGAGCGGCTGCCGGTACGCGTCACCCAGCTCGCGCACGGGCTGCCCGTGGGGGGCGAGCTCGATTATCTCGACGAAGGCACGCTCGCCCAGGCGCTGCGCGCGCGCCGCCCGGTCTCTTGACGGCGGCGGCGGCTATTCCTAGCTGATCGCCATGGCCGTCCACCCGATCATCGAAGTCCCCGATCCGCGCCTGCGCACCATCTCCTCGCCCGTCGCCGAGGTGACTGCGGAAACGCGCACGCTGATCGCCGACATGTTCGAGACGATGTATGCCGCCAAGGGCATCGGCCTCGCCGCAATCCAGATCGGCGTGCCGCAGCGCATCCTGGTGATCGACCTTCAGGAAGAGGGGCCGGAGGGCAAGCCGGTGAATGCGCCGCGCGTGTTCATCAATCCCGAGATTGTCGAGGAAGCGCCCGAACGCAGCGTCTATACTGAAGGCTGCCTGTCGGTGCCTGATCAGTTCGCCGATGTCGAGCGCCCGGCCACCTGCCGCGCGCGCTGGCTTGATGCGGATGGCACCGCTCATGACGAAGTGATCGAAGGGCTGCTCGCCACCTGCCTCCAGCACGAGATGGACCATCTCGAGGGGATCATCTTCATCGACCATCTTTCGCGGCTGAAGCGCGAGATGGTGCTGAAGAAGCTCAACAAGGCACGCAAGGCCGCTGCCTGAGCGCTTGCGCTGGCTACGGGGGCGGGTCCACACCCTGGCACAATGTTCGCCGGGGGAGATGCACGTGACTGACAGACTCTTCGGGATGCCGGGTTCGCTCTATACGGCGCGGGCACGCAGCTATCTCATCAAGCAGCACCATGATTTCGAGGAAGCGATCCCCGCCGATCCCGACTGGCCCGGCGTGACGCAGCGGACCGGGCGCTGGATCATCCCCGTGCTCGTCACCGCGAGCGGAGAGACCGTTCAGGACGGTGTTGCGATCATCGACCATTTCGAGGCGCGCGGCGTGCGCCGCCCGGCCACGCCCGAAACGCCGGTCCACCGCGCCCTCGCGCATCTGTTCGAGCTGTTCGGCGGCGAGGGGCTGCTGCGCCCGGCAATGCATTATCGCTGGAATTTCGATGCCGAGAACCTGGCTTTCCTGCGCCATGATTTCGGCGCGGCGCTGATGCCCGGCGCCGATGTGGCGACCGGGGACGCGGTGTTTGCCGCTGCCAGCGGACGGATGCGCAAGGCCGGGGCGAGCTTCGGCGTGTCGGCGGAGACGATCCCGACGATCGAGGCGAGCTATGCCGAGTTTCTGCGATTGCTCGACGCGCATCTGGCGGACTATCCCTATCTGCTCGGCGGGCAGCCGACGCGCGGCGATTACGGGCTGATCGGCCCGCTCTACGCCCATCTCGCGCGCGATCCGGTGCCGGCGGCGCTGATGAAAACGGGCTTCCCCCATGTCTGGCGCTGGGTCGAGCGGATGAACGCCCCGCAGGCGCTGCTCGACGGCCATTTTGCGCGGGGTGAGGCGATGATTGCGGACGATGGCGTGCCTGAAACGCTCGCCGCATTGCTCCGCTTCGTTGCCGAGGATTTCCTGCCCGAACTGGCCGCGCATGTCGCGCACGCCAATGCCTGGCTCGCTGAGCGGCCGGAACTGGCGGCGGGCACCAACGGGCTCGACAATCCGGGCGCGCGCGGCATCGGCATGGCGCGCTTCGCGTGGCGGGGGCACGAGATCACCACGCTGGTGATGCCCTATCGCTTCTGGCTGCTCGACCGGCTCCACGCGGCCACCGGCCCGGAAGCGGCGGCGCTGTTCGAGGCGAACGGGCTGGGCGACCTGCTGGCGCTGCGCACCGCGCGCCCGGTGGAACGGGACGGCAATCTGGAGGTGTGGGGCGCCTTGCGCTAGCCGGCGGCGATCGCCGCGAGCACGGGCGCGGCCCATTCGGGGCGGCAGATCAGCAGATCGGGCAGCAGCGGATCGGCGCAATTATAGACCAAAGGCGCGCCGTCAATGCGGCTGGCGTGCAGCCCGGCGGCGAGCGCGACGGCGGCCGGGGCGCAGTTATCCCATTGATATTGCCCGCCGGCGTGCAGATAAATGTCGGCATTGCCCAGCAGCACGGCCATCGCCTTCACGCCGGCCGAGCCCATCGGCACCAGTTCGGCGCCGAGCGCTTGTGCCACCGTTTCGGCAATGCGCGGGCGCCGGCTGTCGCTCACCGCGATGCGCGGGCGGCCGCCATGCGGGGGTGGCGGAGCCGGGGGTTGATCGCTTGAGAAGATGCGGTCGCTGGCCGGCAGCGCGACCGCGCCGGCGCTGGGCACGCCGTCCACCGCCAGCCCGATATGCACCGCATAATCGGGCGAGGCGTCGCAATAGCTGCGCGTGCCGTCGAGCGGATCGACAATCCACACTCGCCGTGCACCGCACCGGGCCGGATCATCGGTCGATTCCTCGGACAGGATGAAATCGCCGGGCCGCGCCGCGTGCAGCCGCGCGAGGATAAGCTCGTTCGCCTCGCGGTCGCCCCGCGCGCCCAGCACGCCGCCATCGCAATCGCCACCCGCGCGCAGATCGCGCAGCAGTGCGGCTGCTTCCTGCGCAATCGTGCGGGCCAGCGCCGCATCGGCCTTCAGCATGTCAATCAACACCGGGCGAAATTGTCACAAAAGAACGGCGAAAGCGAGAGTGTGCCCATAGCTTGGCCTTCGAGCTGGGGCCCCGCGCTTTCTGCACCCTAACCCTCCGTTCGTGCCGAGCGAGGTCGAGACACTTTGTCCGGGCGGGGTGCTTGTCATCACGTCCCTCGACTGCGCTCGGGACAAGCGGGTGTTGTTGAATGCTGGAGCGAGAAATCCCACCCCCTGCTACCTCTCCACCGAGTCCAGCAGGCGCCCGCCCGCCATGACCACCGCAATCGGGCACACCGCGAACAACAGCCAGCCACCAAAGCCGGGATATTGCTCCACATAATGCACCCCGCGCTCCACCGCGCCCAGGCTGAGGCCGTAGATAACGAGAAAAGCCTCGAATTTGGATTTGATGGTGAACAGGCGGGCGACCTTCGTGAACATGCCAAATGTTTAAGCAAGCACCGGGCCAATGGCGGATTTACGTGGTTTTCGCGTTAAGCCGCATGGTTAAGTGTCAATGAATCCGACAGGTCGAGCAGATCGAGCAGGGCGGCGCGCGCGCGCTCGATCTGCGCGACGAGTGCAGGGTTGCCGAGGTCGACGGGGCGGATCGCTTCGGGCCAGTGCTGCGCCACCAGATCGGCGATCGCGTCGAGCCTGGCGGCGTCGACCATGAAGCGCGGATCGACTGTGGCCGGATCGGCCACCACGCGCAGCCGCAGGCACGCCGGGCCGCCGCCATTGGCCATCGATTCGCGCACATCGACGATTTCCAGGTGCCGGATCGGGCCGTTGCCGGCGATCATCGTCTGCAGCCAGGGCCAGACGCGGGGATGGTCGCGCGCTTCCTGCGGCAGGATCAGCGCCATGCCAGCGCCGCCCGGCAAGGTGACGAGCTGCGCGTTGAACAGATAGGAAGCAACCGCATCGGCCAGGCTGACGGCGTCGTTCGGCACCTCGACCACCTGAAGCGCGGGGAAGCGCGCACGGATCTCGTCATAGACGCGCGCCTGATCGACAAAGGCGCGTTGGTGCGTGAACAGCACGCCTTCATTGGCGACCGCGACCACATCATTGTGGAACGCGCCCGCCGCGATTGCTTCGGGTAATTGTTCAATGAAAACAGTATTTTCTGGCCGTAACTTATGACACCGTGCGATTGCCTCGCTCGCGGTGCGATGCTGTCTGCCCGGAAACGGACCGCCATTCTCGGTGTAAACGAATAGCTCTACTCCAACCCCATCGTGCCGCTCGGCGAGCCGCATATGGTTCGCCGCCCCCTCGTCGCCGAACGGCGCCGGCACCGGCGAATGCACCGCAAAAGCCGGGTCGGCAAAGGCGATGCGCAACTGCGCCAGCGTCTCCGGCCATTCGTGGCTGCGGTGCGGCATCGTCACCAGATTGGCGACGCTCAGGTGGCAGCGGCCATCGCCGGCATCGGCCGCCGGCGAGACCGTGGCCGCATTGGCCGCCCACATCGCCGAGGCGGAGAGTGCCTGCGCCTGCAGGTGGCGCGGCGCATCCGCATGGTCGATGGCGAGATCGGCGAGCCATCGCCGGTCGGGTCGGGCATGGGGCAGCAGCACGCCTTGGGCCAGCCCCAGCGCCAGATTGGCGCGCATCTTGGCGATGCCCTGCAGCGCCGCGGCGCGCGGGTGCGAGACGCTGCCTGCGCTGCGAGTGGCCGCGAGATTGCCGCGCGAGAGCCCGGCATAATTGTGGCTGGGGCCGACAATGCCGTCGAAATTGATCTCGCGGATCATTGCCGCCCCACGCACAGCACGGCCGTATCGGGCTCGGCGCCGATCAGCCGCGCGCATCCGGGATCGAGGACGATGCCGTCGCTCGCTCCGCGTAGCCGGCCATAGGCGCAGCGGAAATCAGCGAGCGATCCGCGCGCGACCAGCGCGGCCTCACCGCCGTCGCTGTCGATCGCGATCACCCGCGCCTCGCGGGCATCACGCACCGATTTCACCTGATCGATGCGCGCGGTCATCGTCGGCCCGCCGTCGAAAATGTCGACATATTGATCGAACGCGAAGCCTTCATGCTCGAGCATTCGCATCGCTGCCCGGCCCGAAGGGTGGGGGATGCCGATCGCGGCGCGTGCGGTTTCGGACAGCATCGCGGTATAGATCGGGTGTTTGGGAAACAGATCGGCGATGAACTGGTGGCCGTGGATCGCGTTGAACTGGTCGGCATCCTGAAAATTCATGCCGAAGAAGCGGCCGGCCAGCCCATCCCAGAAGGGCGATCCGCCGGCTTCGTCGATCACGCCGCGCAGCTCCGCCAGCACCCGCTCGGCAAAGCGGGCACGGTGGCGGGCGATGAACAGATAGCGGCTGCGTGCGAGCAGCATCCCGAGCCCACCGGCGCGCTCGCCGGGGTGGAGGAACAGCCCGCCCACCTCGCTGCATCCTTCCAGATCGGTGGTGAGCGACAGCATCTCGGCGCGGAACGTGCGGTTCAGCTCGCGGCTATGCTGGGTGAGCGTGCCGATGCGGTAGCTGTAAAAGGGGTGGCGCTGGCCGACATGGGTGAAAATCTGGCAGGTGCCGCGCACCTCGCCGGTGGCCGTGTTTTCGAGCACCAGCACGAACAGTTCGTCGGCAAGCGCGGCCGGCGCGGTGGCCGCAAAGGCGGCGTTGCTGCGCTCGAGCTTGGCGGCGAGGGCGGCGCGATCGGGTGGCAAATTGGTGAAGCCGCCGCCGGTGAGCTTGGCCATCTCGTAGAGATGCTGCAAATCGCTGTCGCGCGCGGCGCGGATGACGAAACTCACATGGCCCCCTGTGCTAGTCTGGCGATCGCGATCGCCGAAAGCGCGGCGCGCTCGGCCAGGCTGTCGACGATCAGATATTCGTCGTCCGAATGGATCGCGCCGCCGCGCGCGCCCATCGTGTCGATGACGGGCACGCCGCAGGCGGCGATGTTGTTGCCGTCGCACACCCCGCCGGTATCGCGCCGGGCGATGGTGAGCCCCAGATCGGCACCCGCTGCGCCCACCAGCGCGAACAGCCGTTCGGCACCAGGGGAGACCGGCTTGGGCGGGCGGTTGAAGCGCCCGTGCCGCTCGATCCGCACGTCATGCGCGGCCGCGACCTCGGCAATGACCCCGCCGATCAGTGCGGCGGCGGCGTCGGCAGCCTCGCTGCTGCGCGGCCGGCAATTGAGCCGCAGCACCGCGAGCGCGGGCACGACATTGTTCGGCCCGCCGCCGTCGATCCGCGCGGGGTTCAGCGTCAGCCCCGGCAGCTTCGCCGCTGCCAGCCGCACGGCGATGTCGGCGGCGGCGACCAGCGCGTTGCGGCCTTCCTCCGGGTTGCGGCCGGCATGGGCGCTGCGGCCCTCCACGACAATCGAGAAGTTGCCGGTGCCGCCGCGCGCGCCCGCCAGCGTGCCATCGGGCAAAGCGGGCTCATAGGTGAAGGCGGCCGCCTTGCCGCGCGCGACCTGCTCGATCAGCCGGGCGGACGACAAGGAGCCGGTTTCCTCGTCCGAATTGATCATCACCTGATAGCCGATTGCCGGCGCGACCGGGCTTGCCTCGATCGCGCGCAACGCGGCGAGCAGCAGCGCGAGCCCGCCCTTCATGTCGGCGACGCCGGGACCGTTCAGCACGCCAGGCTCGCGCCAGGTGAGCGACTGAAAGGGGTGATCGGCGGGATAGACCGTATCCATATGCCCGGTGAACAGCATCTGCACCGGCGCCTGCGGGCGAACTGTCACGAGCAGGTGATCGCCATGGCCGATCGATTCGGTGCGGCCATCGGCGCTGACCGCCTCCACCGGCTCGGGCGGCACAAGCGTCACCTCACCCGGCAGCGCGGCAAAGGCATCGGCGAGCAGCGTGGCCATCTGCGCGACGCCGGCGAGGTTGCGGGTGCCGCTGTTGACCGCGCTCCACGCCTCGGTTTCGGCCAGCATCGGCGCGTCGCGGACATGCGCCAGCAATGCCTGTTCGGTGGCGGACAGTCTCTCCATTCGCGATGCTCTAGCCGCGATCCGGCAGCGGCTCCACCCGATTTGCTTGACGGGCGGGCCGCGCCCGGCAACCGTGGCGCGCGATGGCCTATGATATCGCCAAATTCCTGCACATCACCGGCATCGTCATGCTGATGGGCAACATCACCGCGACGGCCTTCTGGAAGGTGTTTGCCGATCGCACCGGCGACGCGGCGATCGCCATCTTCGCGCAGCGGCTGGTCGTCATCACCGACTGGAGCCTCACCTTCTGGGGCGTCGTGCTCACCATCGGCGGCGGCTATGGCGCACTGTGGATTTCGGGCGCCAGCCCCTTTGGCGCGGCGTGGCTGGTGTGGAGCCAGCTGCTGTTCGTGGCGGCGGGCATCCTCTGGCTGGCGGTGATCGTGCCGATCCAGATACGCCAGGCGCGCGCGGTGCGGACCATGGCGCGCGCCGGGCCGATCCCGGAGGCCTATCGGCGCGACAGCCGGCGCTGGATTTTCTGGGGGCTGATCGCAACTGTTCCGCTGGTCGCGGCAACATGGCTGATGGTCGCCAAGCCCTATTGAGCGCCTATTGCGCGGGCGCCAGATGCGCCGCGAACGCCGCCATCACCTCGCGGTAGAGCGCCTGCTTGAAATCGACCGCCAGCTCGACGACCGAGGACGCATGGACCCAGCGCCATGCGCGGAATTCCTGGTGCGCGGTGGCGATGTTCACGTCGCTGTCGGCGCCGGTGAAGCGGAACAGGAACCAGCGCTGGCGCTGCCCACGCCACTTGCCCTGCCAGATGCGGCCGATCATCTCGTCGGGCAGATCGTAGAACAGCTCGTGCGGCGCCTCGGCGATCAGCTCGAGCTTGTCGGGCGCGATGCCGGTTTCCTCGCCCAGCTCGCGGATTGCGGCGGCCAGCGCATCCTCGCCCGGATCGATCCCGCCCTGCGGCGGCTGCCACGCCTCGAGCTTGGTGTCGATCCGTTGGCCGACGAACACCAGCCCCTCGCGGTTGATGACGAGCATCCCCGCACAGGGGCGATAGGGCAGGTCGGTCTTGGCGGTCACGCCATCGCCTCGGCGATCATCACCTTCAGCACGCGAAGCGCGCCAACCAGATCTTCCTGCGCGGAAGGGATCGCCTTGCGCAGCGTGACGAAGCCGTGGATGTTGCCGATCGCCTCGCGGTACACGGTCGGCACCCCTTGCGCGATCAGCGCGCCGGCATAAGCGCGGCCCTGGTCGCGCAGCGGATCGAGCCCGGCGGTGATGACGAGCGTGGGCGGCAGGCAATGGTGCGCGCCGCTGAGCGCGGCGCCGCGCCAGTGGCTCATATCGGGGCGGTAATGCCCGTCGAACCATGTCATGCTCTGCTGGGTGAGCAGGAAACCCTCGCCGAAATCATGATAGCTTTGGTAGCGGCTCGACACGTCGACCACCGGATAGATCGGGAATTGCGCGATCACCGGCACGGCGGCGGGCGCATCGCGCAGCGCCATCGTCGTGATGATGGTCAGCGCGCCACCGGCGCTGTCGCCGCAGGTGACAAGGCCGGTCACCGCAAGTCCCAGCTCGGGCGGACTGCCCGCCACCCAGCGCGACGCCGCCTCGCAATCATCGGCGGCGGCGGGCCAGGGCGCTTCGGGCGCGAGCCGGTAATCGACCGAGACGACCGGCAGATCGAGCAGTCGCGTCATTTCCGCGCACAGGCTGGCATGGGTCTCGATATTGCCGATGACGAAGCCGCCGCCGTGGAAGAACATCATCAACGGGCCGGCGCTGCGTTCGGCGCGCGCGTCATAGAGCCGCGCCGGGATGGTGCCGGCAGGCCCCGGAATGGCGAGATCGCGCACTACCGCCAGCGCACCCAGCGGCGGATCGGCCACGTCCTTCATCGCGACATAGGTGGCGCGGGCGACCGGCGGCTCGACCTCGTGGGTGCGCGGGCCGGGCAGGTTGTTCAGGAATTGGAGGAACTGCGCGACATCGGGGCGTACATAGGGTGTCGTCGCGTGGCGGTCGGTCATCCACTCCTCCTTTGGCTATTGGCGCCCTAACTAGGGCGGGTGATCGCCGTCGTCCATCACCCCGACTATGTCGCGCCCGCGCCGCCGCGTTCCGCCTATCCGTGGAACAAGAACGGCCTGGTGCGCGATCTGCTGCGCGCGAGCGGCGCGGCGATCGATTGGCATGAGCCTGCGCCCGCGCCGCGCGACTGGATCGAGGCGGTGCACGATCCGGATTATGTGAGCGAAGTGCTGGCCGCTGCCGTGCCGGCGCACAAGGAGCGGCGGATCGGCTTTCCGGTCACCCCCCAGGTCGCGCGGCGGGCGCAGATGGTGCCCGGCGGCACCTGGCTCGCCGCGAAGCTGGCGCTGAGGCTCGGGTTTGCCGCCAACAGCGCCGGCGGCAGCCACCATGCGCTCGCCGATACCGGTGCCGGCTACTGCGTGTTCAACGATCTCGCCATTACAGCGGCGCGGCTGGCGGGGCAGGGACTGTCGGTGCTGATCGTCGATGTCGACGTGCACCAGGGCGACGGCACCGCCTCGCTGACTGCCGGGCGGCCGGGCATCGCCACCTATTCGATCCATGCCGAGAAGAATTTTCCCGCGCGCAAGGCCCGCTCGACGCTCGACGTGCCGCTTGCCGACGGCATCGGCGACGCGGCCTATCTGGCGCGGCTGCGCGAGACGCTCGAGCCTTTGCTCGATGTGGTGCGCCCCGACATCATTCTGTACCAGGCTGGCGTCGATCCTTTCGTGGGCGACCGGCTCGGGCGGCTTGCACTTACCAATGAGGGCCTGGCGGCGCGCGAGCGGATGATCGCCGCGCTGGCGATGGAACGCGACCTGCCGCTCGCCTCCACGCTCGGCGGTGGCTATGGGGCCGATGCCGGCGAGGTTGCGGGGCGCCACGTCGCCTCGATCCTCACTTTGGGAGCGGCATTTGCAAATCGGCGCTTTACGCCGCGCCCCGATTTTCTACTTTGGGGCGATGACGCTGCGGTTTAGAGCGCAGCCCGTAAGAACGATTAGGACGATAGTCATGGCGACCGCCACCCACACCCTGCTTCCCGACGACGCCTCCGGCCAGCATCCGGCGGAATCGGTCGTTGTCCGTTTCGCCGGCGATTCGGGTGACGGAATGCAGCTCACCGGCGGGCAATTTACCCTGTCGACGGCGCTTACCGGGAACGATCTGGCGACATTTCCCGATTTTCCGGCCGAGATTCGGGCACCACAGGGCACATTATTCGGCGTTTCGGCCTTCCAGATCAATTTTGGATCGACCGAAATCCACACCGCCGGCGACGCGCCCGACGTATTGATCGCGATGAACCCGGCGGCGCTCAAGACGAATGTTGACAGCCTGAAGACCGGCGGGCTCATCATCGCCGATTCCGGCGAATTCGGCGAGCGTAACCTCGCCAAGGCCAAATATGCGAGCAATCCGCTCGAAGATGGCAGCCTCGCCAAGTGGCAGCTGATGAAGCTCGACATTTCGCAGCTCACGCTCGACGCGGTGAAGCCGTTCGGGCTGGGCAACAAGGAAGCGTTGCGCTGCAAGAACATGTGGACGCTCGGTCTCGCGCTGTGGATGTTCGATCGTGATCGCGGGCCGATCGTCGGCTGGCTAAACGCCAAGTTCGCGAAGAAGCCGGTGCTGGCCGAGGCGAACATCGCCGCGCTCAATGCCGGCCATGCCTATGGCGAAACGGCGGAAATCGGCGGCGGCGGGCTGGGCGACCACCGGCTGCGGCCGCAGCATATCGACGCAGCACCCGCCGAGCCCGGCCTCTACCGCACCGTCACGGGCGCGGAAGCGGTGTCGCTGGGGCTCGTGGCCGGCGCGCGGCTCGCCTCGCTGCCAATCTTCTTCGGCGGCTATCCGATCACGCCGGCATCGGCGATCCTGCACCATCTTTCGCGGCTGAAGGAATATGACGTCACCACCTTCCAGGCCGAGGACGAGATCGCCGCGATCGCCAGCGCGATCGGCGCGTCCTATGCCGGGCAGCTCGGCGTCACCTCGTCGTCGGGGCCAGGGATTGCGCTCAAGACCGAGGCGATGGGCCTGGCGATCATGACCGAGCTGCCGCTCGTCATCGTCAATTCGCAGCGCGGCGGCCCTTCGACCGGCCTGCCCACCAAGACCGAGCAGTCGGACCTTTACCAGGCGGTTTACGGCCGCAACGGCGACGCGCCGATGCCCGTCATCGCCGCGCGATCGGCCGCCGATTGCTTCGACTGCGCGATCGAGGCGGTGCGGATCGCGACCCAATATATGACCCCGGTGATACTGCTCACCGACGGCTATATCGCCAACGCCGCCGAGCCGTGGCGCGTGCCCGATATGAGCGCCTATGCGCCGTTTCCGGTGACCTTCCTCGATCATGTGCCCGAGGGTGGCTTCAAGCCCTATGCCCGCGACGCCAAGCTCGCGCGGCCCTGGGTGAAGCCCGGCACGCCGGGCCTGCTCCACCGCATCGGCGGGATCGAAAAGGCGCAAGGGACCGGCAATATCGATTACAGCGCCGCCAACCACCAAGCGATGACCGACACCCGGCGCGACAAGGTGCTGGGCGTCGCGGTGCCCGATCAGACCGTGGATCTCGGGCCCGAAAGCGGGCCGCTGGTCGTCGTTGGCTGGGGATCGACCTATGGCCCCATCCACCAGGCCGTGCGTCGCGCCCACCGCAAGGGGCTCGACGTGGCCCATATCCACCTCCGCCATATCTGGCCGATGCCTGCCAATCTGGGGGTACTTCTAAAGGGTTACGAGCGTATCCTCGTGCCGGAGATGAACACCGGCCAGCTCAAGACGGTGCTGCGCGATCAGTTCCTCGTCGACGCGAAGCCGCTCAACAAGGTCTCTGGCCAGCCCTTCCGCATCTTCGAGATCGAAGATGCGATCGCGGCAATGCTGGCATAAGGAAACAGCCATGAACGACATGACCCCCATCGCCCGTAAGACCACGCCCCGTGACTGGGAGAGCGACCAGGAAGTGCGCTGGTGCCCCGGCTGCGGCGATTATGCGATCCTGAAGGCCGTCCAGCGCACCATGCCCGAAATCGGCGCGACGCCGGAAAACACGGTGTTCGTCAGTGGCATCGGCTGCTCGTCGCGCTTCCCTTATTACATGGAAACCTATGGCTTCCACACCATCCACGGCCGCGCGCCGGCGGTGGCGACGGGGGTGAAGCTCGCCAATCCCGAGCTCGACGTGTGGATCATCACCGGCGATGGCGATGCGCTGTCGATCGGCGGCAACCACACCATGCACCTGCTGCGGCGCAATCTGAACGTACAGATCCTGTTGTTCAACAACGAGATTTACGGCCTGACCAAGGGGCAGTACTCGCCCACCAGCCGGGAGGGGACGAAGAGCCCGTCAACGCCCTATGGCTCGGTCGATCGGCCCGCCAAGCCCTGCGCCTTTGCGCTCGGCTCCGGCGCGCGGTTCGTGGCGCGCGGGATTGACGTGAACAAGAACCTGCCGAATGTGCTGAAGGCCGCCTATGCCCATAATGGCGCGGCTTTTGTGGAGATTTTCCAGAACTGTATCGTCTATAATGATGAAGTGTTCTCAGCCTTCACCGCCAAGGATCAGGCGCCCGGCCACCAGCTTTGGCTGGAGGATGGCAAGCCGATGCTGTTCGCCGGCGGCACCAAGGGCATCGCCATCGATCACAAGACGCTGACCCCGGTGGTCGTAGATGTGGTTGACGGCAATTGGCAGGACGTGGGTGTCATCGTGCACGATGTCACCAACCGCACGGTTGCGCACATGCTGGTCGAACTGCCGTTCGGTGAATTTCCGATGGCGTTGGGCATCCTCTACGACGATCCGCGCCCGACCTTCGAAGTGGCGGTGATCGCCCAGAACGAAAGCGCCGCCAAGGGCAAGCAGCCCGACCTGCAGAAGCTGGTCGCCAAAGGCGAAACCTGGGTGGTCGAAGGGTCGGACGCCGGCTGAGCCGGGCCATGGCGACAAGCCTGGTCTGGTTCCGCCGCGACCTGCGCCTGGCTGATCAGGCGGCATTGCTCACTGCCTGTGGCGAGGGGCCGGTGGTGCCGGTCTATATCCT
>FSSH01003749.1_pt1 | contig 14151 bp, 12 predicted proteins | sample 1166101 | NCBI WGS metagenome assembly FSSH01 (sample SAMEA32972668, study PRJEB13176) | freshwater metagenome | biome: Drinking water system; feature: Biomass in drinking water that filtered by 0.45 um membrane; material: drinking water | place: USA | collected 2012-12-20 | depth 0 m | reverse complement strand
AAAGAACCGTGTTCGGCGGGATTAAAACGAGCTTAACCTGCGAGGCGCGCAGGGCGTAGGGTTGTGGCCCCGAACCGTGGCGCAATTGCCAGCGTTGTTGCGGCTGGGTGACAGAGCGGACGTAGCGCCGCCGGGAGGACGCAGTGACGACCTTGTATGTGAGCCACTGCGCCGCCCTCGACCATGCGATGCCGCCAGGACACCCGGAGCGGGCCGACCGAATCCGTGCCATCGAGCGGGTCCTCGAGAACGAGCGCTTCGCCAGCCTCGTCCGCGCGCAGGCGCCGCTCGCCGAGCACGCATTGGTCGCTCTCGCCCACCCCTCGGATTTCGTTCGGGCCATCGTCGAGAGGTCGCCACGCGAGGGCTTCGTCCAGATCGATTCCGACACACTGATGTCGCCCGGCACGCTGGAGGCGGCCCTACGGGCCGTGGGAGGTGCCGTCCATTCGGTTGATGCTGTGATGGCTCGAGACTGCGCCAACGCCTTCGTCGCGATGCGACCGCCTGGTCATCACGCCGAGCGGAACCAATCGATGGGCTTCTGCCTCTTCAATACTGCGGCCATCGCGGTGCGTCACGCCCGCGAAAAGTTCGGCGCGAGTCGCGTCGCCCTCGTCGACTGGGACGTACATCACGGCAACGGCTCGCAGGACATCTTCTGGGACGACCCGGCCGTACTCTATGCCTCCACTCATCAGATGCCGCTCTACCCGGGCACCGGACGCTCCTCGGAGCGAGGCGAACACGACACCATCGTCAACGTTCCGCTAACGGCGGGCGACGACGGGGCCGTGTTCCGCGAGGCCTTCGAGAGCTGCATCCTACCCCGCCTCGACGCCTTCGCTCCCGACCTCATCGTCATCTCGGCCGGCTTCGACGCGCACCACCTCGACCCCCTGGCGAACCTGCGTCTTAACGAGGGCGATTTCGGCTGGGCGACGCGCAAACTCATGGACCTCGCCGACCGCCATGCCGGCGGGCGGCTCGTCTCGATCCTCGAGGGCGGCTACGACCTCACCGGCTTGAGCCGCTCGGTGGCGGCCCATATGGACGCCTTGATGGGACGGTGAGGATCACTCGGCGCGAAGCAGCACGTGTTTCTTGCGTCCAAAGGAGAGCTTGATCACACCATCGGAGGTCAGGTCGCCGAGTCCGAGCATCGCCTTCTCGTCGGTCACCTGGACATCGTTGACGCGCAGGCCACCGCCCTTGATCTGGCGCCGTGCCTCGCTGGTGGACGGAACCAGTTTGGTGATGTCCGGTCCGAACGCGGTGAGCACGCCAAGGCCGCTTTCCAGGGTGCCGCGCGCAACTCCGACGCTCGGCAGGTCCTGGGCGACGCTTCCCTCGACGAACGTCTTGCGCGCGGTCTCGGTGGCAGCCTCGGCCGCCTCGCGGCCATGCATGAGAGCGGTCGCTTCCGTGGCCAGCACCTTCTTGGCCTCGTTGATCTCGGCGCCCGGCAGAGATTCTAGGCGGGCGATCTCGTCCATCGGCAGAAGCGTGAAGAGGCGCAGGAACTTGCCGACATCGGCATCCTCGGTATTGCGCCAGAACTGCCAGTAATCGTAAGGGCTCAAGGCCTCGGCGTTGAGCCAGACGGCGCCGGCCGCGGTCTTGCCCATCTTGGCGCCCGACGCCGTGGTGAGGAGCGGCGTCGTCAGCGCGAAGAGCTGCTTCGTGCCCATGCGCCGGCCGAGGTCGAGCCCGTTGACGATGTTGCCCCACTGATCCGATCCGCCCATCTGCAGTGTCACGTCATAGCGGCGGTTGAGCTCGACGTAGTCGTAGGCCTGCAGCAGCATGTAGTTGAATTCGAGGAACGACAGTTCCTGCTCGCGCTCGAGCCGCAGGCGAACGCTGTCGAAGGACATCATCCGATTGATCGAGAAGTGCCGGCCGACATCGCGCAGGAAGTCGAGGTAGTTGATATCCGACAGCCACTCGGCATTGTCGACCATGATGGCCGCTTCGTCTCCGAAGCTGAGGAACTTCGAGAAGACCTGGGCGATGCCGGCCTTGTTCGCCTCGATGTCGGCGGCCGAGAGCACCTTGCGGCCCTCGTCACGCCCGGTCGGGTCGCCGATGCGGGTGGTGCCGCCGCCCATGAGCACGATCGGCCGGTGGCCGGTCTTCTGCAGCCAATGCAGCATCATGATCTGGACGAGCGACCCGACATGAAGGGACGGCGCCGTGCAGTCGAACCCGATATAGGCGGTTATACGGTCCGACTTCATCACCGCGTCGAGCCCGTCGAGGTCCGAGCATTGATGGATGAAGCCGCGCTCCTGGAGGATGCGCAGGAAGTCGGATTTCAGGGCGGACATCGCAAAAGGCCGTCTTGTCTGGCGCGAGGCGCGCTCGCGCGGGGACAAGGCCCGGTTCGCGTGCTAGCTCGCTGTTCTGTCGCAAGTGGAGCGGGCTCGTAGCATCCCGCGCCCGGAAAGGCACGGGGGCGGTTAGCAATGACCATGATGCGGGCGATCGGCCTGATGAGCGGCACCTCCCTGGACGGCGTCGACGTGGCGCTGATCGAGACCGACGGCGAGGATGTCCGCGTCGTCAGGAGCCATAACGGGTATCTCGAACCTCTCGGCCCCACCGGCTACCGCGGCTACACCGACGAGGACCGCGAGCTGTTGCGCCGGGCACTCGTGGATTCCGAAGGCGTCACCGACCGCGACGAGCGTCCAGGCTGTCTGCCCGAAGCCGAGGCTTTCGTCACCGCCGCCCATGCGGAGGCCGTGGAGGCGTTTCTCTCCGACAATGGCCTGAAGCCATCCGACATCGACGTGGTCGGCTTCCACGGCCAGACGGTGGTCCATAGGCCCGACCAGCGCATGAGCGTGCAGATCGGCGACGGCGCGGCCCTCAGCCGGCGCCTCGGCATCCCGGTCGTGTCGGACATGCGCCACGCCGACATCGCAGCCGGCGGCCAGGGGGCACCGCTGGTGCCCGTCTTCCACAAGGCCCTCGCCAAGGCCTCGGGCTTCGAAGGCGCCCTCGGCATCCTCAATATCGGCGGCGTCGCCAACGCAACGCTGATCGCCTCCAATGGCAACGTCATCGCCTTCGACACCGGCCCCGGCAACGCCCTGATCGACGATTGGATGCGCGAGCGGACCGGCCGGCCTCTCGACGATGGCGGCCGCACGGCCGCTCGCGGGCGCCCCGACGAGCCGTTGCTCGCTTGGCTTTTGATCCATCCCTTCTTCGCGCGCCGGCCGCCGAAATCGCTCGACCGCAACTGGTTCTCTCACAAGCTCGCCGGCCAGCTGACCACCGAGGACGGCGCGGCGACGCTCACGGCATTCACCGCTCGAGCCGTTGCCCGATCCCTCGACCATGCGCCCGAGATCCCGGTTCGCTGGATCGTGTCCGGCGGCGGTGCCCGCAATGGCGAGCTGGTGCGGCTCCTCAACTACCATTTGCGGGCCGATATCGCGACTGCCGACGCCATCGGCTGGTCCTCGGCCTATCTGGAGGCTCAGGCTTTCGCGCACCTCGCCGTGCGCTCGCTGAAGGGCCTGCCGATCACCTTCCCTAGCACGACCGGTGTGCGCGAGCCGATGACGGGCGGAGTGCTGGCGCGGCCTTGAGGCCGTATCCCCCTCGACTGCAGTGCAGATCCAAGCGGACTCCCGGCGACACCCGTGCCGAAAGCCGACTTCGGACGTTCATCGCTCAGCTCATCTGACCGCCGGTGTTCTCCGCCAGGACGGACCGCAATGCCGGAGGGCGCTAGCCCTCTCGCGCAACCCGCGCTAGAGCGAACAGGCCATGTCTCACAATACCTTCGGCCACCTTTTCCGTGTCACCACCTTCGGCGAAAGCCACGGGGTCGCCCTCGGCTGCGTGGTCGATGGCTGCCCGCCTGGCATTCCGATTGAGGCCGCCGACATCCAGGCGGAGCTCGACCGCAGGAAGCCGGGACAATCGCGCTTCACCACCCAGCGCCGGGAAGCGGACGAGGTCCGCATCCTGTCCGGCGTCTTCGCCGACGACCGTAGCGGGGGCATCCAGCTCAGCACCGGCACGCCGATAGCTCTCGAGATCGCCAATACCGACCAGCGTTCGAAAGACTATTCCGAGATCCGCGACAGCTACCGGCCCGGCCATGCCGATTACACCTACGACGTGAAATACGGCATCCGCGATTACCGTGGCGGCGGACGATCCTCCGCCCGCGAGACCGCGGCCCGCGTGGCGGCCGGCGCCATTGCGCGCAGGATCCTGCCGCCGCAGGTCATTATCCAGGCTGCCCTCGTCCAGATGGGGCCGCATGCCATCGACCGGGCCAATTGGGATTGGGACGAGGTCGAAAAGAATTCGTTCTTCTGTCCCGATGCGAAGGCTGCCGCTTTCTACGAGGGCTATCTCGATGGAATCCGCAAGGACGGCTCGTCGGTGGGCGCCGTTATCGAGGTCTTGGCCGAAGGGGTTCCGCCCGGGCTCGGCGCACCGATCTACGGCAAGCTCGATGCGGATCTCGCTGCGGCGATGATGTCGATCAATGCGGTGAAGGGCGTGGAGATCGGCGACGGCTTCGCCTCCGCGGCACTGCGCGGCGAGGAGAACGCCGACGAGATGCGCTCGGGCAATGCCGGCGGGCCGACCTTCCTCGCAAACCATGCCGGCGGCATCCTGGGCGGCATTTCCACAGGGCAGCCGATCATCTGCCGCTTTGCGGTCAAGCCGACCTCCTCGATCCTGACCCCGCGCCAATCGGTGACCCGCGACAACCGTGACGTAGACCTCGTCACCAAGGGCCGCCATGACCCTTGCGTCGGAATCAGAGCCGTTCCCGTCGCAGAGGCCATGATGGCGTGCGTGCTCGCGGATCACTATCTGCGGCACCGGGGGCAGATGGGCTGAACCTGCACAGGGTTCCCTACTCCCCGCAAAGGGCGGAAAGCCGCCAAACGAACAGCGACCAAGAGACGAGTCCAGTGCCCCATACCCATGTCACCGCGGCCATCGAGGCCTATGCGCGCGGCGAGATCGTGATTGTCACCGATGATGACGATCGCGAGAACGAAGGCGATCTCGTCGTCGCAGCCTCGCTCTGCACGCCGGAGAAGATGGCGTTCATCGTCCGCAACACATGCGGCATCGTCTGTGCGCCGCTGACGCAAGCCGAGGCCCGGCGCCTGCGCCTCGACCCGATGGTCGCATCGAACGATGCGCCCCTTGGCACCGCCTTCACGGTGACCGTCGACGTCAAGCATGGGCTCACAACAGGCATTTCGGCCGAACAGCGCTGCAACACGGTGCGGGCGCTGGCCAACGGCAACATGGGCGCCGAGGATTTCGTCCGCCCCGGCCACGTTTTCCCGCTCATCGCCAAGGAGGGCGGCGTGCTGATGCGATCCGGCCATACCGAGGCAGCGGTGGATCTCTGCAAGCTCGCGGGTCTTCCGCCGGTAGGCGTGATCTGCGAACTCGCCAACGATGACGGCACCGTGATGAAGGGTCCTCAGATCGAGGCGTTCTCGGAGACGCACGGTCTCAAGCGCGTCTCCGTCGCCGACCTGATCGCTTACCGCCAGGCGCGGGAGAAGCTGGTCGAGCGCGTCGGCACATTTCCGGTCAAAACCGAGTTCGGCGAGATGACCGGATACGCCTACACCACCCCCTTCGAGACCGTGCAGCAATTCGCCTTCGTCCATGGCCGGATCGGCGACGGCAAGAACGTGCTCGTTCGTCTTCACCGATCGAATGTGGTCGCTGACGTCATCGAGGGTGGCAAGCAGATCGAATGCGTCATGCGCCGTTTCGCCAAGGAAGGTCGCGGCATCCTCGTCTACCTTCGTGATGGAACGGCAGGAGTTCCGCTCTCCCGGGTCGTGGAAGAGGGCGTCGAGGCTCAGCGGGTCCGGCAATGGCGCGAGGTCGGCCTCGGTGCTCAGATCCTTCGCGACCTCGGGGTCGTCTCGATCCGCAACCTGGCGACTTCCTCGCGCTCCTATGTCGGCCTGTCCGGCTTCGGCATCGAGTTTCTCGGCGACGAGCGGCTGGAGGGGTGAACCCTACCGCTCGCTGTCGACGTCGGATCGGCTGCCGGTAATGTCAGGCCCCTCGCCGCCGGCGCTGAACAGCTTGCGCAGGATGCCCGGTGCCAGGACCGAGAGCGGGTTGACGCTGACGTCGGGAGCGCCGAGCCTGCCGGAGACACGGAAGTTGAGGGCGAACAGGCCCTCGTTGTTGCCGCCGCCCAGGAGCTGACCGAACAGCGGCAGTTGCGATACGACATTATTCAAGCCGTAGAGCGGCACGAAGGTGCCTCTCACATCCGTGCGCTCGCGGCTTGTGTCGAGGAAGCCGCTGAGCGTGAAACCCATCGCCGCGTTCGAAATGGCGGCATCGGTGAAATCCACCCGGCTTCCATTGCGGGTGAAATTCGCTCGGAGCCGATCGAAACTCACTTCGCCTCCCTGGCCCTGGACCACTTGCTTGCGGCCGCGACTGTCGACGATCTCGCTCGATGGGGGGCTCTGGGCGATGATGCTCGACAAAGCGGGCTCGTTGCGCAGCGTGAAGTTGGTGATGCGCACGACGCCGGATTGCGGCCCGTCATTGAGGGCGCTGCTCATGGCGAGACTGCCGCCATACATCCGTCGATAGATGTCGGCAAAACGCAGCGTGGCGCCGGCATCGGCGGCCTCGACGGCCAACGTCGACACGCCTCGCTCGGTCCGCGAGATCTGAGCGAGGAACGGCGTGCCGCGGAACTTGCCGACGAACTGGCCGCTGCGGACATCCTTGCCCCGCGTCATCAGCTTGATGTTCGCGCCGGTGAGGGCTTCGCCGTTGAAGCCGGTGACGATCGCGAGGCTCAAGTCGGCCTCGATATCCTTGGGCGCCGCCTCCTTCGACGATTTGCCGTCGGGTCCGCCGAGGCTTTTGAGGAACGGCCTCGCATCCGCGACCTGACCCTTCACGGACAGCTTGTAGCCGCTGCCGGACCGTTCCGCCTGCAGCCTCATGTCATCGCCAGGCGACAGCTTGAGCGAGGTGAAGTCGGCGCGCTCGATGCCCCCTTCGCCGGACAGAACAATGGTGCCACGCGCCGAGGCCGGAGCCGCGTCGAACGCGATGTCTCGCAACTCGACGTTGCCGTTCTGGGTCTGGTCGCCCAGCGTGAAGGTCAAGCGGCCGGGCTTGCCCGCGAGCTTCGCGAAACCGGGTCCGTCGATCGCCGACCGAGACAGGTCGGCCTCGACGCGCGTATGGGATTTCATTGAACTGGTTCGGCCGATGGGTATGGTGATCCGGGTCGGGATCACTCCGGTGAGCTGGGGGGCGGCCGGCATGCCCTTGCGCGCTCTCAGCGCCTCGTCGAGGCTCAGGTTGACGACGATCTCGCCTGCGCCGCCGGCTTTGGGCTGACGCAGGTCGATCCCGATCGGAGAGCCGACGATCCTGCCGTCGCCCTTGAGGGCGAAGCCGCTACGGTCATAGGACATCGCAAACTTGCCAGCGTCGAGTCGCTCCTTGCCGAAAGCCTTCTCGTAAGTGAGGTCGGTGAGGCTGCCGGTCATGATCGCGGGCAGGTCGGCGAGCTCCGGCATGTTCTTGAGATCGAGCGGGAAATCGATCCTGAGGTCGGCGCGGCCCTTGATGCTGGCCGGGTCGATGTCCGCGCCCGTCAGGCTCTTGAACATCTTGGTCTGCAATAGCGCCGCAAGCCCGTCAGCGCCTCCCCCCAGACGCAGACCGATCTGCGCCACGACCCGCTCGGGTGTGATGCCGGAAATCGCGAAAGACCCGTCGGCAATGGCGAGGCTGCGTTCCGCCATCCTCACCTCCGCGGTCACCCCGCGGATGGTCGTGCTCTGACCGGTGATGGTGCCCGCGACCCGGCCACGGCTCAGTGGAGGAGCGTCCGGTGAGATGGCCAGGGTCGCATCCGAGACTGCGAAATCGATATGCACGGCATTGTCGGGCATCGGCTCGCCGCGCGTGGCGGAGGCGAGCTCGACAGCGCTCATGTCGACGACGATATCGACGGAATCGACGCGGCCACCGCGCAAGTTGTCGACGAGATAGTTGCGGGCTGGAGGGGCGACATGCTCGGGCCAAAGGCGCAGGGCAGTGCGGCCATCGGTGTCGCTCGCGGTAATGTGCAGGGTGAGCCCATCGTCGTCAGCAGCCGTGCCGATGCTGCCCGTGATGCGCCCGCGACCGCCTCCCGCCTCCATCGTGAAATCGTCGATCGCGATGCCGCCGGCTCGTCCGATCAGCCGCGCGTCGAGCTTCTCGACATTGACGGGTTTGTCCCCCGTAGCGGCGCCGCGGAGGACGGCATCCCGACCCGACAGGGCGAGCGACCAATCGCTCTCGGCGCCGGCCGCACCGGCCGTCCAGGTGCCGGAGAGGCGGACCGCATTGCCCGCGCCGCGATAATCGATCTCCGCGATCTGCATCGAACGGGTGGTCTCGTCCCAATTCGCCGCGGCGACGAGGCTCTCGATCGTGACGGGGTTGAAGTCCTTCTCCTCGATCAGGAGGTTGCCTCCTCCAGTCCGAAATTCGGTTCGCATCTGTTCGATCCGGCCGTTATCGAGACTGACATCGGCCTTTGCCGACAGCTTGAGGTCCGTCGCGATAGGAAGTTTCGATTGCCCCGACAGGAGCAGCATGTCGGTGAGCGGCATGTCGTCGAGGGTAATGACGCCGCGGCGCTTGAGGCCGCCGGCTTCGTGGAGATTGCCGCCGAGGCGCCATTCTCCGTGCGGTCCGTCGATCCGCAGCTCGAACAGGCGCGCGTCGCGGTCTGCGTCACGATGGAACAGGGCGTTGACGCGCTCGAACACGGCCCGCTCGCGGGCATCGTCGTCGATGAGGGTCAGCCGGCCATTAGTGATCCGCGCCCGGTCGATGGCGCCGACTACGCCGGCTGAATCCAGAACGATTCCGAAGATCGAAGCCACGGAGGCCGAAACAGGCGAGACATTGCCGCGCGCCGCGTCGACGCTCGACAGGGTGTGCGGCTGGGCCTCGCCAGGATGACCAGGTGAAGCCGCCGCGAAGGCAATCGACCCGTCCTTGTGGACGAGAGCCGTCATCTGGAGATCGCGGAACTCGATCGAGCGCGGCTGAACCGACAGCCGTAGCAGGCTCCATGTGTCGATGCTCACGACCGCGACCGGCGCGCGCATGACCAGGGCGCCTTCTGGGTTTCTGACGTCGAGCCCCGTCACCCGCAGGGCTAGGGATCGCTCTGAGTCGAGCTCGAGGGCGCTGTCGCGGAGGTCGATCCTCCAGCCCGAACCGATCCGCGCGGCGATGGCCGAAGCGACACTGGCCGAGAGCCCGTCGATCCGCAAAGGGCCGGAGGCCAGGCGTGCGATGCCGACGCCGGAAGCGAGCACCACCACCACGATGGCAAGGGCGCACCAGCGCAGGGATCTCAGACGGAGGGGGCGACGCTTTGCGCGTGGACCCTTGGCGGTTTCCTGAACCATCGATCCTTAAGCCGCTGGATCGGCGAACCGACCCGAGATATCGAACGGTAAGCCGTTCTGCGGTCGTTTTTTCTTAATGCCGTTCCCGTTTTCGGGCGCGGTTCTGTCACCTCTCTCTGCCACACCATCAATCGGCCGAAAGGAAGGCATGATGTCCGTTGCCCTTGGAGAAGAGGCTCCCGATTTCACGCTCCCGGGTGCCGGAGGCGAGACTCTGACCCTGTCGGCGATGAAAGGTCGCAAGGTCGTCCTCTACTTCTATCCGAAAGACGATACCAGCGGTTGCACCCTGGAGGCACAAGGCTTCAACGGCCTTGCGGATGCCTTCGCGGCAGCAGACACCGCCATCGTGGGCGTGTCTCCCGACTCGGTAAAGAGCCACGACAAGTTCCGGGCGAAGTACGGCCTCACCTTCCCCCTTGCCTCGGACGAGAACAAGGCGATGCTCGAAGCCTATGGCGTCTGGGTCCAGAAGAGCATGTACGGCAAGACGTATATGGGCGTTGAGCGCACCACCCTCCTCATTGATCGCGAGGGCAGGGTCGCGGAGGTCTGGCCGAAGGTAAAGGTTCCGGGTCACGCCGAGGCGGTTCTGGAAGCGGCGCGCGCGCTGCCCTGAAGCGTCGGCGTTCCGTTCTTTTCCCGTTCCTTAACCCTAATGCTTTCTGATGGTCTCACATGGATGAGGTCCATCGTAATGCGTCTCCCAGATCGTTCAATCGTCCGTATTTTCCCTTCGCTCGCCGGCCGGAACCGTGTCGTTGCCGGGCTATTGGCCGCGACGACCCTCTGGGGCGGGGCGACGACGTGGTACCTCGTCTTCCACGATGAGGTCCTGGCCCGTTTCGTGTCGCAGCAAAGCGCGATGCAATACGCTTACGAGGAGCGGATCGGCGCACTCCGCCTCCAGCTCGAGCGGGCTGCAGTCGAACGCATCGCCGCTCGCGAGGCCACGGACACCAGGCTGGCCGAGCTCGCGCAGCGCCAGGCGGCAATGGAAAAGCGTCAAGCCATGCTGGCGGCGCTCGCCGGAGAGTCTTCTCCGCACAACGCAAAGGTCGCCGACGAGGTCCCGCCTGCGGAGATCAGCGGTCGGCGCCCTCTCGTATCGGGCAAGCCCGTGCCCAGCCCCGACTCCCTCGAATTGCGCATGAATGACGAAGGAAGCCCCGAGTCGGCAGACCGGCGCTCCGACCGCGAAATTCCCCAAACTCTCTCGAACTTGGAGAATCGCCTCGCTTCCCTCGCCGAAGCGCAGGCGCGGAGCCTCGATGCGATCGCGCTCCGCGCCGGCCGCAGCGCCCGGCGCCTCCGCGGCCTCGTCGCCCGCCTGGGCCTTGATGCATCCCGCCTGGAGCGTGCCCCGGCGTCCGGCCTTGGCGGTCCACTCGTGCCAATCTCGACCGATCCGTTCGGCATCGCCTTGGCCGAAGCTCAGCGCTCGGTCGGCGAAGACGAACGCCTGCGTCGGGTCACCGCCGCACTGCCCCTGCGCCAGCCGCTCTCGGGCGCGTCGATCCAGTCCAGCAACTTCGGTCCACGCCTCGACCCCTTCACGCGCAGCCTCGCGATGCATACCGGAATCGATATGAAAGCCGAGTCCGGTGAGCCCGCTCGTGCGACGGCATCGGGGCGTGTCACTGTGGCAGAGTATTCCGGCGGCTACGGCAACATGGTCGAGATCGACCACGGCAATGGTCTGGCAACCCGCTATGCGCATCTATCGGTGCTGTCGGTGGTTGCCGGCCAATGGGTAGCGGCAGGCAACACGATCGGCCGCGTCGGATCGACCGGCCGCTCGACGGGAAGCCATCTCCATTACGAAACCCGGATCGACGGCGAACCGGTCGATCCTCAGCGGTTCCTACGGGCTGCGGCCAGCCTCGACGCGTGGCCGGAGGCCATTCGCTAACCCGGCGCAGCGGCTTTCCGTTCGATGTGGCTGATCGCTTCCGGATCGGAAGACCGGGGAGCAACTTCGCTTCCCGATTCGATAAGCCGACCCTCAGTCGATATCCTCGATCTCGTCGGTACCGCCATAGACCCGTTGGGCCAGCGATGCCTCCATGAACGGGTCGAGGGCTCCGTCAAGCACCGCGTCGGGATCAGTCGATTGCGTGCCCGTGCGCAGGTCCTTCACGAGCTGGTACGGCTGGAGCACGTAGGAGCGGATCTGATGGCCCCATCCGATGTCGGTCTTGGCGGCAGCCTCGGCGTTGGCCTTCTCCTCGCGCTTCTTCAGCTCGGCCTCGTACATGCGTGCGCGCAGCATGTTCCAGGCAGTGGCGCGGTTCTTGTGCTGGGAGCGCTCCTGCTGACAGGCCACCACGATCCCGGTGGGGATGTGCGTGATGCGCACCGCAGAATCCGTGGTGTTGACGTGCTGGCCGCCGGCACCCGATGACCGGTATGTATCGATGCGGCAGTCGGATTCCTTGATCTCGATGACGATGCGGTCGTCGATGACAGGATAGACCCAGACGCTGGCAAAGCTGGTGTGACGGCGCGCGCTCGAATCGTAGGGTGAGATCCGCACGAGGCGGTGAACGCCGGACTCGGTCTTGAGCCAACCATAGGCATTGTGGCCCTTGATCAAGAGCGTCGCGCCCTTGATTCCGGCCTCGTCGCCGTCCGACCACTCGACGATCTCGACCTTGTACTTCCGGCGCTCGGCCCAGCGGGCGTACATGCGCTGAAGCATGTTGGCCCAGTCCTGGCTCTCGGTGCCGCCGGCCCCCGAATGGACCTCGAGATAGGTATCGAAGCCGTCAGCCTCGCCCGACAGCAAGGTCTCGATTTGACGGCGCGCCGCCTCCTTCTCGACGGCGCGGATGGCGTTCTCGCCCTCCAGGATGGTGGCCTCATCGCCCTCCATCTCCCCGAGTTCGATCAGCGTCGCGGCGTCCTCAAGATCCTGCGATAGCTTCTTGATCGCTGAGACAGCGTCGTCGAGCTGCGTGCGGTCTCGCATCACGGCCTGAGCCGCCTCTGCGTCATTCCACAGATCCGGGTTTTCCGACGCGGCGTTCAGCTCAGCGAGGCGTTTTTCGACGGTATCCCAGTCAAAGATGCCTCCTCAGCAGTCCGATCGACTGCTTGGCTGCATCCGAGAGTTGTACGATCTCGGCGCGCATTGGTGTTTTCACATGTCCTGGTTCGAGGCGGGGTCATAGCGCCGCGAGAGCGGAGTGTAAACGAGGCCGTCTCCTTCAGCAGCTTGCGGCCGATGATCGGCCCACGCGGGAGGCGAGCCGCCTCTAAGCTCAAGGCAACCGGTGCGGAGGGGCTCGAAGAGCAGGGGCAAGCACGAATTCCCTGGCCCGCGTGCGCCCTCGGAGGGCGCCCTCATGCAGCCCGTCGCTGTAATAGTCGGTGCCGGTCAGCCCAAAGCCACTGCCATTCATCACACTTGGGACCGGTACAGCCCGATCGACACTGAGATCGCCGCGGTTTTCGACCGGAACCGGCAATCCGCTATCCCTGTCGACCGGAAGGACCACGGGTCCCTGCGCACCGCCGTAATACAGAGCCTGAGCAGCGACACGCGTCGCAAGGCCCGGCGTCAGTGTGATGAGAGTCGCAACCGTAGTGAAGGCGAGATGTCGAATGAAGGCAGTCTGCATCGCCGTTCCAATCCGAGGGTTCTCCGCTCTGCGAGGGCGGGTCGAACAAAGTCTTAGCACATCCACCACATGTCCTACCGCTGCGTCCTTGCCTCATCTGCATTCCGTTGCTCTGAATTTGAGCAGCGAAGTGCGAACGATATGTGCGGGCCTGCGTTCATCCTTCAACCGCACTTAACGTGAGAGACTTGAGATATGACGCGTTTTGGAACCCTCGCCGCCACCGCAATGTTCGCCTTTGGCATCGCCGGCGTCGCCGGCGCCGCACAGGCGCAACTCAGCCCACAGACCCAGGACAATGTCGGCGCGAACGCGGCCGGTTCCAAGTCTGGCGTGGTCGGCAAGGGCGACAGCATGGAGAGCGCCCCCTCGACCACCGGAACGGCCGTTGCGCCGGGTACACGGGTGACGCCCAGCGATCGTTCGATGCCCTCGACCGATACGGCGATGCCCCCGCGCACTGGCACGACCTCGCCCTCGCGCTGAATGGGGCTGATTCGCCTTACGGAAAGGCCGGGCTCGTAACCCGACCTTTTTGTTCGACCTCTTCGCTCGGCGTTAGGCTCACCCCTTGGCGCGTACAACGACCGAAGGCTGTCGCAGAACCGGCTCGCACGCCGTGCGGAACGCGTTGAGCGGCAGAGCCCTCGAGTCGCACGCGTAACCGATGTCCGGGGTCGGCGCCGGAACCGGGTCGCGGGCAACGATCGGGTTCGGCGCGCATGCGGTAACGCCGGCGGCGGTCGCCAGCGCCACAATCATCGTCAATCGGCGCATCACATCTCGATCCCGGTACGTCGTTGCCCGCATTAGGGCTGTCGCCCGCGAACCTGCGTCCAGGGCTTTATCAAGACAAGTCGCACCCACGATTGCGCCGCTGGTTTGGTCATGCCTGTCTCCGCCGGGCCACATCGAACCATCATGCGAAGGCATCTGCGCGTTGTCGCGAGATCAGCCGGTCTTCGCCATCGGTACGACGTTGTGGAGCGTGCGATCGGCATTCTCGAAGAATCGCCGCACGTTCCGGGCTGCCTGTCGGATACGCTGCTCGTTCTCGA
>FSSH01000778.1_pt2 | contig 14151 bp, 12 predicted proteins | sample 1166101 | NCBI WGS metagenome assembly FSSH01 (sample SAMEA32972668, study PRJEB13176) | freshwater metagenome | biome: Drinking water system; feature: Biomass in drinking water that filtered by 0.45 um membrane; material: drinking water | place: USA | collected 2012-12-20 | depth 0 m | reverse complement strand
TTCGTGCTCTACACGTCCGGGTCAACCGGCAAGCCGAAAGGTGTCGTCCACACCACCGGTGGCTATCTGCTGTATGCGTCGATGACGCACCAGTACGTGTTCGACTACCACGACGGCGATGTTTACTGGTGCACGGCTGATGTCGGCTGGGTCACGGGTCACAGCTATATCGTGTATGGGCCTCTCGCCAACGGCGCGACCACCGTCATGTTCGAAGGCATTCCGACCTATCCGAGCTCGTCGAGATTCTGGGATGTCGTCGACAAGTGGAGGGTCAATATTTTTTATACCGCTCCGACGGCGATCCGCTCGCTGATGGGAGCTGGCGACGAACTCGTCACTCGAAATGATCGGTCGTCCTTGCGCCTGCTCGGCTCGGTCGGGGAGCCGATCAATCCTGAAGCGTGGGAGTGGTATCATCGCGTCGTTGGCGACAGCCGGTGCCCGATCGTCGACACCTGGTGGCAAACCGAGACGGGCGGCATTTTGATTTCGCCGCTGCCAGGCGCCACGGCCTTGAAACCGGGATCAGCCACGCTGCCCTTTTTTGGCGTTCAACCGGCCCTCGTCGATGACAAAGGCAACATTCTCGAAGGTGCAGCTCAGGGCAACCTCGTCATTCTCGATAGCTGGCCAGGGCAATCGCGAACCATCTACGGCGATCACGACCGCTTCGAACAGACTTACTTCTCAACCTATCCAGGCATGTACTTCACCGGTGACGGCTGCCGGCGTGACGACGATGGCTACTACTGGATCACCGGCCGGGTCGACGATGTGATCAACGTCTCCGGCCACCGCATGGGCACCGCCGAAGTCGAGAGCGCACTCGTCTCGCATCCCAAGGTCTCGGAAGCGGCAGTTGTTGGCTATCCGCACGATCTCAAAGGCCAGGGGATTTACTGCTACGTCACCCTCAACAGTGGCGAAAGCGGAGACGATGCGCTGCGCAAGGATTTGGTGGCACATGTCCGCAAAGAAATCGGACCGATCGCATCGCCGGATCTCATCCAATTCTCGCCGGGACTGCCGAAAACGCGATCGGGCAAAATCATGCGGCGCATTTTGCGCAAGATCGCCGAGGATGATTTCAGCAATCTCGGTGATACGTCGACGCTCGCCGATCCAGGCGTGGTCGATGACCTCGTCGGCAATCGGCAGAACCGTAAAGCCAGTTGATCAACCGATGATGCGGTGATGCTGGTCATCAATCCTGCCGGCTGGCGAGCGTCCGTCGCAACCGACATGGACGGCGTCACCGGTGCTGGCTTGAGAAAATGCCAGCCAACACCAAGCCTACTTGCACGATTTTAAGTAGCCGCGATCAAGATGGAAATGGTCGCGATGGGCCGCGTTGTAGTCGGGCCCAAGGACGACGCGGAAATAACGGCAGGCACCGTTGTGTACGGCGCGCAAGAAATCGGCCTGCGGGCCAGTCGACGCCCAATGCTTTTTGATTGAGATCACTCGACCGTCCTGCAATTCAAACGCCGAGATATCGATTGCGTTGGCCGTCGCATGCTGACTGCGGAAGTCTTGCCAGAGCTTGTTGCCGACAATGTTGCGGCATGAGTAGCCGCCCATGGTTTGCAGCGCCACGACGGGCACCTGCAAATGTTGCTCGGCAGCGGGCTGTAAGACGTGCGTCACCCACATTGCGGTGGCGGCGGCCGTCTCGCATGTGAGTTCATCAATAGTCACGCGAAGTCGGCCAGCGCCGGACAGCGCGACTGCATTACGCCAGCCGCAGCCGTCGACGAAGGGCTTGTCGGCAATTGGCCTTGCGCTAATGAGGGGTGACGTCAAGGTTGTTCGGCACAGCGCTCGGTTATTTGATAGCGCGGCAAGCCTGAGATCGACGAACCAAGCATGCTTGTCAGCCAAGTCGATCGGCGCCAGGTTGGCGATTTGGCGCGGGATGATGCCGCTCCAAGTCGCGACTGCGAGGCTGAGTGCGATCAGCACAATAAGCAGTGCGCGCAGGCGTCGGCGTCGTCGCGACCGGATCGTTCGTTTCCGGTCGTCGCGGTGTGAGATCAACGAATGGTACCCCGCGCCCGCCCTGATCAGCGGCCGAATGACAAAAGCGCCCCGTTGCCGGAGCGTTCTCTCAACGCGGAAAAATAGACCGAATTTCGACTATCGCGACAGTCGCAGTTTGGTCAGCGTGCCGGCGAACTGGCGGAACGCCGCCTTAAGGTCTTCCTCGTCTTCGGCGGCGGCGAAGTAGTCCTCACCCGGCGTGGCGCAGGCCTTGAGCGTTGATGTCGCTATGGGGTTGCTATTGCCGAGCCCGAAGCCGACTGAAAACACAATGACATCCTTCGCCTTCATTGCCTTGCAAAGCTCGACGGCTTGATTTGCCGACGACGGTCCCGAATACCGCGTATTGAAATCACCGTCGGTCATCAGCACGACCGCTTTCATCAACTTCTTATCCTTGACCTTCTGGTAATCGTCCGGCTTGCTCGCGCCGCCCCACACGCCGCCCCAGTTATCGGAAATCAAATTCCACGCCCATTGAATACCGAGATGACCGGCCGTCGCACCGTTGGCCGAATAGCCATTGACCTCGGAAATCAGACTTTGCTTATCGTCGGTGAGTGGCTTGACGATCGGCGGTGGGCACTGAGGAGAAATATTGAACTTGCTAACGCTGTCGTTGAAATTTCCATTGGCGCGTTCGGCGATGCAATCCTTGCCAGGCGGGCCTGTCGTGATGTTGGTCGCGTAGCCGCCGAGTTTCACACCCGCAGAGTAGGGCGCGAGCGCTACACGGATCGATTGCGGTCCTTCTTGCTCAGGAAAAATTTCGTCGGCGAACTCAGCAAACGCTGATTTCAGCGACGCTATTTTCGTCTTTCCTTTGATTTGCGTGTTCATAGAGCCGGTGATGTCAAGCGCCATGCCGACCTCGATATCGCGCTGTTTGAAAACAGCTTGCGATGCGACCGGTACGTCCAATGTGTCGAAGCCGCCAATTCGCGTCAATGTCATGGCGATTTTGGCATTGGCCTTGATATCGACGGAGCCGCTGTCGCGATTGACGACAATTGTCGGTTCGCCAATGACAGACATGGCTTCGCTGAGCAATTTGGAATTCTCGCGAAAATAGGTTTTGCCGAAGGCGACCAGTTCGGTGTCGGTCAATTGGCCATTTAGAAGTTCACGGCCGACCGCCAATGATGCGGCATCGATCGCGCCGCCCATTCGTGTGCGCAAATCTTGAATACGGCCATAATCGATCGCCATGCCGGCCGCGAAAAAAAGCACGAACGCCATGACCCCAAATAGGATCATGGTCGAGCCACGCTCTTCATTCCGAAACAGACCAAGAGAACGAGAGAAGCGGCGCAACATGTGTGTCTCCGTGATACATCGAGCTGTCGTTAGTTACGGCCGATGCAAACCGAAGACCTTATACTTCGCCTGAACACTCCACGGTGGGTCGACTTCTCGCCCTGGTTTATTTGTTGTTTACGATTGTTCGGAATCGCACGCTCAAGTGCCGTTTGCGTCGCCAACAGCCGAGACATCAAAAGTCAGTTGCGATACCGCCGGTCTCCCAGTCACCAAAGCGCACGGGGTCCGGCCCGGCTCGACCGCCTATTTCCTTGCCGGGGACGGCGGTGCCTGAAACAATCAGAGATGCTTGGCGCCGCGCCTCCGCTTCGGCCAAGGCGCGCTGCGCTTCCGGCGTTAACGTCCGGGGTGGAGCCGGGTCATTTGAATGAGTTGTTTCGATATTGGACATGGATCTCGATTTGAAACGATCACCGCTCATCGGTTTCGCGGTGGCGGTGTTGCTGCAAAGGATGGCGCGAGGCCTTAACCCGGCGCTCGCGACATCTTATATACCGCGTCGGGCGGCAATTGGATGCCTGTCCGCCGGATGACGATGCGACCGAGGAGCGCCGAAAGATGCCGATGAATTATGCCCGAACAGCCCTTTTGCTGGCAGTTCTGACGGCCATTCTGGTCGCGATGGGCGCGGCCGTTGGTGGTCGCGGTGGTATGGTCATGGCATTTCTCATTGCCCTGGTCATGAATGTCGTTAGCCTGTGGAAGTCCGACACAATGGTTTTGCGCATGTTCAAAGCGCAAGAGGTCGACGACCGGACGGCGCCCGAATTGGTCGCGTTAGTCCGGGATTTGGCGCAGCGCGCCGAACTGCCGATGCCACGCGTCTATATCATGAACAATCCCCAGCCCAATGCGTTTGCCACTGGCCGTAGTCCAGAACGGTCTGCTGTATGTGCGTCAACGGGTCTGCTGGAGGCGTTGTCAAAGGAAGAGCTTGCAGGCGTCATGGCGCATGAACTGGCGCACATTAAGAACCGTGACACCTTGACCATGGCGGTGGCGGCGACGATCGGCGGCGCGGTATCAATGTTCGCGCAGTATTTGCAATTCGGCATGCTCTTCGGCGCTGGCCGTAACAATGATCGGGGCGGACTTGGAATGTTCGGCACCATCGCCGCCGTTATCATTGCGCCGCTGGCGGCCATGATGGTGCAGATGGCAATCAGCCGTTCGCGCGAGTATCAGGCGGACCGATTAGGCGCGCAGATTGCCGGCAATCCGTTATGGCTGGCGACAGCGCTCAAGAAAATCAACACCATCGCTCGCCGCGTGCCGAACGAGCAGGCCGAGAGTATTCCGGCCGCAGCGCACGTTTTTATTATCAATCCGCTGAACGGCCGTGGCGTCGACAACATGTTTTCAACTCATCCCAACGTCGACAATCGCGTCGCCGAACTGGAAGCACTGGCGCGCGAAATGGGTGTATCGGGCGGTGGCTCGTTCGAAGAAAACGCGCCGACATCAAACCACGACTCTTCGGCAAATCGCGGGGTATGGGTTGGGGGTCGCAATCACGCGGTCAAATCGCAGCGTCCGTGGGGATGATGCAGTTCACCGCAGAGAGGCGAAATCGTGGGTGACGACACGACCCGCCATCGCGGCAAGTTCCGCTCAGGAAGTCTCAGAGGATCATTGCCCGGAGATCGTGGTGCCGAGCGACTGGCGCCGCGTCCGCGCGATGACACGCCTCGCCGCAACCGCGATGAGCCCGGCGACGGCGTTGCGGCGCGCGACGTTGCAGCGTCGGCATTGTTTTCGGTGTTCGTCGAAAAACGCGCGTTCGATGACGTGTTCTCAAAAGTTTCGGAGGCTCGCGGACTGGCACCGCGCGATCGCGCGTTTGCCCGCAATATCGCCTCGACCGTTTTGCGGCATCGCGGTTCGCTAAATGCCGTGATTGGGCGTTTTCTCGGCAAGCCATTGCCGGAAAACCAGGGGCGTCTCGAGCCGATCCTGCTGTCGGCGGCGGCGCAGCTTCTGATCCTAAAAACGCCGCCGCACGCCGCGATTTCGTTGGCGGTCGATCAATGCCGCGTCGATCGCTCGGCGCAACGCTTCGCCAAATTAGCCAATGCCGTGCTGCGCCGCGTCAGCGTGGAAGGCCCGGAAATTTGGGCGGGCTTCGATCATGCGACATTGAACTGCCCATCATGGATGCTCACGCGATGGCAGAAACACTATGGCGCCGATCGTGCCCACCGCATCGCCGCTGCGAGCCTGAACGAAGCTCCGCTCGATCTGTCGATCAAACAGGATGCCGAGGCTTGGGCCGAACGGCTCGGCGGTATCAAACTGCCGACGGGTTCGGTGCGTCTGTCAGCATCGGGCCGAATTGAAGACCTGGCTGGCTACGACGAAGGCGCTTGGTGGGTCCAGGATGCGGCGGCGCGTCTCCCGGCTCTGTTGTTCGGCGATCTTCGCGGTCGTCACGTCGCTGACTTGTGTGCTGCGCCTGGCGGCAAGACAGCTCAGTTGGTGTTGGCGGGAGCCCAAGTTACCGCCGTCGACAAATCACCGGGACGTCTCAACCGGTTGAAGGCTAACCTCGCTCGCCTCGGGCTCGATGCGGAGGTGGCCGTCGCAGACGCCGCAACGTTCGCGCCTGGGCGGCTGTTCGATGCAATCCTGGTTGATGCACCATGTACCGCGACGGGCACGATCCGGCGTCATCCTGATATTTTGCATTTGAAACGCAGTGACGACGTTGCAGCGCTCGCTGCGGTGCAGGCGCCGATCCTACGGCGGGCCGCCGAGCTGCTTACGGTCGGTGGGACATTGATTTACTGCACGTGCTCGCTCGAACCGGAAGAGGGCCGCGATCAGATCGCGGCATTCCTGGCTGAGCATGCGAATTTTGCCCGCCTGCCGGTGACGCCTGGCGATCTGGCCAGCGCCGACCAAGCGGCCTGGCCCGAGGTCCAGTCATGGATTTCCGCTGACGGCGATGTGCGTACTCTGCCCTGCCATCTCGACGCATTGCCAACTGGCCTTCAAGGCCTTGACGGGTTTTACGCCGCGCGGCTGGTACGGCGCGGCTAGGCGGCGTTAGGCGCGGATGGCCCATCGGTCAACAGTTGCGTTGCCCCGCTGACTTGTCTTGGCACGTGCAAACCGCTAGAGCATTTTCCGACGAAGTGGATCCGGTTCGTCGTCAGAAAATGCGACAAAGCATCATATTAGAGCGCCGATCTGCTTCTATCAGATCGCCAAGCGCTCTAGTGCGAAAGTGACCAGCATCCAGCTTGGGTGGCGCATCGAGCGAGGTCTGGCGCGTTGGCCGCACCAGCAGCCGGGGAGCGGCATGACGGATTTAAGCCTGTCGGAACGGCTCAAGATTCGAACGCTATCTGTCGAGCAGTCGCGCCGCCGCGCCGTGACACGCGCGGTCTCATCGCCGCTTTTGCGCTGGCTCTATGGCGGCGGGGCGGCCGATCAAATCCTCATCGTGCCGCAGGAATTGCGCTCGGCCGATCCGAGCTTCTGGTCCGAGTATCAAAATGACCAATTCGGGTTGGCGTCGGAAATCGCTGATCTCAGAGGCGCCACGCCTTTCCGCATCATGCCGCCGAGCCTTGCATGGGAGCGCGAGCTGCATGGCTTTTCGTGGCTCCGCCATCTTGCCGTCGCCGCCAGCGAAACCGACGAATCCGCCGCCGTCACAACGGCTGCCCGGCAATTGGTTCTGGAGTGGATTTCGCTAAGTCGGGTGCCTAAGGGTGCAGCATTCGAGCCGCCGGTCGTCGCACGCAGGCTGATGTCGTGGATCGCGCAGGCGCATCTCCTGCTCGAAGGTGCCGACGCGCGGACATACTCGATCATCATGGCCAGCATCAGCCAGCAAATCGTCACCTTGAAAACGACCTGGCGAAACGCGCCGGACGGTGTTCCGCGAATGGTGTGTCTGATCGCGCTCGTTATCTCTGAACTTTCGGTTTCCGGCCACGATCGCCAAGTGCAGAGCGCCGAGACCGCACTGGAAGCGGAGCTGCGGCGTCAAATCCTCGATGATGGCGGCCACGTCAGCCGAAACCCAAGCGTGCTGGCGGACCTCATTCTTGACTTGCTGCCGCTCGGGCAATGCTTCCAGGCGCGCGGCCGCCGGGCTCCTGAAGCGATTCCGGCTGTCGTTAAAAAGGCCTTGGCGTTCTTACGTTTCATGCGCTTGGGCGACGGCATGCTGGCGCGCTTCAATGGTGTCAGTACCGGATCACCGGCGGCACTTGCGACAGTGTTAGGCTACTCCGGCGGTGATCTCGACGCGGTATCGGCGGCAGAAACGTCAGGGTACGCCCGGCTCGAACGTGGCGAGACGATCGCCATTGTCGACATCGGGTCACCACCTCCGCTCGAAATTGCAACCGAAGCTCAAGCCGGTGCGCTGTCATTCGAGATGACGTCGCGCGCACGATTGATTTTCGTCAACTGCGGCTTCCCGAGTTCAGCGCATCAGGATTGGGCGGCTGCGGCCCGCGCCACCGCCAGCCACACGACACTGTGCCTCGCTGAAACATCGTCATCGCGGCTCGTGCGCCACCCGCAGCTGGAGGCTATTGTTGGCGGATTGCCGATCCGCGGCCCGGATATGGTTGTCGCGGGATTGAGTGACGACGGTGGTGTTGCAGTGCTGGCCGCAAGTCACGATGGCTACCTGAAGCGGTTTGGAGTGATGCACAATCGGCGGTTGGCACTGGCCGCGTCTGGACGGCGCCTCGACGGCCTCGATCGCTTAGATCATCCCACGCATAAAGCCGTGCTGACGGGGGAACTGCCCTATGCCATTCATTTTCATGTACACCCCGATTGCCGGGTCGAACGCGGCGGCACGCGCGACAGCTGCCGGATCCGCGTCAGCGACGGCCAAGTCTGGCACTTTAAGGCCGACACGGGCCTGATCTCGATCGAGGATGGACTGTACTTTGTCGATAGTGCGGGGCCTCGTCCAAGCCTGCAGATCGTGGTTCGCGGCACAATGCGCGGGGCGGTTGAAATTCGCTGGGAAGTTACCGCTGAAAGCGGCCTTTGACCCGCGTCAGGACCGCGCGATTTGATCGTCGCGTCCTCGTCTAAGTGTGTTCATCCGGCCAGCATCGTGATAACGCCGCTCTCGACATCAGGGAGACGCGCAATGCCAGATTTGAAAATTCGTCGCGCATTGCTTTCGGTCTCCGACAAAACCGGCCTCATCGACTTCGCCCGGGCCTTAAAAAGCCACGGCGTCGCACTGGTGTCGACGGGTGGCACGTCGGCAGCACTGAAGGCTGCTGGCCTGGCCGTGACCGATGTGTCGGAATTGACCGGCTTTCCTGAGATGATGGATGGCCGAGTCAAAACGCTGCATCCGCGCGTGCATGGCGGACTTCTCGCGATCCGCGGCAACGCCCAGCACGATGTCGCCGCCGCCAGTCACGCCATCGAGCCGATCGATTTGCTCGTCGTTAATCTCTATCCCTTCGAGGTGACCGTCGCTGAGGGGGGGTCCAACGACGATTGCATCGAGAATATTGATGTCGGCGGGCCAGCAATGATTCGCGGGGCAGCGAAAAACCACGACGCTGTCACCGTCGTCATCGAAGCCGAGGACTACGCCCGTGTTCTTGCCGACATGACGACGAACAACGGCGCGACCTCGCTTTCACTGCGCCGAGCGTTAGCCGCGAAAGCGTTTGCGCGCACGGCAGCCTATGATGCCGCCATCAGCAACTGGTTCGTCGATCAATTGGATGTCGCGGCGCCGACTTGGCGTGCATTTGGCGGCCGCCTCGGTCAAGCTTTGCGCTATGGAGAAAATCCACATCAGACGGCGTCGATGTATGTGTCCGATTGCAGCCGCTTTGGCGTCGCGACGGCCAAACAGCTCCAGGGCAAAGAGCTCTCATACAACAACATCAACGATACCGACGCGGCCTTCGAACTGATTTCGGAGTTCGATACTACGACACCCGCTGTTGCCATCATCAAGCACGCCAATCCCTGCGGCGTGGCAGTCGGACGAACGCTGAAGGACGCCTATTTGCAGGCGCTGGCATCAGATCCGACCAGCGCATTCGGCGGCATCATCGCGCTTAATCAAGCCATCGACGCGGCTGCTGCCGAAGAGATCACCAAGCTTTTTACCGAAGTCGTAATTGCGCCCGATGCGACCGTTGAGGCTCTGGCGATTTTTGCGGCGAAGAAAAATCTCCGCCTGCTGGTGACTGGCGGACTATCCGCCGTATCGGCAAACGCCTTGATGATCCGTTCGATCACCGGCGGCCTCCTTGTGCAATCGCACGACGACGGACGTATCGACGAGCGCGCCTTGAAGGTTGTGACGAAGCGACGCCCGACCGAACCAGAACTGCACGACCTCATGTTTGCGTTCAAGGTTGCAAAGCACGTCAAGTCGAACGCGATCGTCTATGCCAAGAACGGTGCGACAGTCGGCATCGGCGCTGGCCAAATGAGCCGGATTGATTCAGCGCGCATCGCCGCGTGGAAAGCGAGTGAAGCCGCCAAGGCGCAGGGCGTCGTCCAACCACTCACGGTTGGATCCGTCGTAGCGTCTGATGCATTCTTCCCATTTGCCGACGGCTTGCTCGCAGCCGCGGACGCGGGCGTGACAGCCGTCATTCAACCGGGCGGATCGCTGCGCGATGATGAGGTGATCGCGGCTGCCGATGCGCGCGGACTGGCCATGGTGTTCACCGGCATGCGGCATTTCCGGCACTAAAGTGCCTGCCGGCTCACTACGCCGATTTCGGCTGCGTGCGCACGAAAACCATCATTAGCGCTCCGATGATCAGAAAGACGAGGACGCCAGCCATGCCGATGCGCTGACTGCCGGTTTGCTGCGTGACCAAGGCGACGACCAGCGGCGCTAAAAATGCTGTGACCTTGCCTGAAAACGCGAACAGGCCAAAATACTGCGTGATCTTGTCGGGCGGCGCCAGCCGCGCCAGCAGGGAACGGCTTGCCGCCTGCACCGGCGCGGCCACGAGCCCGACGATCACCGCGAAGGCTAAAAACGTTTGTTCGCCGATCGATGAAAATGGCTTCGAGCCTGCGGATTTCGCGACCACTTCCGTCGTGTAGAGAATGTGCGTTTGGTCGACTGAGAGAATGCCGATGGCGCCGACCAGCAAAATCAGCAGCGCTGTGATGATCACGGCTTTTGGTCCAAAGCGGTCGTCGAGCCGGCCGCCGAGCAGCGCTCCGAACGCGCCGACGAGTGTTAGCACGATGCCAAAGATGCCAAGTTCGAGCGGTCCCCATCCGAACACGGAGGCGCCATAGATGCCGCCGAACGTGAAGATCGCCGACAACCCATCCGTGTAGAGCATGCGCGCGAAGAGAAAGATCAGCATGCTCGGATGCGAGGGCAGCGACTTCAGCGTGTCCCACAATTCAGCCCGAGCTGAGCGTTTCGGAGTTGCCATCGCGTGATCGGCCGGCGCCGGCCGGCGATCCGGCACGAACACAAAAAACGGGATGATGAAGATTATGAACCAGACGGCTGCGAACGGACCCGTGAGGCGGTCGCCCTCGCGCGCGGCCCAATCGAGGCGCAACAGTGGATCGAAACCAAGCAGCGTTGTTGCTTCGCCCGGCAACGGCACGAGGAAGCCAGCAACCAGCGCCAGACTGGCCAAGCCACCAAAGTAGCCGACCGCCCATCCGGTGCCCGACAACCGGCCAAGCTCATCCTTCGGCACAAGGCCGGTCATAATGGAGTTGGAGAAGACGCCCATCAGTTCAGCGGCAAGCGTCGCCACAATGAAGCCTGCAAGAATGATCGCGATGGTCGATACGCCCGCGCCCGGTGTTGCCGTCCACAAAGCGGTGAGGCCTGCAAGAAACACCAATGACAGGCCCGCCATCCAGGGCTTTCGCCGCCCGCCGCCGTCAGCCACGGCGCCGAGGAACGGGCTGAGCAGGGCGATCAGCAAGCCCGCAACGGCCGCTCCATATCCCCACAGCGATTGTCCGCAGGCGGCTTTTTCACTGCCGACCGCAATCATCGATCCGCAGACCGAATTTTCGACGACGGCATTGGCGAAATATGGGGCAAAGAGGAATGTCTGAACCAGCGTGTAATACGGCTGCGCCGCCCAATCGAAGAGCATCCACGAGGCGCGGGCGCGCAGCGGTGCGCGCTCGACATCGCGACCTCGGTCTGCGACGGGTGTGTGGTCATTGGTCATGCTCGTTTCCCCCGAAACCGAACCGCTGCGCTCAATCGATCGGAACTTTGGCGCTTTAGCATAGATTAACTTCGCGGCAAGTCAGGCCGCTGCTCGCGCCGGCTCTAGGCATCGAGAACGATCAGATGGTCCGGAAGTTCGTTTTGGTCGATGGCACCCGGTGGGAAATGTTCGGCGAGGTGCCGGCCTGCCGCTTCGATCGCGTGCATGAAACCCTCCGTTGCCCGTCCCGCGCCGATCTCGGCCGTCAGCCGATCGACAATTTGCTGCCAAGTGCCCGCGGGCACTTTGCCGTCGATCGCTTTATCGGCAAGCACCACGGCGTGGCGCTCAGCGATCGAGACAAAGATCAAAACACCGGTACGCCCCGCCGTCGTATGCAGGTTCTGCACGAGAAACTGCTCTCTTGCGCGACGTTCGACGTGGGCGTTTCGGGCTGATTTCGGCACCAGCGCCGTTCGCCGCGCGCGGGGCCACAGGAAAAAAACGAGCGCCGCAAAGACCAAGAGTTGCAGGAGATAAATCCATTGCACCGCGATCCAGGTGAAATGGATCAGCGGCCACGGAACGATCAGTGCCGCAAGCGCCGCCCAGAGAAAGGGCACATAGAAATAGTTTTCACTGGCATGCGCGATGACGGCGATAATCTCGCCCAAGGTTTCAGCCTCGGCCTTTGTGATGGTCGCTGAAATTCTGCGCCGGTCCTCATCGGTGAAAAGGCTCATGACGTTGGCTCATCCATTGTGTCTCTCACCAATCTCCTGATGCTCCGCCGCCGCCGAAGCTGCCGCCACCGCCTGACCAGCCGCCGCCGCCACTGCCGCCGCTCCAACCGCCGGAGCCGCCGGGTATGAAAATCGGCCCGCTGCCGAGGCCGCGCCGTCTGCGGCGGAGTGGTTTGCCGTCGGGGCCCAGCGTCTGCTGCATGTCGCGCTCTGCCCGGCTGTTCATGTAAATGATCAGAGCAAAGATCGCGAAAATGACCAGGAAGTGGATCAACGGCATCATGTCGTCGGTGGGTGTGCGCCCACCCTTGGCGCGGTTTTTCACCTCTTCCGCGTCGCCGAGCAGCACGGCTTTGATATCGCGCACGCCATCGCGGATGCCGCCCGAAAAATTGCCGCGTCGAAACTGACTGAGAATGGCGTTCTCGACGATTAGTTTCGACATCGTGTCGGTCATCATCGGTTCAAGTCGACGGCCGACCTCGATGCGAACCTTGCGCTCGTTGGGTGCGACCAGCAGGACGATGCCGTTGTCTTTGTCTTTTTGCCCGATGGCCCATTTGCGCGCCAGGCCGATGCTGTAGTCTTCGACCGGATAGCCCTCGAGTGACGGCACGGTCACCACCGCGATCTGATCCGTCGACGTCGCTTCAAGGGCCACAAGGTCGGCCTCAATCGCCGCCTTGTCCTCCACCGTCAAAAGATTGGCATTGTCGACGATGCGGCCGGTCAACTCAGGGTAGGTCGGCGCGGCGATGAGCGCTGACGCGACGAGAAGCAAAATAGCGAAACAGCCGACGAGCGCGCCAACCGCCGTCTTCGGTACGTATCGAACTTGGAGTGCAGCAGGCACGCCGGCCATCAAGCGTCATCCCCGAGTAGAGGTGTCGACGTATCGCGTCAGGCCCGCCTACTTGTTGTTGAAGTCGACTTTCGGAACGGTTTGCTCGGCAGCCGGAATTTCGAACGACGCCATTTCTTTGTTGTTTGGATACATGACCGATTTCCACAAGCGGCCCGGAATGGTCACAAGTTCGGTGTTGTAGACCCGAACGGCTTCGATGTAGTCGCGCCGCGCGATGGCAATGCGATTTTCTGTTCCGGACAGTTCGCTCTGCAATGCGAGGTAATTCTGGCCGGATTTGATATCGGGGTAGCGTTCGATGACAACCATCAATCGGCCAAGCGCGCCGCCGAGTGTGTTTTGCGCGTCTTGAAATTGCTTCATCGCCTCAGGATTGTTGAGAATATCCGCGGGAAGCTGCATTTGCGTCGCCTTGGCGCGCGCTTCGATGACCTCGGTCAGAACCGATTTTTCCTGCTCGGAAAAACCTTTCACCGTTTCGACCAAATTGGGGATGAGATCGCTGCGGCGCTTATATTGGTTCAAGACTTCCGACCAATTGGCTTTTGCCGCTTGTTCGTAGGTCGGAATATTATTGACGCCGCACCCCGAGACGAGCATCGCGGTCGCAAGAGCTGCGACGATGGCAATGGCACGCGGAGTGCGTCGTGAAGCGGTGCTGATCATGGTGGAGACAATCCCTGTTGGCGAACCGTTGTCGGCGCGTGCATCGCATAGCTTACCAAGCCTATCGCAGGGCGCGAGCCATGGCGACAGTGCCGTGTGGTACGGGCTATCTCCGGTTCGCGCAACATCGCCAGCTTGGTAGTTGCCCGCGTTGGGTGACGCGCTGACATGAATCTCGTCGCCGGAAATCGACCGCGCGGCCGCTTTAGCATCAATGCCGTCAGCTGAGTCGTCCGCACCATTCCGCCGGCGACGGGCCGATTGTTCGACCCAAAAAATACCGAAAAGCGCTCCTGCTGGAGCGCCTTGTGTCGTGTCGATTTTGAAAAATTGGAGCGGGCGAAGGGATTCG
>FSSH01005802.1_pt3 | contig 14162 bp, 15 predicted proteins | sample 1166101 | NCBI WGS metagenome assembly FSSH01 (sample SAMEA32972668, study PRJEB13176) | freshwater metagenome | biome: Drinking water system; feature: Biomass in drinking water that filtered by 0.45 um membrane; material: drinking water | place: USA | collected 2012-12-20 | depth 0 m | reverse complement strand
TCCATTGCGCGTCGCGTTTGGCCAGGTAATCGTTGACGGTCACCAGATGGGCACCCTTGCCTTCGAGCGCATTCAAATAGACGGGCAAGGTGGCGACCAGGGTCTTCCCCTCGCCGGTTTTCATCTCCGCGATCCGGCCCCTGTTCAGGATCATGCCGCCGATCAGCTGCACATCGAAGTGCCGCATATTGAGCACGCGGCGGGACATCTCCCGGCAGACGGCGAAGGCTTCCGGCAGGATGTCGTCCAGGGTCGCCCCGGCCTCCAGGCGTTTCTTGAATTCCTGGGTCTTGTCAGCGAGCGCTTCGTTGGAAAGGGGGGTCAGGCCTGATTCCAGGCTGTTGATCCGCTCGACGATCGGAAGGAGCGCCTTGATTTCACGGTCGTTCTTGCTGCCGAAGATCAAATTGAGGACTTGTGTGACCATATCACCGCAACTTTAGTGGTTGTGTTGTGTCGTGCCGTTTCGATGGTTCAGAAACTAACCGATGCAGTATACACAATCTGTTCCATGAATCCTATAATTAGCGGAGGCATGGCGGTCAAACCACCGGCTTGACAGAGCTTGTGAAGGTCCACTACTATTTCAGTCACAGTAGTGTTGGCTGTTTTGCTGATCGTCTACCCATGAACCACCCAGTCCGTAAATTCATCTCCATTGTGTTGGTGCTGTGTGTGTTGTCCGTTGGCGGCCTGGCGCAGGCGCAAGCGGCGGAACATGCCGGACACCATGCCCAGCATCAAGCAGCCACCCACGGCACGTTGCTCTGTTCCTGGATGTGCGCCGCGGGGACGGTCCTTGACAGTGCGACGGTTCTGATTCCGTCCGAACGCAGTTCGGTGGCGCTCGTCGCTCTCCCCCATGCTACAAATCTCTCCATTGAACCGTGCCAGGTTGCTCCCAGCCGTGCCCCTCCGTCTTTCTCTCTCTAGTTTCTTCGCTCATTGATCCAATTAGGACCCAACTTTCGTTTCCTAGACGACTCGCACAGAGGGTCGTGAGGATAGCGGGGTGGGACTCATAGCTTAGAGAGAAAGGCCTCGTATCATCATGGCAGGGAAACGGTTCATTCTCGGATTCATCCTCGGTGTTGCAAGCATCGCGTCTTCATGGTTTACGGGCCAGACGGCCCAGGCGTCCTGCGGGGCGGTCACGTGCTTCGTCGTCATCGGATCGCAGCAACAGGTGCCTCAAGCAGGCCTGTTGACGTTCAACACGATTTATAATTACACGCCCATGCGGCTGCTGGATGGGACTACCGGCGTGATCCCCGCGATCGATCAACACGATCAGCGAATGATCCTGGACCACCACCGGGAGATCAGAACCATTACGCAGACGGCCACCTTTGATTTGAATTACGGCGTTACCGACCGATTGGGCATTCAGGTGACGATTCCCTATTTATGGCGGACACACAAGCATATCGATGGGTTGGGGGAGGAAAATGGCGGCAGGGGGGAACTTGTCCCGTTTAAGGATAACGGGATCGGTGATGTCACCTTCACGGGGAAATACAACATTCTGCCGACTCTGCGGAGCATGATCGTTGCGGGATTCGGCGTGCAGGTGCCGACGGGCAATACGGAGGCCCTCGATGCGGCAGGCCATACTATGGAGGCGCCAGGGCAGCTGGGTCGGGGACAGGTGGGGCTGATCGGATCGCTCTATCAAACCTACGAGCTGATCCCTCATCGGCTCAATCAGTTCTTCTACGGCAGCTATCGCCATACGTTTCGGAATAACGACGGGTACCAGTTTGGCGACGAATACAATTTGAATCTAGGGGCCAATGGAGTTCCGCTTGAAAGCGCGCCCTGGCTGGCGCTGACCGGCCAATTCACCTGGCGGTACTTGGTGCATGACAACATGAGCGCGTCGCTGGAACGATCTGCCAGGCCGGGTGACCCTGGTTTCCCGGGCGATCCAATCGTCCTTGATCCAATGATCTTGAATCGCAGCGTGCCCAATACCGGCGCGACCTATTTCGCCTTTTCACCCGGGTTTCAGGCGAGTCTCGACGGCCTCATCGATTCGCCAATGACAAAGATGTCGTCCGTCTATTTTTATGCACAACTGCCGATCATGCGGGATTCCAACAACAACCTGGCACAGGGAACGAGCTATATCTTCGGGTTTACCAGATCGTTCCAGTTGACGCAGACCGGTTCATAACAGGATGCTGAAAATGGCCGCCAGCTTTGTTCTCGCGTCGCTCAGAGGCTCAACGTACCGAAGCGTACGCTTCGCATCTTCGCTTGCTGCGGCCTCGCTGGACGGCCATTTTGAACATCCTGAAGTTGGTAGGAACATCGAATGATAGATGTGGAGGCAGCGATGAGCAGGAAGAACAAGTACAGCCAACTGGCGGGGGTATTGCTCGTGGCCATCTTTGCGGTGGCCGTCAGCGGCGGTCTTGCATGGAGCATGGGGTCGCGGGTTCCGTTGGTGGGCGCCCCTGCCGAGGATTTTCGCTTGGCTGATTTGGAAGGCAAGCAGCAGAGCCTCAGTCAGTATCGCGGCAAGGTCGTCCTGGTGAATTTCTGGGCCACCTGGTGCAAGCCCTGCACGACGGAGATGCCGGCGATGCAAACGACCTACGACAAGCTTCGAGACAAAGGGTTTGTCGTCCTGGCGATCAACGAGCTCGAGGATGACGCAAAGGTCCGCGAACACATCAAACAGCACGGCCATACGTTCCCCGTCTTGATGGATCGGGATAACAAGGTGGCGAATCAGTTCGGCGTTTTTGGATTGCCGGTGAGCGTGTTCATCGATGAGAAAGGCGTCGTCCAGGAATATATCAAGGGCGGACTGCTGACCGAGCAACTGATTCTCAATGTAGTCGCCAAGATTCGGAAGCATGAGCCGATGAAAGCGGCGTCGCTGCGCTAGACGAACGAGACGAGAGCGGTGTTGCGGCGGTTCGAGATATGTGCGGAAAGGATGTGCCCAGACCTATGATGCCGACGAATGACAATCAGCATAGTGTTTCTGCATGGGGTATTTCACTCGTGGTGCATGGAGTGGCGGTTGCTGCGGCAATCGCGTTTGCCTCGCAGGTGAAGCCGGTTTTGCAACAGGAGATTTTTCAATGGGACGTGGCGTTGGTGGAGGGAGCCAAGACTGATTCCCGTCCGGAACGAGCCGAGCCGGTTGCCGAACGCGCGAAGCCGGTGGCGCAGGCGACGCCTCGTCCGGTTGAGCGGCAAGAAACGAAGAGAGATGAAGTCATCAAGGAGACGGAGGTCAGAGAGATCCCAAGGGAGCAGCCTGCGATGATCGAGCCGGTGACAACGGCTCAGGCCGATGTCGCTCCGGCGCCGCCCCCGACACAGACCGTTCCAGAGCAACATCCGGAGTCGGTCGTCACGGCAAGCGCCCAATCGCCGGCGGCCGTAGAGTCCGCGCCGGCGATTTCGGCCGTTCAGGAAGAATCGACGATTGTCCCCGCTACTCCTGAAGTCCGTGACCGGACTCCGCTTGTCGCGGCCGCTCCGCGCGCTGCCAAAGCGGACTATTCATGGCTTGTGGACTCACTGGGGAGAAGGCTGGCCGCGCTGACTCGCTATCCAAACTCCGCGCGGCTCAACGGATGGGAAGGCAGAGTCGTCTTGCGGGCCATTATCCGAGCCGACGGGCATTTAATGGACGTCAAGGTACATAAAAGTTCCGGCCATGATGCGCTCGATCGCGCGGCGCTCGAAACGATCAAGCTGGCCTGCCCGCTCCATATGAAACATGCGCTGGACAGCACCGAAGTCGCCATCTATGTGCCGATTGTCTACAGTCTTGCGGGGTAGTTCAATATGAACGCCGGGGCGCTGGGACACATGAAGAAGACGACCGTGTGGTTGGCCGCTGTGGCTGCCCTTGCGTGCGCATCGACCGCCATTGCGGAATCGAACAGTCCTTGGGCGCTCAGTCCAACAGCTTCGGTCGACCGAAAGGTCAGAAGCATCGTCGGGCCTTCTGTTCGCATCGACAACGCAGGGCGTATTGCGCTGGCGTGGGTGGAGGAAGAGAAAGAAGTCCGGTCTGTGCTATATGCGCGACTCGATAAGGCCGGAGATCCGATCGCTCCCGTCAAGGTGAACGGGGCATCCGAAATCCCCTATTCGAGACAGGAGGCGCCGGCCCTAGTCGCGTCAGGAGACGATGTGTTCGTGACCTGGGCGGTCACGCATCCTAAGGCCAGACCCGACAAACCGTTTGCCAATGACTTGCGGCTGAGCCGCTCGACCGACGGCGGGAAGACGTTTCTCCCTTCTATTTTGGTGAATGACGATGAACAGGTGATCGGGCACAGTTTCGATTCGCTCCATGTGGCTCCCGATGGAGTCATTCATGTGGCCTGGATCGATGCAAGGGAAGGGAAGAAGGAATCAGGCACCTTTGCGACCAGCTCAACCGATCACGGCCGCACTGTAGGGAAAAATCGTAAGGTGGATGAAGATACCTGCGTCTGTTGCCGCACCGCGATGGCCACGGCGCCGGACGGCACGCTCTATGTCGCTTGGCGAAAGATTCTGCCGGGGGATCTCCGCGAGACGGTCGTGGCACGATCCTCTGATGGTGGACAGACCTTTACGTCTCCAGTGATTGTGGGGCATGACAAGTGGGTGTTTCCCGGCTGCCCCCATCGTCCTGCTTCGATCGGGACAGATCGACAGGGGCGGCTCTATGTCGTCTGGTATACGGAAGGGGAGGACGAAACCCCGGCGATCTATCTGGCCTATTCCGATGAGGGGGGGCAGAACTTTTCGCCCAAACAAAAGTTAAACGTTTCCAAGGGCACCTTTCCCGACCATCCCCAGTTGGCGGTTGATCCGGATGGACGGCTTGTTATCGCCTGGGAAGAACAGTCTCCGGTGCGGCGCGAAGTCGTGATGAGTCTATCGCTTGATCGCGGCGCGACCTTCAGTGCGCCTCAGAAGCTGAACGACAAGAAGGGGCAAACCCCCTCGCTGTCGATCAATGCCCATGGGCTGGCTGCCTTGGCCTGGGTAGAGCATGCCATGCCGAACCATCGGATAGTTGTTCAGACGCTTCAGCTTCCGCCGGCCAGGGTACTGGCAAGACAGGAACCGTAAAGTGAATGACTGGTCGACAAGGGGCGGGTTTGCGCTGGTACTGGCGCTGTTCGTTGCCGTTGTGGCAGCGCCGAGCTTCGCCGGCGATCCCTTTGCCGGACTCAAGATGAGCCGGCTACCGGCCGGTAGCCAGGCGATGCCGTTCGAGCTTAAGGGGCTGGACGGAAAGATCGTAAAGTTGAGCGATCTGGGCGGAAAGGTCCTGCTGGTGAATTTTTGGGCGACCTGGTGCGGACCCTGCAAGGAAGAAATGCCGGCATTGGCCCGGTTACAGCAGCGGTTGGATCCGTCCCGATTCGTCCTCTTGACCGTGACCACGGATCTGCAACGAGAGGGAATTACCCATTTCTTGGCTCAGCAGGGGGTCGATCTGCCCGTTCTTTTCGATGAAGATCAAGAGGTGTCACGGTCCTACATGGTGCGGGCTTTGCCGACGACTGTTGTGATTGCGCGCGATGGGGCGTTAGTCGGACGGGCAGTCGGACCTCGCGAGTGGGACAGTTCAGAAGTGGTGGCAGGGCTGAAGGTGTTTATGGAGCGCGGTAGATGAAGCGGTGGATTGCACAGATTGCCCTGGCGACCGCCTGTGTCTATTTGGCGATTGGAATCGGCGCAGCGACCTGTCTTTTTTCCCATGGGGCCTCTTCACAGTCTGCTCATCACCACACCGGCGAGTCGACCCACTCTCCCCTCTGTGCCTGGGCTTGCCAAGCCAATCAACCTGTCGGTCTGGTCTCGACGTCGGCAGGGACAGAGTCCTTGCTCCCCATATCAATAGTCGTGCCGGATGGCGTCAGTCTGTCGTCGAGTGAACCGCAATATCCGGCTCAGTCCCGCGCACCGCCACATTCGTAAGGGTTCATCCACTCAACGTTCCTCTGCAGTTCCAGTCTGGCGTAGCCGCCGTCGTGCGGGCTATGACCGGCTAGGAGAGCAGCAGTTCATTTTATCACTTAACGTGAGGAGTATCGGTCATGGAGTTTTTACAGAGCGTGAAGCATGTGCTTGCCGCAGCAGCGCTGTTTGGAGGTATTGCCGTAATGGGACAAGCCGTGTCGGCGCAGGAGCCGGCATCGTCATCGGGAACAGAGCAGTCTCCGCGCGAGGGGCAATTGCGCGAGCAGCTCAAGAGTATTCTGCAAGAACTGGAAGAGCTCCAGCGCGGCCGCGAGCAGACGTCGCCGCCGGCTGAGAAACCCAAAACGGTGACTGAGAAGGTGACCACTGAAGAGGCGGAAGCCACGGGCGCCATGCCGGAATATGAGCTGGCCGACACCAGTATTGTGAGCAAGCGGTTTCAAAAGCGGCCGGAGGGCGTATCGGTCTCGTCAACGGTTCCTTCAGAGACAGATTCTCAGCCGACCAGGACGATGAAGGAGTCTATGGAGTCACTTCCCGGCGTGGTCTTACGCCAGGCGAACGGGCCTCGCGATTTCAGCATCATGATTCGCGGGCAAGGCGCCAAGACCACTTTCGCGGTGCGCGATATTAAGATCTACGAGGATGGCTTCATTCAGACGCAATCCGACGGCCTCTCGCGACTCGATCTTCACGATCCGTGGTTCATGCGCAGCGTCGAAGTGACCCGAGGCGCATCGTCGTCTCTCTACGATAACTACGCCCTCGGCGGCATGGTGCACTTCAGGACGCGGCGCGGCAGCGACATCAACGGCCTCGAAAGCTTTTTCTCGGGCGGTTCCTTCGGCTATCACAAACAAGCGTTTGCGTTCGGGAAGGACACGGAGCATCTGGACGTATCCATGTTCGTCAGTAACGTCGGGGAAGACGGATACATCCAGAACAGCGAGTATAAGACACAAACGCTTAATTTTAATCTTCGTTTCAAGCTCGACGATAAGCAGAGCTTTTATGTCAAAGCGATCTCGAACTGGCTGGATACAAAAGTGCCTACCAGGCTGACCCAGGCGCAGTTTCTCGCCGATGAACGGCAAGCAGGCAACAACGCTGTCAGATTTAATCAAAGCCGGGTCGATCGGCGCACGATCCTGGGAGGGATCTATGAGCGGCAGATCGACGCGAATACCGTCTTGACGGTCGAGGCCGACTACGACGTCAAGGACATCCAGCAAACATTCGCGCAGATCGGGGAAAATACCAATCCCAATTACAAGACCTATACGGACTTGCGGCATGATGGCCGGCTCGGCGCGATGCCGCTGAGGAGCTATGTTGGTTTCTTTCTCAATCAGATGGACCAGAAAGCCAACAGTTTCCAGAATCTTGGCAACTTTGTCGGGACCAAAGGGAGACTGATCCAGAATTCCCGCGGATCGATTTTCAATGTCGGCGGCCGTTTCCGCGAGGAGTTGGAATTCTTCCCGAATTGGATCTTAGCAGCGGGGCTTGGCTACGAGCACTCTCACCTCAGTGCGCACGCAACCAACTACAGCCAGACAACTGGCGCGGTGGCATCTAACGTCAGCGCGAGTCGGACCTACTCAAATTGGGCGCCGGAAATGTCTCTCACCTGGAAGCCAGTTGAGGGCTATAGATACTGGATGCGGGGTTCTACGGGCTACGGCATCCCGACATTCGGCAATCTGCTCAGAGATCCGGTCACAGGTCAGCCTGGCACCAACTTCGATCTGAAGCCACAGAAAAATGTGAACGTGGAACTCGGCACGGACATGCAGTTGCATCCTACACTGAACTTCCACTTGGTTGGGTTTTGGACTTTTTATAGAGATGAAATCATTACGCAAACGATTAATGCCGCACAGAACTTGTCTGCTTCGGTCAATGCCGACTCGTCTGAGTATCGTGGAGTCGAAACGTTGATTGACTGGCGGCCGGTGACTGGTCTCCGATTGTCCGGCGCCTATACGCACATCGATGCGCGATACATCAACTTCTCCGATCGGACTAACGGTTTCATAAATCGGGATGGCAACAAGGTGGCGAATGTGCCGACCGATGTCTTCAACGGCAAGATCGCCTACGACCATGAGCCGACAGGATGGGGCGCCTGGTTCGAAGGCAGTTATTACAACAGTTATTTCCTGAACAACAGCAATACGTTCGGGATTCCCTCCTACATGATTGCGAATATCAATGTGCACAAAACTTTCGAATTCAAGGAGTCTTCCTGGATTCGGTTTGCCAAGCTCTATGTCGAAGTGGACAACATCGCGGATAGAAAGTACGCCGCGTCGGGTACAGTGATCGGCGGCGAAAACCATGCTTTGGCTGCGGGCCAGTCGGTGTTCTTCGCCGGGTATGGCCGGGCGATCTATGGCGGAGTGACATTGGGCATGTTCTAGCTGGTCGAGACATGCGGAATGCTTGTGGTCGAAGCGAAGGGCAATGCTGAGGCGCTCTCAACTTCCGGAGTCCATCTCACGAAGGCGACGAGCATATGATGCCGTGGAATGAGGTGTGTATGAACAAGCAATTGCTTCGAGTCACTGAGGCGGCGGAGTTATTGACTGTGAGTCGTTGGACCGTCTATCGGTGGGTAGAGGACGGAAAGTTGAGCGCAACGAAAATCGGCACACAGAGTCTAGGCGTGATCGCGCACTCGGTCGATAAACTGATGCTGGAGAATCGGACGGATCACGGAATGGTAGCCGACCGGTGCAAATGATGGAAAGCAAAAGGCCGCGCCCAGCAGGATTCAGAGGTACGGTAGAGCGGTAACAGAAAGGTAAGCGCTATTGTGATGGACGGACTACAGAATTTGATCGAGTATGGTGTCATCGGACTTTTGTTGGGATTGAGTTTCTGGGCGGTTGGCGTGGGGGTGGAGCGCTGGCTCTTCTACCGGCGGGTGGATGTGAAACAGTTTCCCACCCTGGATCTGTGTGAGATGACGCTGACCAAGCGGCTGGTAGTCATCGGCACGGTGGCGGCCAATGCCCCCTATATAGGGTTGCTCGGCACGGTGCTCGGCATCATGCTGACGTTCCACACGATGGGAACATCCGGCGCCATGGCGGTGGCGGCGATCATGATTGGTCTGAGTCTCGCGCTCAAGGCGACAGCGGTTGGGCTGCTGGTGGCCATTCCCTGCGTGGTCATGAATAATGTACTACGCCGCCGAGTCAGTGAACTCCTCACCCAGTACAAGGCGCAGCATAGATCGTGAGCGGAATCAGATCAACGTCATCCCGTTGGCCGATGTCATATTGGTGCTGTTGGTGATCGTGTTGACCACCGCCACTTTCATTACAACCGGTCAGATTCCGGTTAGCCTTGCCAAAGCCGCGACCTCCGGCGACCGGCAGGATACCCCGCTCATCATCACGGTGACCGCGGAGAGTGGGGTGTTTGTTCAGGAGCGCCCGGTAACCGACGAGCAGTTCGATGCTGCGCTGAGCACCCAGCCCCTGGAGTCGTTGGTCCTGGTCCGCGCCGATAAGGTTACAAAGCTGGAGCGATTCGTTGGGATCGTCGATCGTGTCCGCGGACTCGGCTTTCGCCAGGTGAGTCTGGAAGTCGTTCGGACATGATCGGAACAATCAGCCGCGAAGTCTTCGTCGGCGTATATCTTGTAGCATCCATGAGCATCCGTCAGTAGACAGAGATCGGATAGGGCAGTCTGCGAGTCTTTCGGCCATCAGTGAGTGGGCTCATCGGCGAAGATAAATCGTCTGACAGGCATGCCAAGAAAAAAGGAGGGATCGCTGCAACGCGGGTGAAGGGCAAGGGTCTCAAAATGAAAAAGTAGCAACAGGCACAATGCAGACCCTGCGGATTGACACCCTTGTTTCAGAGCCTGAAAATCCACCTTCCATTCTGCTAAACTCCTACCGGCTGAGGGATTCCCGCTTTTGCCGGAAATGATCGGCGACTTCGGCTTTTGGCATAGAGAGACCCGGTCTGAGGCCGACCCATGACGCACCCAGCCATCACTAACACCCGCCAATGTAACAAGATCTAGCGATGAATCGTGTACTCCTATATCCACGAACCGTTCTACATCTCCGCCCGCTACAGCTGCTTGCCCTGATTCGGACTCGATTGTTTCCAGCTTCAACGAAGCTTGAACCGATTCGTGGGGTAAGTCTGAGACCGGGCATTGGACTCAATCCGTGCCTTCCCCCTTCCCGCCCTGCGGGACGGGATCGTTCATTCTGTTTTCTCAATCAGGAAAGGACCTTCACCGATGCCGGCGTCGATTGGGCCAGTCAGGATATGCCGCAGCAGTGGCGGCGCAACTTGCACGGCTTCGGCTATTTGTTCGATCCGGACCGATCGCACACGGTGAAGGTCCAGCTGATTTCGGAGTGGATTGCGAAGAATCCTTTGGGCAAGGGTGACGGGTGGGAGCCTTCTGCCCTGTCAGTGCGTATCGTCAACTGGATCAAGTTCTTCCTGAGGCATGACAAAGCCATACAGGAATCATGGAGTCACAGCCTCTATACGCAGGCGGCATGGCTTGAGCAGAATATCGAGCGGCATATTCTGGCGAATCACTATCTCAAAAACGCCGTGGCTCTCTTTTTCGCCGGAATGTATTTCGAGGGGGAGGCTGCTGAGAGGTGGCTCAAGCGGGGCTGGACGATGCTCCTGCAAGAACTGAAAGAGCAGTTTCTTGCGGATGGCGGCCATTATGAACGAAGTCCCATGTACCATTCGATCTGTGTGTGCGATTATCTTGACGTCTTGAATCTCGCCCAGAGTTCACGGCCGGCCCTCGAACGTGAGGAGATTGCGCATCTTCGGCGAGCGGTGGCCTCCAGCCTCGATTTTCTTCATGCCATGGTGTTCCCGGACCAGGATATCCCTCTGTTTAACGATGCCGCTTTCGGGATGGCGCCGTCTCCTTTGCAACTATTCAATTACGCGCACCGCGTGATGGGATATCAACTTCCTGCCAGGCCCACGGGACTGACCCTGTCTGAGCGGTCGGGGAGCGGGTATTACGTCTGCCGCAACGGGGAGGACATGATCATTATCGACTGTGGAGCCATCGGTCCTGACTATCAGCCCGGTCATGCTCATTGCGATACCCTCAGCTTTGAATTGGTCATCGGCGGGCGACGGGTCATTGTCGACAGCGGTGTCTTTGACTATCAACTGAGCGAGGAGCGAGCCTATGCTCGGAGCACGCGCGCGCATAACACGGTTGTTGTCGATGGGAAAGAACAGTCGGAAATGTGGGAGGTGTTCCGCGTGGCGCGCCGGGCGAAGCCGCTCTCGGCGTTCTTGAAGAAGCAACCGGATGGTACGGTGCTATTCGAGGGAGCCCACAATGGATATGCGAAATTAAGAGGCAAGCCGATCCATAAGAGACACATCGCCTATGATGGTCAAGGGAGCTGGGTCATCAAAGATACGCTGGAGGGCAGCGGGATGCATCGCATGGACAGTTACCTTCATATCCATCCCGACTTCCATATCATCCGGATGGGGGCTTGTATTGCGATCAAGGCTCAGAGCGGCCATACCGTTGCGATGGTCGATGTATTAGGGCCGGCCGATACGAGGTTGGAACAGGGGTGGTATTTCCCGGAGTTCGGCGTGAAACATGAGAATCATGTGATTGTATTTTCCTGTTCGCAGGACGCTCCGTTCGGCCTGAGTTATCGAATCAGGAAGATGCCGGGTCGGCAGTAGGGGAAGAGGGAGAGAGGCCGCTTTTTTATTTCGGATATTGAGCCAGATACGCCCGCCAGCCGCCGTACTTGGTGATCTCCCTGTGCCCTTCGACGAGCGCCTGCTCACCCAACACACCCAAGACAATGCTTCCGTCTTCCAGCCGAACCTTGCCGATGCACAGACCGGGTGGTTCGTTCAGTAAGATACCCGCCAGTCCGGCAGGTGGAACGGACCAGACTTCGACTGCGACCTTGACCCCGGTCCCATCCGTCACGCGCAGCATCGCAGGGTGTTCGTCGTTAATCGTCCAGAGCCGATACGCCGCTTCAGTCTTCGTCTCCCGGACAAATGTGGCCTTGGCTGCCACCATGTTAGGGTTGAGCTTGAGCCCCCGCATCAGCGTGCCATTGACAGCCAGCAACACATCGCTTTGGCTCATCTGACACCTTCCGCGTAGGCTTGCCGGAGAGACGCAATGAGACGATCTGCAGTGGTCACCCAGCCGACAATTCCCCCCTGCGATTGGATCATGCGGACCGTCGCCTGTTTGAAATCGGGAAAATAGCTTTCGGTTCCGTCTTCAACCAAGAGGCATTCGTACCCGCGGTCGTTGGCTTCTCTCATGCTGGTCTGCACACACACTTCGGTGGTGACGCCGGTAAATATGAGATGGGTGATGCCGAGGGTTTTCAGGCGTTCCTGAAGATTGGTGGCGTAGAATGCCCCCTTGCCCGGCTTGTCAATGACCAGTTCGCCGGCTTCGGGGCGCAATTGTGGAATGATGTCGTTTCCTGGTTCTCCCAATACCAGAATCCGTCCCATCGGGCCGGGATCCCCGATGCGCAATGTCGAGTCTCCGCGCAGCTTCTTGGCCGGCGGGCAATCCGACAAGTCGGGGCGATGACCCTCCCTGGTATGAATCACCGGCAGACTCAATTCGCGGAAGGTCTTGAGGAGTGCGGCCACGGTCGGCACGATCTGTTGCAGGTGTTCGACCCGGTTGCCCAGCGCTGCGCCGAACCCGCCTGGCTCGATGAAGTCGCGCTGCATGTCGATGATCACCAGCGCCACTCGTGCGCCAGAGCCGCGTGGTGGCAGGGGATAGGGATAGGGAGAAGCCGGAACTGTGCTCATGTGCCGTGTCCTGTCATGTGCCGTCCGATCAGCGCGAGATCGGCGCCGGACGACGTGGTTTCATAGACCAGCTGACCGTTGAACATGACGACCACACGGTCGGCCAGTTCCAGGATCTCATCGAGATCTTCGCTGACTAAGAGGACTGCTGTGCCCCGGTTGCGCGCGGCGACGATCTGCAGCCGGATTTCTTCCGTCGCCAGAAAGTCCAATCCAAAACAGGGATTGGCCACGACCAGGATTTTCACTTCCGCCGATAGTTCACGGGCCAGGACTGCTCGCTGGACATTGCCTCCCGAGAGAGACTGGATCGGTGTGTCGGGATAGGGCGGTTTGATGTTGTAGCGCTCGATCAGGCCGTGCGCGCTCCGGCGTAGCGCAGGGCGGTTCATGAGCCAGCCGCCCACGGCGTGCGGTTCCATATCGAAGTTGCGGAATGCCAGGTTCTCCGCCACGCTCATGCGCCCGACACAGGTATTCTGCAGAGGCTCCTCCGGGAGGCAGAACATCTTATACCGCAGAATGTTGTCACGAGTCGGCCGGTAGAGTTCATCATGCACGTGGATGGTGCCGCCCGTGGCTGGCCGTTGGCCGGCCAGCACTTCCACCAACTCGCGCTGCCCGTTCCCTGAGACGCCGGCCACCCCGACGATCTCACCCTCATGAATCGTCAAATGGACGCCACGGACGACTTCGACGCCGATGTCGTCATTGACGCGAATGTTCCGCAAGAGCAGCTTCGGCGTCTTGGTCGAATTCTCGATCCGCTGCTTTGGCTTGGCCGTGATCTCGGACCCCACCATCATTTCTGCCATCTGGGAAATCTTCATCTCCGAGACCTTGCCGGAGCCGGCGAATTGTCCCTTCCGCAGCACAGTCACTTCGTCCGCGAATGCCGCCACCTCGCGAAGTTTGTGGGTGATGATCAATACGCTCAATTGCTGTGCCAGGGTCATGGCGCGGAGATGTCCCAGGACTTCGTCCGCCTCGTGCGGCGTCAGGACGGACGTCGGTTCGTCCAAAATGAGGATGCGGTTGCGCAGCGCCAGCTGCTTGAGGATTTCGACCTTTTGCTTTTCCCCCGCGGCAAGGGAACTGACGAGGGCGGTGAGCGGCACCTGGAACGGCATCTGCGCCATGAACTGCGTCAGCTGATCCTGCTCCTCTTTCCAGTTGATAACGGGATTGAGGCGGGCTTTCGAGATCACCAGATTTTCGAGCACTGTCATGTTGGGAATGAGCGTGAACTGCTGATAGACCATTCCGATCCCGAACGTCTGCGCGTCGCGCGGGCTGCGAATCGTGACCTGTTGCCGGTCCAGGAGAATCTCTCCCCCGTCCGGGCGGTAATAGCCCATGATGCATTTCACCAG
>FSSH01001556.1_pt1 | contig 14162 bp, 8 predicted proteins | sample 1166101 | NCBI WGS metagenome assembly FSSH01 (sample SAMEA32972668, study PRJEB13176) | freshwater metagenome | biome: Drinking water system; feature: Biomass in drinking water that filtered by 0.45 um membrane; material: drinking water | place: USA | collected 2012-12-20 | depth 0 m | reverse complement strand
GAGTGAATCGCGATTCTTGGGTTAAATAATGTCCGACCATCAGTCGCGACATAAATTGGCTCAACTCTTTCAAACCCTCCCCACTCTTTTATTAGCTTAACAAACTCATTCTGTGTTGGATTATAAAATACTCCTTGCATTTGTGGATCACTTTCGTGATGTGATTCAAAAAACATTGTCCCAATACGAATATGATTCATAAATTGACGAAGCCTTTCATAACCATCTTTAGTTTTTATAAAATGGTGAAAAATACTTAGGGCCATCACAACACTAAAATCTAATGGTGCAATCTCTCGCTGTGTTTTCTCACTGAGAATATCTCCGGTGACAATTGTAAGCTTACGATTTTCAGCGTATGCGATCTTTCGCGCAGCCAAAGCAATCGTCGGCTCATATTCGACACTAATGCAAGAATAGCCGCATTCTTCCAATTGATGACTAAAAAAACCGAGATTACATCCAACATCAAGTGCTCTAACTCCCGCTACTTGATCAAGATTACTTTTGATCGCCTCCCATCTATCTGCACATGCGTGTTCGTATGGGACATCAGCAAGGTCAAAATGCATTGGCGCTTGATAAAGTACACCACGCTTGCTCGCTCCGCCTTCACCACATGCCATATTGTGCATCAATACACGAAACGACTGCCAATCCGAATGCCTAACCAAGATTTGTACAGGGATTTGCTTAATCTGAAGTGCGCGTGCAATTGCTAACCGATGTCTGCCATCTTGAAAAAGACAAAACCCTTCGCGGCTGATATTAATGAGAATTTCTTTTTCTCCCGTTTCTGCTGTTCTAGCACGATAACCTTGAGTACTGATAGATTCAATTAAGTGATCAATCTCTTCGCATCGCTTATCAAAGCTCAGTCGATCCGAACATCCCCACAATTCCCGACCGCTCTCAATCTGACTAATGGCATTCTGGTAATATTCAGTAAACTGCCAAGCAACCCCGTGATGGACTCGATCATTAATCGCCCGGAACACTCGCATATCTTCAACGCGATGCACAGCAATATCCCAATCACCATTCTGAACCTGTGCAACGTACTTATTCTGATCAAATACCCAATCTTCCCAATCTGAGGAATTTGTCCTATATTTTGTATGAAATTGAATGCGTGCTGGATCAATCCAATATCGTGTATAAGGATTAGGTAAGGTTACCTTCCCAATGCCTCCGATCAAATTAGCGATTGCAACTTCCTTTCTCATTTGTAATTTTCGGTAAGCTTCCTTAGCAATACGCCCTTCACCAGGAAGCTGGCGAAGTACGCTATTAACTAACCTCCTAATTTTTCCCATTTTCCATCCTCTAATATAATTGAGATTCTCTTGCACAACAATTAGCTGGTACGAATCAACCAGATCACTCTGTAAACTTATGCTTGCCGCATACTTTACGTAATACTAGCTCTCTATCAATTAAATCTCTTATGATTGGAACTTTTATATCACAATAAAACAATGTTAATATTGTCATCCTTGATAGAAAACCACAAACAAGTTTTATTTCGCTCGGTACTTTGCACATATTCAAATAAAAGAATATTCGTTTATAACTAAGATGCCAGTTTTCATCGGATTTTTTTTAAAATTCTGTAGTTATTTTATGTCATCTCAGAACTGATATTTTATAGATCCGTTTTTGTCATCTGATCGAAATGCGCGGACGCGGTAGAATGCGTTTTTTAGCCAAGAAGCTCAATCATTGAGTGTGAGAGAGCGCAAACTGATGATTGTTAGATAGCTTACAAACAAATCTGGAATTACACTGAAAAAAGAAATCTGCGTGATTTTGCAAAAACTCGCTCAATACAATAAAAGTAGCTAAGTCACATACGCATCATTTCATTCACTCAGAGGAATAAATCTTATAACTATGCAAGCTACCAAACAAAAATCTTACGATTGAATAGTCGATTCAGCTTTTCCCGTTCTTCCATATAGAATGGCTTAATGAAAAAAGATATCAACAGAAAAAAACCACAAGAAAGAATAAGTATAAGAGACAAATCTAACCAGCCCTGAATCGAAAATGCAAGTTGCTGCATAAAAAGAAACCCAATTGAAGCTGCCGCAATTAGCTTGAAAGAACCAATATAGTCAAAGCGATAAGTAGTCATATGTGTTAGAGTAGCAATAAGTGCCCCACTAAACAATACTTGACTCATCACTATAGAAATGATAACACTCCACAAACCATGACCTGATTCGAGCAGAAAGTAAGCCATTGGTAGAACCAGAACACCAAGGGTTGCTCCTAGAGAACATAAATGACTTTTTTCGCTGGTCACCGCGACAATTTCCAGTATCTGGCGCTGACTTAATGGTATAAGTGCCATTAGCAAGCCTGCTAAATAATGATTTGTTTCATCAAATTTACCGCCACTGAGTAAATAAATTAAATCGCTTCCGGTCAAGCAAATAAAAACTAGTATTGGCATTAACGCAAACATGCTCAATTTACCTACAAGATTGGCATTACACGTCAATTCTGCCATCCCGCCCTTACCCATAAAAGAAGCCACCAACTTAGGTCGAATTAAATTCGACAGCAAAGCAGCCGGTAAATAATTGGCAACTTGCCCATATAAGCTACGCAAGAAACCAAATAGTGCAATAGCTTCCAAGCCAAGATAACGCTGGGCCAGTAAAACAAACACCTGTGGGTTATAAGCTTGAGTAACGAGATTACCTAAATACATATGTCGTGCAACACGCCACATATCCGACCAACTTGGTGGCTGCCAACTATCTCGTTCCTGTAGATTGCGATGTGCATGCAAATATCTAATTAAACCATACAAAGCCAATATAGTACCGATAAGTGATGCCAACAATTCTGCAAGAACCATGTGATGCAAATTGAGACTTCCCTGTGCTGCAACGAAACCTATTGCTATCAGCAAAACAAAATTACGCACAACTTGACTAATTTGGGCTTTACCTTGCAACATCAGTGGTCCCAAAATACTTTCTCGTATATGCCTACCCACACCCTCTGTAACTAACACTAGAAGATAAAACTTTGCCACATTCGTGTAATGAACGAGTTCCAACAACGGCAACAACCATGGCAATGCTATAAAAAGTAATAGCGCGCCCGCGACAAGAATTAAGCTAATTAGGGAAATAACTTGCCACACATAATACCTCAACATCCGCCCGCTGGCATGAAGACGAAATTCCGGCAAATAACGCAACGCAACCCATGGCAGACCTAATGTTGTAACTGCCAATGAAATTTCCATTCCTGCCATCAAGACTACATAAACGCTATACTCTTCTACGGTCAGCAAACGTACCAGCCAAAGTAAAGTGATCAGAGTAAGAAAAGCCGAGACAGCCTTACCGGTGAGGAAGTGTATCGTGCTACGCTTTAAAGCGGAAATGGAATAAGGTGAAATGCTCATACGCATTTATCACTTACGCGGTTGTATGTACATGCACCCTTCGATACAACCAAGCTTGATAGCCCAGCAATGCAGTAAATACGATTTGCATACTCAGACTATCCATTAACCCAGGACGATAAAAAATGTAAAAAACAAATAATCCCAGAACTGCCTGGATAGCGGCAGCATCAGCTCTAATTTCCGGTGTGACAGATTCGCACCGCAACTGGTTTGCACAAACCCAGGCAGAAGCAAATATGGCACTAAACAAACCGAATCCCAATATACCCATCTCCCATAGCAGGACTGTTACTGTTGTCAATCCAATGCCTATACCATGATAACGCTTACTCAAAGAATCTTGCGAGCTTCCCAATCCATTGCCGAACACAAACGATACAGGATCATGAAGCCCTTGTTGTTTTACCCAAAAGATTAAAGCTGTAGTACGATTAAGGGTATTAGTCCCGTAATGCCCCTTATCGTAAAAATTATATGCCAGGGAATCTTCAATGTAATCAGCCATACTTGTTTTTTTATTCTGAATTATTTCTTTATTCTGAGATATAGCATAAAAATTAGCATAGCTTGTAGCTACAACAAAAATTGTGACTGCAACCAAACTTATTATCCACTGATGAAATTTGACTAATATTTCGCTACGGTAAAGAATCAGAAACATCAGCGGTAACATTATGATTACTGCTTTTACTTCTGTTAGCAGTAACGGCGCTAGTATTATCGGCGTAAGCAAAAAAAATTTAGAATTAGACAAAACTTTTTCCATCCGTTGCGCTGACAAAAATGCAAGAATAGCAATTAGGAATAAAGCCATTTCAGCACTTGCGCCGCCACCAGTTAAAGTTGCTCCAAAAGTTCCACTAACAACATCAATAGGCACCATACCCGGATATAGATGTTGCAACCCCTCTCTGATAGGAACATAAACAGCCCGCTCATAAACTGCAAAGGGTAGCTGCACTAATGCAATAAATAGTAATAAAAATTTCCAATAACGAATCTGTTGCTTATCAAATGTCATCCAGCATAAAGCGAAAAGTAATCCCCATATTTGAAAATAACGCTTGAAACCGCCAATCATCTCACCAAAAGAATGCCACTGCAAAAGTGTATTAATCAATGCATAGATCATAAAAACAAGAGCGATCCATACAAAAGCAGGTGTATTTTTTCTAGCTTCTGGGGTTATAACAATTCTTACTAATGCTATAAGCAACAACATAATACCTAGCAGCGATACTCCCCAACCTGCCTTCGAAGCAAAAGAATCAAAAAATAATGGAAGTAGCCCCGTCACTAACAAGCCCAGCGATAGGATTAACCAAACAATCCAATCGACTCTTACTAACAAAATCGCACCAGCCATGAGCGCCACCGCGAGACTAATAATAATCGGATTGGCTGTTACCGCAATCAAACCAAATAATATCGCCATTACTACACTGATTGGCACTAAAAAGTAAAATACTTTCGGATTACCAAACTGAGTTGATAAATCTGATTTATAAAAAGAATTAGCCTTATACACCAAGAATCCCTATTAATCTGGTACGTTCGCTAGTATTCACAGAAGATAATAAATCCTGAATAAAAACAGTTTGCAACTGATAAGCTTTAGCATTATCAACATCTATTGAGGAAACACGCACTAACATTCCATCAGGCACATTCCCAGTCAAACCATACTTTAATTGTTGCAATTTCTCATCAATACCAGGTAAGACAGCTTTGTTACCAACCGTTACCCAGTAGGTAATCGGTTCATTACGATAACCTTTGACAGCCAATAAACGCTTAATCGGTAATTTTCCATATTGTGTAAGCAGCTCATCAGCATAAGTTTTCATTATCTCGAAACCTTGAGCGTAATAGCATACTTCAGGTTTATGTACCGCTAGATTGTCACTCTGATCACCGCCATAGGCTACAGAAAGCATAATACGTTCGCCTATAGAATTTACGTAAGTCCTCGACAAGGTTTGATTGTATATTTTGTCTAACATGGCTTGAGTTTCAGCATCTACTTGCAGCGGTATAATTGATTTATCGATACGCCAGTCTGCAAACTCCATCGGAATCATTATTTCAAGATCAATTTTTTCTTGTTGGTCCGCAATCTTGTTGGTTGGAGTCAATGCTTTTGTTAACGCGCCGGACGACACCATCAATATGCCCAAAAAAGTACTGATAATTATCGATTTTCTCATTTTGCTCCCTTTATTTTCAGACAAAACCAAATATTCTTATTAAATATCCTTTCGTATTGTAATCACATAGTTTAGCTGTTACTCATAGCGGAATATGAAGCCTTAGCAGGCTGTGCTCTGACAAAATACTGTAACGCCGCATCGACGCCAAGAATGAGTATTAATGCACTGATAAACAAAACCATGCCGGCAAAACCATGAAGGAATCCTTGTCCTGCTGCATCCCCATAGTGATAGGTAATCAGTGTAAGTACGATAACGCGAATAACGTTAGCGGTAAAAGAAATAGGTACAATTAGAATGGCTAATGTCACATTGCGTAATACCGAGGTATGATGCACAAGGTTCAAATAAAATAACCCCAGTGCTTCCAGTGTCAACAATGTTTGAAGTCCAGCGCAGGCATCTGCCACAAGGAGTTGATATTGCCCAATTTGCAAGATAACACCATTTCTTGCTATAGGATAATTTGCCCAGAATAAAATATGTTCCGCTACAAATGAAACTGCCATCTTCATAGGCATAGTAAGCAAGCTGACCACCTGACCAGGTAATGGAATCATAAAAAGTAAAAAGAACAATGGAAACCACATGACCTTCAAAGCTATGTAACCCCGTTTTATAAGGATAACAGCTGCTAGTATCCATATGAAAGAACCCATTTCAAATACTAATATTTGTTGTGAACGCCCAATGATATAAAGAATCAGAGCCACAAAGAAAACTATCCATCCCAAGTAAGCAGTTGATTTCCCCTCACTCTTATTGATCATCTCCATCCATTTGCGATACATTAACCAAAGCGAAAGCATTAGTATAATCGGCCCATGCGCTTGTTCTTCTTTAGACCATATTCCATTGGCAAGATCATAAAAAGTAGGAACATATAAAATCAACAATCCAAGAAAGATAGGCCACCAATCCAAAATAGCTGACTTTAAATCACGATGTTGATGAGTAAATGAGAGCATAGTTTTTTATTCTAGAAGTCAATTAATACAGAACCAACCACTTCGGCTCCACTGCACTTAAGCTGTTCATTAATCATGCTGATATCACTTAACCGGGTATTATTTTTGTGCGCAACCACCAGCACTCCATCCGTACGAGCAGCAATAGCAAGTGCATCGGCACCATTTGAAACAGCCAAAGTATCATAAAGAATCACATCGAATTGATTTGCAAGCTGATCGTTTAATTCATCAAATAAGCTCCGATTGAGAAGCTCCAAAGGATTTGGCGGAAGTGTTCCTGCCGGTAATACAGAAAGGTCAATAAACGAATCTATTTTTGCAATTACTTCAGAGATATTTGCTCGACCGGCAAGTACATCGGATAGTCCCTGCCTGTTTCTTAAATTGAATATCTCATGCTGTTGAGGACAACGTAAGTTAGCATCTATCAGTAATGTACGTTCTCCAAGCTGGGAAAATACGACTGCGAGATTTGCTGCAAATAGACTCACACCATCACTCAGGTTATAACTCACTACTGCAAGTGCTTTATGACCTGAAGTAAACCAACGTAACATTAATTGACTACGTACCGCACGAAAAACTTCTACTTGAGCATCAAATGGTTGATAAGCAACAACCAATTCTGGCGGATGATTCCCTTGTCCAGGCAATAAATATGGATAATCAAATTGCTGCGCCAAAACCAGCTGTATGTCAGCTTCAGTAATTAAGCCCAATTTAAATGCAGCATCACCAAAACGCAGTCCGGTCTCTTTTTGTAAGCGCAACACACGTTCAGCCTCAACCGGTGTAATTTTTCCCATATCCAGCAGAATATGTCCAATACTAAACTTCCGGATATGAGATGAATTTGCGCTAATAGAACCGGGATTGCTAATTTTCCTGGTTTCTGAGGAACTTGTAATACTCATTTTATTCTCCATTTTTGAGCCCAGATCGGTTCATCGTATTAAACGTGGCCAGCTCAATTGCAGACGTTCTTGTTTTGGTATTACTTTTTTCATCACACCAAGTACAGGTACATTAAGCACATCGACAAGATCCTGAGGGGAGCGCACGCGCCGATCAATCATTTCGGCTATTAAACCAACACCCAGACCGAGAAGAGTGCCCAAAATTACTGATAAAACCATGTTAAGTAGCAATTTAGGGCTATCTGGTTTCTCTGGGATTTTTGCAGCATCGAGTATAGAAACACTTGACAAATTAGCCTGACCTTCGAGGCTAGTCTGATTTAAACGCTGCATAGCGCCATTGTAGGCTTGTTGAGCACCTTCTACTTCTTTGAAATGAAGATACAATTCATTTCTAGCTTGATTTAGATCTAACACTTTAGCTTTCTGTTCTTCCAATGCCGTCCGTATTTCTCTTTCCTGGCTGACAGCAGTATCAGTAGTCGTTCTTATATGCTTATTAAGTTCCGCCCTCAATTTCTCCACTTCTGCTTTTGCACCAGCATAGCTAGGATGATTATGACCCAATTTCTGGGAGACTTCAGAAAATCTCGATTCGGCTTGTGACAAACTTAGTTTGAGGTTACTAATCATTCCATTTTTAGCAATACTGTTAGTCTCACCTCCTTGATGCTTGATGTCTTGTCCTGAAACCGTTCCCATCAATTCTGCTTGAGCAAATACCAGCTGACTAGAGAGATCATTTAAGCGTTTTGTCTCAATATCAAGACGAACATCCGCATCAATAATCCCTACTTCCTGCTGATATTCGGTTAATTTCTTTTGTGCGATTTCAAGTCTTTCACGTAATACGTTAAGCTGATCCGTAAAGTAGGCTGCAGCTTTCTGCGAAGGCTCAACGGTGAGGCGAATACTGATTTCTTGATAAGCATTGGCAAAAGCATTTGCTATTACAGTGGCGAATCCAGGATCCGCACCTTTATAACTGATACCAATCACACTGCTATCGCGTGAAGTTTCAATATCCAAGTTCTTGAGAAGTAAAGCAGCCAACCACTCTCGCAACCCTAAACTACTATTACTTTCTTCAAACTGCTTTCTTACTACCTCATTCTGGTCAAGTCCAAGTTGGTCCACAACCATCAATGCGGTCCTAGTACTCTTAATAACATCTAATTGAGTCGCCATATAACCAGAATTCAGTTGCGCTGGTAAAACCATTCCTGTTACAGGATCAGCCCCCTTGTAAGTAAGAACAAGCGTAGCTGTAGATTTATAGCTTTTGGGCAAAAGTAGGCTTACAACTAAAGTTGTTAATATCGTAACAATCAATGTGAGTAAAATCAGTTTTCGCCGAGCCAATATGATTAGAAAAAAACGAGAAAAATCCATGCGTAAGCCCCAGTCTGAACCTAATAGTTACGATAATTGTTTTAAATAAATTCGGTATAAGAAATCAAGAGTCAAAGTCAGAACAGACTTTCCTTGATATAGATCACATCGTCAGGCTGTACCAAGTCACTGGATTTCGGAGCAAATATCTGCAAATTACCTTCTGTGTCACGACGTTGAATTTTTAATCCTCGTTCAGTCCCACGCTGCGTCAATCCACCACCAACTGACAGAGCTTGTATCACCGTCATATTTCGTTCAAGCCTATATGCCCCGGCACGTTGTACTTCACCATAGATATAAAATCTAGGAGCTCGTTCAACATAAATAAAATCATTACTCAATATATTTAAATCCCGCGATAGATCGCCAGCACGAACCATTTCCTGTATATCTATCACTTCCTTAATAAATTTATTTCCGTCGGCGCGAATCAGAACAACAAGCTCTCCTCCTTCAGGAACAACACCTCCCGCCATCGCAAGAATCTCGGTTAAACTGCGTTTACCTTCGATAGGGTAGCGCCCCTGATTACGAACATTACCAAGCACTGATACCATCTGACTCTGTAACGAAGCAGTAACGATCATAACTTGCGGTTTACGCAGAATATCCCGGCTTTCCAGAAGATTTGCTATCTTTCTTTCCGCAGCTGATGGAGTTAGTCCATCGACTACGATTTCTCCCAAAAGTGGAAATGTTATTTTCCCAGTCTCACTCACTTTCGTTTCGGTCGTCATATCTGGATGGCCGTAAACAAACACCCTTAGCGCATCACCAGGCCCTAATGCGCTTTCTCCTGCCTCCGCAGCCACCACATTCCCAATACAACCAGCCCATAACAAAGTAATTACTATCGCTAAAGTCTTCACTGTCTTCATAACACTTATCATTTGCCAATAACCCTTAATTCATACTGCGCTAAACACTATATCAGGAAAGACAAACTACCTAATATAAACATGAGCTTATTTTAGTCCCATAATACCACGTTCGATAGAACTGTTAGAGATCGGCTCCGTCAGATTTAAATTATTTGTTGCATTATCAGCATTTGGAGCAGCTTGCGGAACAACCGGCTTATCAGCAGCACTGGACTCTGGTGCTTTAGCATTCAAATATTCTATTTTTGCAGCTGCGCGTAAACGTGTGACTTCCGCATCAGTTGCTTCCTTATATTTCTGGTTCAACAAAAATCGCTCAATTTGAGGTGCAGCAGCTGCCAGTGTAATAGGACTATCCTTTATTGCATTAACCGAAATCAGTAAACTATTCTCTTGCTCGTTAACGATAAAAATAGTGTCCTTACTTTTTTCTTGTAGCATTTTAGCCATCTGAGGCGGCAGATCGGTGCTACTACGTGATGCCAAGCTTCTGAGATACGGAACTTTATTTTTGTCAAGCCAAGTCACGACCTGATCTACAGACTTTGCGGCATCGATAGTTTTCTTTAATTCACTACTGAGATCCTTCGTTGCAACACGAACTGTTATCAAATCAAATTGCTTACGCTGCGAGAAAAACTCAGGATGTTTCTGGAAATATTCATCAATCTCAGCCTGAGTTGGTTTAGCAATCTTACTCACAATACCTTGCATATAAGCTTGCGCTATTACTTGCGCATTTGCACGATCGCGTGCTTGCATTACATCAGGAGTGCGATCCAGCTTGTTGTGAACCGCTTCGTCAAGAATTAATTGACGAACAATCAGTGATTCCAAAAGCTGCTTACTTGCGGCTTCATACTGTTCAGGACGGATATTGGCACGCTTAATTTCTTCATTTAGCTGAAGCATGGTAACTTCTTTACCATTGACACTAACCAGTGCCTGCCCGGTTTTTTTTTCCTTTGGTTCATTGCTGTCACAAGCTGTCAGAACTAAAGCGAAACCAATCATAAATCCCGTTAGTGCCGTCCGAGTATTTGCCAATACCATAATATTTCCCTTAATGATTACAAATATAATGAAACAAACTCAAAAAAATTCAACACACATCTTTACACAATGCCTAAACACAGAATGAGAACAATACGTTCTACTGAGCATCTATGAAGCTGGATACGACAATTAAATTATAAACTTTAATACTTAAAGTAATTCTTTACAAAGTACATCAATATACATTGATAATCAACAATATAAAAAACATATTCCGACTCAATACATGAAAACCGTCATTGATTACGGAACATACGCATAACCAACTAATTTATCTAGAAAATGTATGACAAAGAACCTGATTGACTTGTTCCTTCAGAATCATCTTTATCATAAGATCATTAGTTAATGACATTCCTTGAATGTTGAATATCTTTTTATTTCTGCTACCAAAGTTAACAAAATACGATCAAATCTTGTTAGCCGCTATTTGGTAAATTTTCAAGAAGATTCAAACAAAACAATTTTCGCGCACTTATATTGTCATCATGTGACAAACGAAAGCGGAAATAGCCTAAGCCAACCCAACATCAACTTAATAACGCTTTGAATTGGTAGTTTATCCGATATCACCGTTTGCATACCAGTCACATCCCAACTGGCCATAATGACCAAGTTACCGCTTCGCTCTCAAGTTAATCTCAGCTTGTCTAACCAGACCCAATTCTCGTACTAACGATTTATCCTATAATGTAGGACAAATCTGTACTTCACAAACACAGATTACTGATACGGGTATTAATTGACACACGAGCCGTTGAATCGCTGCAATTCCCGAATAATTTCTAACGCAGAAAGTGGTTTACTAAAATAAAATCCTTGATATTGACTGCATCCACGCTGTTTGAGAAAGTCAATTTGCTCCTTCGATTCAACGCCTTCTGCAATCACCTGAATATTCAGGCTACCAGCCATTGCAATAATTGCTGTAACTATTGCCGCATCATTCTCATCGATAGCGATATCACGCACAAAAGAACGATCAATTTTAAGCGCATCAATCGTATAGTGCTTCAAATAGCTCAAGTTGGAATAACCGGTTCCAAAGTCATCGATCGATATCTTGAATCCCATTGCACTTAATTGTTGCAGCGTTTCATTCACCTCAACGATATTTTCAGCCAGCATGCTTTCTGTAATCTCCAAAGTCAAGCAACTCGCAGAAACTTTTGCTTGCGTTAAAATACTCGCCACATCTTGCACAAACAGCTTTTTCTGAAATTGTTTGACGGAAAGATTGATAGCAATTCTGGGCACATTCAACCCTTGATCTTGCCACGCTTTTAGCTGCTCACACACCGATCTGATAACCCAATCCCCAATCGGTAAAATCAGGCCCGTTTCTTCGGCCAGCTTAATGAACTGAACAGGCGGAATCAATCCCTTTTCAGGATGCTGCCAGCGCAACAACACTTCCAGACTGACCAGATGATTGTTGTCCATATCAATAATCGGTTGATAGTACAGTATCAACTCGTTATTTCTTATGGCTCTATGCAAATCGTTACCCAGCTCGTGCTTTTCTTGAATTAAGCGATCCATCTCGGCCGAATAAAACTGATAGTTGCTTCGCCCCGTAGCTTTAGCATGATACATCGCCAGATCGCTATGCTTTAACAATGCATCAACATCCTTACCATCCTTAGGATACAGCGCAATTCCGATACTGCTGTCAATATGGAGTATCCGTTCATTAATGTGATACGGAAGCGCCAGCAAGTGCAATATTTTCTCCGCGATCGATTCAACATCCTCCAGATCGGTGATTTCCGTCAATATCACGATAAACTCATCCCCGCCTTGACGAGACGCAGTGTCCTCACTGCGTATGCTGGATAAAAGCCTTACAGCCACTTCTTTTAGCAGCAAATCGCCAACACCATGACCCAGCGTATCATTCACGACTTTGAAGTGATCCAGATCTATAAACAGCACTGCCGAAAAATCATGATGGCGCTGATTATGCGCCAACGCCTGCGACAAGCGATCCTGCAACAACAATCGATTCGGCAATCCTGTCAGCACGTCATGATTTGCCATAAAACTGATGTGCTGCTCCAATTGTCTGCGTTCCAGCCATAACCTGAAATCGTCCGCAATATAATTAATCAGGTTTTGCTCATCCGGCAACATGAATGACTTTTCTTCCCGGTAGAAAACCTGTAATTGACCGCAAAAATGCCCATCCACTTTGATTCTTGCAAAAATCCCGTGCGTCAGATCTTCGTTATAGTGATCTGAAGTATAGCGTTGCTCATAAATACTGATCATGCAGGCCGCATGATCGGGAAACTGCATTGCCGGAATCAGATGATCGAATATCCGCTCACAAAGCTCCCTGACAGAGAGGTCTTGCTCCATCTCCCGCCGGATCGCATACAAACACGTTCTTTCCTTAAGCCGTTCGTGCAAAATCAATTCTTTCTGTTTGCGCGCAGTAATATCGACGCGGACGGATATATAGCGAATTATCCGGCCGTTGCTGTCTTTGAACGGAACGATCGTGGAATCGACCCAGTATAAGCTGCCACTTTTTCTCCGGTTACAAATCTCTTTATGCCAAATTTTGCCATTGGTGATGGTTTCCCACATGTCTATAAAAAAATCACTCGAATGCACGCCTGAGTTAAGAATACGATGATCCTGCCCGATAAGTTCGGCGCGGCCATACCCGCTAATCTCACAAAAACGGTCATTGGCTTCAATGATCCGGCCGGAACGGTCACTCACGGAAACCAATGCAAGCTGCCCAATGGCTTCAAGGTAAGTTGTCAGCTCCGCATTGGTGGTTTGCAATTCTTTGTAAAGTAACTTTAATTTAGATTTGGACGCAACCAGTGCTGCATTGGCTGCTTGTAATTCTTTATTCGTCGATAGCAATTCTTCATTGGTCGATTGCAGCTCTTCGTTGCTGGATCTAAGTTCTTCTTGCGAGGTTTGCATTTCCTCATGAGTGGCTTGCATTTCCTCGCGCATGAGTTGCAGTTCGGTCATCATCGCCAATACAATATCATCACCTTTCTCGGATAAATCCGCTGCTTGCTCGATGTTTGAAAGCCGTAGGACTTCTTCCAGACTGATCATTGGATTTTTCTTGGTCATCACTTGAAGAGAGAAATCCTGAAGCAGGTTGTGCCTTTCTTGCGGCAATCCATTATCAAGACGTTTATACACCGCCAAACTGCGCTCCAGAGGGGCAAACATCTCCGGAAAATAATCGATCGATTCCGCAGTTCCCAATAGCAAAGTACCGCCAGGATTCAGCGCATAATAAAATAGAGGGAATAATCTTTTCTGTAATT
>FSSH01009212.1_pt1 | contig 14170 bp, 10 predicted proteins | sample 1166101 | NCBI WGS metagenome assembly FSSH01 (sample SAMEA32972668, study PRJEB13176) | freshwater metagenome | biome: Drinking water system; feature: Biomass in drinking water that filtered by 0.45 um membrane; material: drinking water | place: USA | collected 2012-12-20 | depth 0 m | reverse complement strand
TGTTTCAGATCATGATCACGCATGGTGGCTATGGCTGCCGTCATCAGCTCATCGAGTTCCATAGCCACCGGGTGCAAGACCATGATCTCGGTGACCGGCAGGTCGCTATCGGGATCGGCCAGGGGTGCTTTCTCCAGGGCTGAAAGCAAGTCGGAGCGGGTTATGATGCCGGCCAGAGCCCCTTCTTTGTCTACTACATAGCAGGCGTCAGCCGAATGTTTTTCCATATCGGCAATCACTGTTTCCACTGCTGTTTCCAGGGTGACAGGGGGCATGGGCAAAGGTTCCAGGAAATGCTTGAGAGTGAGGGTGCTCAGTATGGTTCTCACTTCCGGCACGTTATGCCACATACTGGTGCGGCGCAGAGCAGCTCTAGCCACGGCGTCTTTCAAGGGGATCAAGGCGGCGGAAATCTGGTTGAAGACATTGCGCCCCAATACCATGCATACAGTTTCGCCCCGGGCCCTCACCGTGCGGGTGCGCAGTGCTCTTTCCAGTAAGGATGACTCTCCAAAGAAGTCGCCGGGCCCAAGAATAGCGATGGTTTCACTGCTCCCATCGGCCAGTTCGGCGATTATCTCCACCTCGCCTTTCTCGATCACGAAAAACTCGGTGGCCGGGTCGCCCTGTTTGAAGATCAGGTCGCCTGCACCGTAGTAGGCTCTTCCCACCCTCCTGGTGCGGTCGGCTTTGAGGTGAGCGAGGGTGCGGCCGAAGAGTAGATCGCAGGCCCATTCGATACCTACCTTGACTTTCTGGGTGAAGGAAGGCAGTTTCATTAGATAGATGCCGCGCCAGAGGAACCAGGCGAATCTGCCGGAGAGCTTGAAGCCCATTATTTCTGCTACGGCCGAGCGTCCGCCTATGGAACAGAGCTGACCTTGCATTTTGTAGCGGAAGGGGGCGGTTTTTCTGCCCTGGATTGTGGCGACGATATTTTTTGCCGCCTGATAGCCCTGTCTTTCGGCGAATTGCGCCACCGGCGGGCAGAGGCTTCCATCAAGGCTGTTTACAACAGCACCGCAGTCGCCCAGGGCCCAGAGACCGGGCATGCCTTCGATACTCATATCCGGGTTGGTGACAAGCCGACCACGGTTTTTTGGCAGGTTCATTTTGCCCAGGAGCGGCACACTGGTGGTGCCGATGGTGCAGACCACGGTGGCGGCTTTCATCAAGGTACCGTCGGTAAGGCGGAGTCCTTCCTTGGTGGCTTTGGCGGCCACTGCTTCCAGCTTAATTTCCACGCCGGCTTTTTCCATCTCACGGCGGGCGAACTGGCGCAAGTTTTCTCCCACTTCCGGCAGAATGGCCTTGCCTGAATGAACAATCACTACTTTTATGTCGGAGGCTTTGAAATTGTGAAAGTATCTGGCACTGCTTTTCACTAGATCATTGATTTCTCCCGCTACCTCCACGCCGCTGAAGCCGCCGCCCACCACAAGAAAAGTCAGGTAAGCAGCTCTGACGGCGGCGTTTTCGCATACTTCCGCCTTCTCCAGTTGCTCCATGATATGAGATTGCAGCGCCAGGGCGTCGCCCAGGGTCTTGAGAGGAAAAGCATGCTCGTCCATGCCCTGGATAAGCGACAGGTTGACGGTATTGCCGCAGGTTAGAACCAGGTGGTCGTAGTGCATGGGTCTCACCTGACCGTCATAACCTTCATAAAACAGGCGTTTTCCCTCGGGCAGTATGTTCGTCACTTCCTCCGCCCGGCAGATTACACCCCGCAGGAGCTGCCGCAGGGGCGCACCCACGTCTTTGGGCTGCACTGTGGCGCTTACCACTTCGGCCAGCAGCGGGTGGAAGACCATGTGGTTCTCCCGATTGAAGAGTACCAGTTCCCATTCCTGAGGCAGAAGCTTTCTTAAGGTGCGGGCGCATTTGACGCCGGCAAAACCACCGCCCACAATGATGATTCTTCCGCCCATAATTACCTCAGCTCAAGAGATGGTTAAGGGTTTCCTGGTTTCTAGCTGGCTTGCTTTATTGTTTGGTGGTGGTTCCAGACTTGTTTATATTGTGGATGGTAGCATAACGGTCTGTGAACTGTTTTCTTCCAGAGACCATAAACGAAATAGTCGCTATCATTGAAGCATGGAAGAGCCGGGATTCTAGAACTAAAGGTTGTTTTGGTGTTTGAGCATCTGTATTTTACCGATAGACCCTTGAGTTCTCTTAAGTCGGGTTATGAGCCGGGCGGCGATGCCAGAGATCTGAGCGGCTCTTCCGCTATCAGTTTTGGGCGGGTCTTCGGTGCCGGAGAAAACGACGATGATGTGGACTATCAGTTTCTCTCCCGCTGCCGCCCCGGCGAGAATTATGAAGGTTGCCTCTCTGTTGAAAAAGAAGAGCTATCAGGTTATCCGCTCTTTTTCAGGCTTCTCTTTGACAGGCTTAAGGACGGTTCCGAACTCCTGCTTTTCATTCATGGTTACAGCCATTCCTTTGAAAAGCTGACGGGCACTGTGGCGCGGCTGCATCGACGCTATGTCAAAAATCCTCTTTCGCCCATCAAGCATGTGCTGGTTTTTTCCTGGCCTTCGGCCGGCAATGTCAGCCGTTATGCCTATGATCGTAAGGTGGTCGAGACTTCTTGCGCGCACTTCCTGGAGTTCATTCTCGAACTGAGGCGTTTTGCCAGGCAGTGCCTGACGGAAGAAGAGCGCTGCTCATTTTTCGATCGCATTAATCTCATGGCCGTTTCTATGGGTAATTACCTGCTTGAGCGGGTTTTGCAGTTGGGGCAGTTGGAAAGCGATACCGATGCTACTTTCCACGAAGTTTTGCATATGGCTGCCGATGTAGATAATATGGCTTTGCATGAAAGCGGCGGTCTGGGAAAACTGGCGAAGATGGCTAAGCGAGTGCATGTCTATTTCAATCGCAATGACCACTTATTACTTGTTTCTTCCGGTTTACACCGGCGCTCCCGCCTGGGCAAAGACCCGCAGAAAGAAAGTCTTGCTCCGGAGGCTCTCATTGTTGATACCACCGAGGTTTCCGTGAAGGCCCTGATGGCGCCGGGGCAGTTTTTCTCTAAAGAGGAAGTGGATTATGCCACCTTGCATAATTACATGCTCCGGGTGGAGGCCGTAGTGCAAGATGCCAACCGGGTCTTGAGCCATGCACCGGCTCAGTCTATAGACGGCCGCAGCTACGGCGGTGGTTCTCTTTTCTATTTGGGTTAGGGATTTTAGCCCTTCAGGACTTTGAGCGGTGCTCCCTTGCGGCTATAGCCCGGGAAGATGGCTTCGGTTTGTTTGGCTGAAAGACCTAGATGCTGGGAAATGCCGTCGCTGAGAACCGAGCGAAAATCGGTTAGAACCGGCAGGTCGCGCCCCTCGTATAGGGCGCGGTCGTTGAGACCGGCCCAGTTGCCGTGCAATTTGCCGCCGTCCACGCTCCCCCCTAGAAGCCAGATGAAGTTGCCGTGACCGTGGTCGGTACCGCCGTTGCCGTTTTCTTTGACGGTGCGTCCGAATTCGGACATGACTATGATCAGGGTTTTTTCGTAGGTGTTGCCCAGGGATGAAATGAGCTCGCTCAGACCCTTGCCTACTACATTGAGGTTGTTGGCTAATTGTCCCTTGCTGGCACCCTGGTTGACGTGGGTGTCGAAGCCGCCCAGGTCGACAAAGGCTACTTGAATTTTGGGTTCACCCTTGATGAGCCGGCCGACTTGTCTGCCGAAGCCGCTGAATTTGTTGGCCTGAAGGGCGCCCTGGTCGGCTGCTGTCATCTGCTCGGATAGTTTTTCATTTATGGTGGCCCTGGCTTCCATGCCTTCGGCGAAGGCCACGCCCAGATCGTCTGTTCTACCGCCATACATTTTTTCAAAGGCCCTGGCGATGTAGGGGCTCTCCATAGCGTTCATGCGATTTTTGGCGGTGGGGGCATAGGTGGCACAGGCAATTGGCCCCTGCAGGATGCGTGGCGTGGTGGCTCCTACATTGAGGGCCCGCACCGGTGAGCCGTTATTGGGGAGTTCTTTGAGAACCCGGTTCAGCCAGCCCGTGCTCACCACTTTGTTGCCCGGCATGCCGCTTTCCATGTAGTCCTGGGCGTCGAAGTGCGAGCGGGTGGGATCGGGGGAGCCGCTGTTGACTACAAAAGAGAGGGTTTTGTTCTGCCAGTAAGGCAGGAGCGGTGCCAGATTGGGATGCAGGGCAAAGGCGCCGTCTAGCTTTATGGCGCCGCCCTCTTGCCCGGGTTTCGGGATGGCTATTTTAGGGCGGACCGAGTAATAGCGGGGATCGTCGTAAGGCACCAGGACGGAGAGCCCGTCAAGGGCTCCGCGTAGGAAGACCACCACCAGCTTGTGATCGTCTTGAGCTTTTCGCTCGCCTAGGGCGAAGGCCGATAGCCCGTAGGAGTTGTCCCAGCCGGGTAGTACGCTTGCCAGAGTTGCCATGCCGGCTGCCTTTAGAAATTCTCTGCGTTCCATGAGCGCTCCTAATACATCATAAATTCGGGACTACCGAGGACCAGGGCTGCTTTCAATTGCGGGGGCGCCTGCTTTACCGCGTTGACGGTGGCGGCGGAGAGGTCGGTGGTGCAGGCATCAGCAACTTGAGAAGGGTCTTTGACCCGGGTGGAGATGCCGGGGTAGCGGCTGGTACCAAGCACGGTGGCATAGTTGAGGCGGTTGATTAAGTTGTCGGGGTTGAGCCAGGCCTCTTTTGTGTTCTTGTATCCGTCAGGAGTGAGGCATTGATAAAGGGGTTGCCCTGTTTGTTTGAGGAAGGCAAGCAAGGGGGCTACATCTTCGACCCGGCTGTTTGTGGCTCGCAAACTGGAGATGACATAGCGGTAGGGTGACTTGAATTTCTTGCCGCGGTAACTTTTGTCGTAGAATTCGCTTGAGTGGAAGAGTGTGTTCAAAACTGAAGCAATATCACCGTCGCTTTCACTGAAGCTCCTGGCCAGTTTGTCTACCAGGCTCTGGGGTGGTTTGTCGGCGACGAAGTACTGGGCTAATTTGAAGCTTATGTGTCGAGCTGTAGAGGGATGCCGGGCTAACTGGTCGAGTACCTTTTCGATTTCCGCTTCGCCTTCCGGCTTAATTACTTTGCCGAGCAAGACTTTCTCACCCTGGTCGTGCCTGGAAGGGTCGAAGTAATAGCCAAATTCGCGGTTGCCGACAATGGTTTCGCCGCCGCCGTATTCTCTAATTATGCCGCGCCCGCGCCTGGCCCTTGGACCGGCCTGGCCCTTCGGACTGACCATCATCTGCTCGGGGTCCGGCCTTTGCCCAGGCAGACCGCGGCCGCCGCCGGCCCCTTTCGGCAGACCCAGACCGGTCAAGACCCTTGCTAACTCTTGCACGTCTTTCTGGCTGTAGCCCCCATCGACTCCCAGAGTATGAAGTTCCATCAGTTCTCGGGCATAGTTTTCGTTAATGCCTTGAAAGCGGCTCTTTCTGGCTGCTGCTGCTCTGCCCTGCAGGTTCTTATCGTTGAACCGGCCGGCAAGAGCCGGTATCAGCCTTTCTTCCTGGTAGTTGGCGGCTGTGTTTTGCCAGTTGTCGAGATAGAAGAGCATACCGGCATGGTGGGCTGTCGCTCCGAGCAGGTCGCGAAAGCGTCCCAGGGCATAGGGGCGAATTGCTCTTTCTTCGTAAGAGCCTATCCAGACATGATCGAGACCCTTTTCTTGGGAGATGTTGAAGTGATTGAACCAGAAATCGGTCATCACTTCATGGAGTTCTCGGGGGCTCTCTACGGCCCGCCTGACCCTTGCCAGGGCTGCTTCCTGGTACATGCGCCGGTAGGTCTCGGCGATTATTTTCTTGGCTTCCTTGTCGTCTTTGTCTGACTGACCGTTGCCTTTAGCCAGGGCCTTGAGAGCAGGTTTGCCATAATTGAGAAAGAGATAGACGGGATCTTTTGACAGGGCATCTAGCTGCCCGAGTTTTTCAAGATCTTCTGGTAGGGGTTGGGAGTCGGGATGGAGTTGCCGGCGGATGTAATTTTCTACTCCTTCTTTTTCGACAGCCTCTATTTCTCCCGGTTTGGCACCGAAACTCAAGCGGCTGACTAGATGAGCGACCTTGTCTTCCTCTTCGGAGGCAAGCCCGGGCATGGCCAATTGTGCCATTAGAACCAGGCTGAGCGCGCCGAAAAGGCGTTTTCGGCCTGGAAGAGACTTGTAACTGCTCATTTTTAGCTTTTGCAACCCGTTTCAACACAGATAAATAGGTAAACGGAGATTCCACCCAAAAAGTTCAATCTCCGCTACAAGTTTAATAAAAAAAATTCAGACCGACTGCAAACGGCTGCCCTATCTATATATCGAGATCGTGGCGAATGAAGAAGATGACTATGCCGAAAATGAAGCAGATGCAGCCTACCGCAAAGAGTACATAGCAGGCGATGGTGGCGGTCGGATCCTGGCCAAGTGCCGTTTCATGCAGCCAGTAAGCCAGACCGAGAAAAGATAGGGAGACGAGAAAAACGCCCCAGACAAATACTGTTTTTAGTTTGCTGCTTTCCATAGACTCTATTTGCCTTCCGTACTTGCATTATGGCAGCTTTGCAGAGGGCGAGCGCTATATTTCAACTTGGAGAAAGGAGAGCGGCCACTTCCTCGTGTCCTTGCCTCCGGGCATCATCCAGGGGGGTATTGCCCCAGCGGTCCAGGCAGGTTTTGTTGACCTGCAAATCAAGGAGATATCTTACCGCTTCCAATTTGCCTTCGCTGGCGGCCAGGTGCAATGCCGTTCTGCCGTCGTAATCGGACTGATCCGGATTTACCCCTTTTGCCACCAGACGGCGCATCTCTCCCACATCACCTTCGGCGGCGGCAAAGCAGAAGGCTACCACACCGCTCAATCTTGATTCATATAGATTGCGGCGGGGGTCGATGCGATGGTCTAGAAGCCCGAGGGTGGAGTCGAAAGTATGGAATTTGAAATTTTCCACCAGTTTGCGGCAGAAATGGACCCCTCTGACACTATTGCCCAGTTCATCCAGGCGGGGCGACCAGATGGCGAAGCCCGCTACATTTGGCACCACTAGCATGATCGCCCCGGAAACGCCGCTCTTCGCCGGTATACCTACCCGGAAAGCAAACTCGCCGGAAAAGTCGTACATGCCGCAGGAGGACATCAAGGAGAGGCAGTTCTTGACGTGGTTGGGCTTAAAGACCTGTTGTCCGGTCAGGGGGCAGTTGCCGCCGTTGGCCAGGGTGGCTGCTACGATAGACATGGCTCGGGTGGTGATTTCAATGGAACAACATTGGAAGTAAAACTCCAGTGCGTCCAGGAGGTCTACTCCGGCAGGGAAAGCTTTCTTCTCACGCATGAAGTAGGCGAGGGCGAAATTGCGGTCGGCCGTCTGCCTTTCTGAGAGGTAGACGGCATTGTCGAAGCCCACCTTCTCTTGCCCGGCGCATTCCCGCCATTGTTTCATGACATAGTCGAAGCGGGCGGAAGCATCAAGAGTTTCACTCTTGAGTAGCGCACCGCACATGATGGCGCCGGCGTTAATCATGGGGTTGTGGGGCTGGCTTTTGGAATTTAAGGTCAGTTCATTGAAGGTCTTGCCGCTGGGCTCGGCGCCCACGTATTTATGCACCTCTTCTTCACCGCGGGCTTCCAGGGCCAGGCAGTAGGTGATCGGTTTGGAGCAGGACTGCACGCAGAAATAGTCTTCGGCGTCACCGAGGTTGAAGCGTTGACCGTCAACGGTGCATACGGAGACGGCAAATTTTTCAGGATCTACCTTTTCCAGTTGGGGAATATAATTTGCCAGCTTGCCGCCGCGGTTTTCTTCTACTTCGGCAAATATATCCGAGATCTGGCTACAGAATTCTTGAAACTGTGGAATTGCCAGTTGCTTGGTCAGCACCTGTTCCAGCAGGGTGGGTGAAATCTCAAGCAGGTTTTCGAACTGACTTTCCGTCAGTTCAGGCGGAGCTTTCTTGAGGGCAGCGAAGAACTTGACGAGTCGCTTGTCGTCATGCAGAATGCCGCTTGCTTCAAAGGCCAGCAAAAGGGTTTGCGTTGATACCACTGGCGGTGTGGCATCTTCGTTTTTCCGGCAAAAGGCGCGAAAGAGATTTCTGGACATAGGGATTATTCCTGGTGGATGATGCCCATACTGATTCCTACATTGGCCTTGAAAATGTGGCAGAGTCCCTGGGGTGAAATCAGGGTTTCCTTCTCAACCAGTCCACGCTCCGACAATTCCTGCCTGGCCTTATCCAGATCGGTGACGGCAAAAATAGGAAGCAGTCTTGGTAGGGTGTCGCTTTCCACTAGTAGAATAGTGGGTTCCTGGGCGAACATTACGGCTCTATACCGCTTGCCGCCGCTGTCCAGGGCCCAGTCGACTTTGCCGCCCATGGTGCGGGTGTAGAGATTGAGATCGGCGTCATAACTGGTGGAAGTATGCACCATANNACCATATAGATGAGTCGGTGGAAGAGCCCGGTATTGGACGAATGGGTATGACGTACCAACCTTGTGGCCGTGCTGTCGCCCGGTCTTCTCGGGGCCGGCGCTTGAGGTCTGGGCGGGGCAATAGGACCGGCCGTGCCGACAGCGCCAGGTTCGCTTTGTGCCACTACCGCCGGTGCAGGCATGCCGGAGCCGGATTGCCTGGCTCTGCGCCTTTCCATGCCGAGCTTGAGCATCATCTCAGTGGAGCGCTGCTTGAATTCCATGGCCGAATCGGGGTTGCCCATGGCTTCTATTTCTTTGGAAAGTTTCTGCAGTTCTCCCGCTACTTCCTTCTGGTTTTCGCCATGGCGCGCTTCCATGGCCATGACGATTAGCTTGAAGTTCTTCTCGGCAATCTCACTGGCTGGGTGCTCAAGTGCTTCCAGGGCCAGCCTGAGGGCCTCCGGCGCACTGAGAATGGGATTGGGTTCCTCTGGATTCATTTATTGTCTAGCGCTTGCGCGCCAGCTCCTTCAATGGATGATCCTGCAAGTATTCTTCGTAGGTGCCGGCGAAGTTTATCAATTTGCCGTCTTTGAAGGAGAGTATTCTTGTGGCCACATTCGATACCAGGTCGCGGTCATGGGTGACTACAAAGACTGTACCCGGAAACTGCGCCAGCCCTTCGGCCAGGGCCGAAACAGCTTCCAGATCGAGGTGGTTGGTGGGTTCGTCGAAGATCAAGACCGGATTCTTGAGCATCATCATGCGGGCCATGAGCAGGCGGGCTGCCTCGCCGCCGGAAAGGGCTTCCGTTGCCTTGAGGCTGTCGTCTCCCGAAAAGAGCATGCGTCCGAGAATGCCGCGTACATACTGTTGCCCTTCGTCCACCATGAACTGCATGAGCCAATCGAGGGCGGTAAGCCCGGGCTTGATTTCATCGTGGTAATCCTGCGGGTAGTAGCTCCAGCTGGCTGAATCCGTCCATTTGATGGTGCCGTTATCGGGAGGCAATTCGCCGATCAGGGTGCGCAGCAGGGTGGTCTTACCGACACCGTTGGCGCCGATAATGGCTACTTTATCGCCCCTGAGAATTTCCAGGTCCAGACCTTCAAACAGAGTCTTGCCTTCGAAGCCTTTGCTTACATTTCTAGCTATCAAAACTTCCTTGCCGGAAGGCTTTTCCTGTTCGAAGCGAATGAAGGGTCTTTGAATGTTGGATTTTTTCAATTCCTGGGGTGCCAGGCGGGCCATTTCCTTCTTCCTTGACTGCACCTGGGAAGAGCGCTGCCCGGCCGCAAAGCGAGCTACGAATTCTTGCAACTGGGCGATTTTCTTGGCTTTGTCGCGGTTTGCCGATTCGATGGTTTGTCTGGCTTGTATTTTCTGGCTCACCATGTCGTCGTAATTGCCTGTGTAAACGATGATGGTGTCGTAGTCGATGTCGGCGATATGGGTAGTGACGGAATTGAGGAAGTGGCGGTCGTGAGAGATCACGATCAGGGTGCCTTCGTAATTGGCGAGAAATTCTTCCAACCAGTGAATGGACTCCAGATCAAGGTGGTTGGTAGGTTCGTCCAGGAGCAGGGCCTGGGGCTCGCCGAAGAGAGCCTGGGCTAGAAGTACACGAAACTTATAGTCGGTGGGCAGGGTCTTCATCAGGTCTTCATGCTGCTCATCGGGTATACCGATGCCCCTGAGAATTTCAGCAGCTTCAAGTTCGGCGCTGTAGCCATTTTCGTCGGCAATGCAGACTTCCAGCTCACCCAGGCGGTTCATGTCCTCTTCCGAAAGATTTTCTTTCTCGCAAAGCTGGTCGCGTTCTTTGAAAGCTTGCCAGAGAATCTCATTGCCCATTACTACGGTGTCGATGATGCGCTCGTTGTCATAGGCAAACTGGTTCTGCTTGAGTACACCCACTTTCTTGGGTCTGGTGATGGTTCCGGCGTTGCTTGGCTCGCTTTCGCCGGTGAGAATTTTCATGAAAGTGGATTTGCCTGCTCCGTTTGGACCGGTAAGTCCGTAGCGGTTGCCAGGTGTAAATTTGACTGAAACATTGTCGAAGAGGGTTCTGGTGCCGAAACCCTTAGAAACTTGGTTGACTGTGATCATTATTGCTCTGGATACTTACTTTCGGGGATACCTTGAAGTGAAGGCTTATTCTACTAACAAACCACGATAAAGACTTTATACCGGCTTAGCCTGCCTGTAAGAAGAGAAAAGGACCCCCGGCAGGGGGCCCTTTCCAAATTTCGTGCCGCTTTAGTCTTAACCGGTCAGGTTTAGACCAGGGCTTTCTTGGTTTTAACAACCGGGAAGTCGATTTCGGTATCGGCTACGTGGTTGAAGTAGTTGGTGAAGATATTGAGGGCGATTACGGCCACCATTTCAACAACTTCGGTTTCGCTGAAGCCGGCTTCTTTGATGGCTTTAACGTCGGCGTCTGAGACCTGACCGCGCTTTTCTACGACTTTTAGGGTGAAGTCAAGAACAGCTTGCGATTTGGCGTCGGTGGCTTTACCGTCCAGGTTGAGGGGAATTTCTTTCTCATCAAGACCGGCTTTCTTGCCCAGTACGGTGTGGGCCGAGGCGCAGTAGTCGCATTCGTTTTTGCCGGCTACGGTGAGGGCGATTTGCTCTCTTACGGTGGCGGGCAATTTGGCTTTAGCCATGGCGCCGCTGAAGCCCATGTAAGCTTCCAAAACCGCCGGTGAATGGGCGAAGGTCTTGAAGACATTGGGAACTGTGCCGAGGGCTTTGTTTACGCCTTCGAGAATTTCTTTTGCTTTCGGTTCTGCTTTGTCGAGGTCGAGTGTAGAGATACGAGCCATGGATCCTCCAGGATGTCAGAGAAAAGTACTTGCGCCGGGATGGTTGCGTTGAAATGGGCATATGCACTTGACGTGCACCAGCCGCGAACCTCAACCGCACTATCTGTCCGGCTCAATTTTGCTTTATCCGTGCATCTTAGGTGCTTGACTGGAATTAGTCAACTGCAGTCAGACTTGCTCGCTTTTCTTTTTTCCTGATAGAGCCAGTGTAAATAAATAGAGCGAGACCATTGCCAGTGCCAGAAGCGCTATGGAGAGCATGGTCTGACTGACTCCCAGCCTGGCCAGTACCTGCCCGGCCGCCCCCGGCATGATGATACCGCCGATAGCACCGGTGGCGATGGCCAAGGCCGTCACTTTGGGAACAAGTGTGGGACTCGGTGAGAGTTTTGCTGCCTGTGCGATCATCTGGGGATAGACCGGACCACAACCGAGACCGGCGCAGAATGTGAGGATGAGGGCCGGCGCTGCTGCCTCTCTCAAGGCTGCCAGAGAGAATAGCGAAAGGACCATGACCAGCATGGCAGTGACTGTTACCCTGGCAGAGCTGAAGATAGAGGACACTTTGATGGAAATCAACCGACCCACGGTCAGTCCGCCGAAGAGGGCTGTGACTGACAGTGATGCCAGGCTGGTGCTTTTGGTCTGGCAGTTCAAAATATAAGTAAAGAGCCAGGTTGCCGTCGCCGTCTCGGTGCCCACATAGAGAAATATGACCAGGCAAGCTAGTATCAGCGGTAGTGTCAATATCTTTTCCCGGCTTGCCCCGGCTTCCTCTGTTTTCTTCGTTTGGGAAGCTTCTTCCATCGGTAGGCTAAAGAGTCTAATCAGAACCAGGAGGCTGAGCGAGGAGGCAAAAGAGAGCAAATACCGATAACCGAAACCCTGGCTGGCTCCGCACATTTGCACGATTTGAGGTGCAGCCAGGGCTCCTATACCGTAAAAAATGTTGAGTTTGCTGAGGGCGCTGGCTGCTCTCTCTCGAAAGTAGGTGAGGATGGAGACATGAGCGGCTATGCCGTTTAGACCGGTGCCGAAGCCCATGATAGTGGCTGCGCTCAAGAGAGCCCAGAGTCCGGTCAACTGCCCGAGAGAAAGCATCCCCAGACCCAGGAGACTGCTACCCAGAATCAGTGTCTTTCGACTGCTCAGGCGTGCTATCAAGCCTGGCCCGAGAATTTGGGACAGGAAGGCACCACCGCAGAGAAAACTTGTAATCAAACCCACCTGCTCCAGAGGCAAGTTTTGGGCCCTGGCCATGGATGGGATCAAGGGACCAAGCCAGCCACCATTCAAGCCGGCAATCAATGTGAGATAGCCGGCTGCTCTGGCCAGCCCTTCTGTGGGTGCGTTGGCGGGTTCCTTCTCCATGGATTTTGCGGCGTGGACCGGCGGAGTCTCCTGGACTTTCTGATCTTGCGGAAGCTCTAAGGGTTTTGCTTGGACTATTCTGGGCAAAGCTGGATCCTGAATGAGAGAAGCTAATTCTTTCATCCGGGAGCTTATGGACAGCTTTTAGCCCCACCAGTCTTGAGGAAACTTTACCGGCTACAAGCCCAGATCCTCAGCTACAGGCAATCTTCCTGAACGTACCGCCGCCGCGAACTCTTCATAGTCCTTCTCGGCCTGATCGGCATATGCCAGGGCAAAGCTGCCGATTGCCTCGTCGAAGGTGCTTTCATCCGATAGATAGCCGCTTATCACTGCGGCATCTCCGGAGCGAGCATGGGCTCTAGCCAGCACGATGCCCATCACTTCGGCGATTTCTTGCATGCGGGGGCCGTCCCAGAGTTCCGGCTCCAGCTTGATTTTGCCGTCTCTCAGCTGGCGCAGATAAAAATGGCGCCCGTCGGAGAACTTTGTCCAGCCCAGGAAGATGTCGCTGGCCGATTGAATAATGCGTTGTCCCGCTACCACTCGCTGCCCGTGATTCTCAAATTCGCTCTTGCCTGCATAGGGCTCAAGCACCGAGGCTTTCGCCTCTTTCAGTTGCAGAATCAGGGGTTCAGTGTCGGGGGCCAGCATCAAAGCCACGGCACAGCAGGTACCCACCGAGCCGACTCCCACTACTTTGATGGCCACGTCGGAAAGCTTGTAGCGGTCGAAGAGTCGCTGTTTATCGTCTTGCAGGCTCGACCTGTATTGTTGAAAGGCAGCCAGAGTGTCTTCTCTGAACTTCTCCGACTCTTCCCCTTTGAGGTGGTAGAGAGCCGGAGGGTTGTCTTTGAATATGTAACGGCCGTCGTGAAGCTCGGACATCTTGGGGAAATAGTGCCCCTGGATGGTCCGTTTCATAGACTTTTCGGTCTTGGCCTTGATTTTCTTTTGCAGATCCGGATCCGAGGTTTTTTCGATGACGGCTTCCCAGTCGATTCGGTCGTACCAGATGTCGAGGATGCTTTTCCTGGAATATTCCGTCATTTTCTTGCGATAGGCCTTGGCTACGGCTTCGGCGGCAGCCTGGGCGTACTTATCTTTGAGACCGTTGTCCCGCACGCCTAGCACAAAGCTCACGGCCAGGCGTTTCAGGTCCCATTCCCAGGGGGCGGGCAGGGTTTCATCGAAGTCGTTCAGGTCGAAGATGATGTTGCGTTCGGGGGTGGCGAAGGCGCCAAAGTTGAGCATATGGCAATCGCCACAGGCCTGTACCCTGACGCCGGTGGCAGGAGTGGTGGCCAGGTCGTAAGCCATGATGGCGGCAGTGCCCCGGTAAAAGGTGAAAGGCGAGATGAGCATGCGTCCCCAGCGCAAGGGGGCCAGTTCGGCGATGCGACCTTCGTGGGTCTTTTCGATAATGTCCACAGGACTGGGTCGCCCATCCGGCTTCACCCATTTACTGTGGCTGGCATGGGGGATAGCCTCGTGCAGGATTTTGCCCCGGTCTCGGCGGTCGTCCCTGGGTGAGACCGTATTATCATGGAGGGACGCTGTAGTACCGCTTCCGGCGCCGGCTTTCTTT
>FSSH01000314.1_pt1 | contig 14172 bp, 17 predicted proteins | sample 1166101 | NCBI WGS metagenome assembly FSSH01 (sample SAMEA32972668, study PRJEB13176) | freshwater metagenome | biome: Drinking water system; feature: Biomass in drinking water that filtered by 0.45 um membrane; material: drinking water | place: USA | collected 2012-12-20 | depth 0 m | reverse complement strand
CGCCGAAGGCCTGCGTCACCTGACCGCCTTGCTGCATGAGGATGGTCATCGGCGACATGCCGGTCGACATCGACGCCACCACGTCGTTGAACGTGTATTGCAGCGTCAGAAGCTGGTTGCGGGTGAGGCCGGTTGCACCACCCACTCCCTTGATCGCCTGCGAAGTCTGATCGAAGCGCTGTTTGGCCAACGCCTGCGCCGCGGTATGTTCGGCCGAGGTGATCGCGCCGCGCTTGGCGAGCGTGGCGTATTCGGCGAGTTCCTGGTTGAGGCGTGCCTGCGCCGCACCGAGGGGATCGATCGCGGCGCGCAGCGCATTCGCCCGTGCCGCGAAGCTTTCCGCCTCCCGCGCCGCTTCCTCGAAGACGCTGGCGGAGTCGCGGGCGGATTTCGGGATCGGGCGGTCAACGTTCAAAACGGTGTTGAACCGCTTCTGCGAGGCGTCGGCTTCGCCCGCCATGCGTGCGGCTTCGGCCAGACGCTTCAGCCGCGCGACCTCGCGGTCGGTGGCGGCACCGGATCGGTCCATCGCCTTTTCGACCGAGCCGAAGGCCGCTTGCCCGGATTGCCCGACCTCTTCGAAGGCGCGCTTGATCTCCGCTTTCCCCTCAACGCCGAGGCGGATGGAGACATTCGTGGCGCTCATGATGGATCAGCGTTCCGGCGATAGGCGTTGACGACGATGGGTTCGATCTCGGGCAGGACATCGACGAGAAGCGGGTTCAGCGCGCCCATGGCGTGGGCGAGCATCAGGATCGACCCGAAGTCGAGCGCATAGACGCCGCCCATCACCGCCCGAACCTGGCCAGCCGAACGGCGGATCACTGCCCAGGCGAGCAAGCCTTCGGATGTCCCGGGTTCGTGCTCGTCGTAGGGACAGCCCGCACAGCGCAACGGACAGGCGGCGCAGTAGCTTTCGCCGCCGTCGAAGTGCCATTCTGCGAGGGCGATCAGACGTTTTTTTCGTCGAGCCTCGTCAGCGCCGGGCCGACATAGAGACGGTCGATGGCGTCAAAGGCGGGCCAGAGTTCAAGCAATTGCTCGACGGCCTCCTTGTTGGGATCAACCGGCTTGCCCTTGACATCGCCGATCCCCTCCCAGGCGACGATACCGGTATGGGCGAGCGCGCGGGTGAAGGCCGCGCCTGCCTCGATCGTGGCCTGCTCGCCGCCAGCCTTCAGCGCTTCGCCCGCAGCGCCGCGCGCGATCAGCATTGCGGCGACAGAAACCGGCCGAAACTGGATGCGCACGCCGGGCAGCACATCGAGCCAGAAGGGGTCGGCGGACACAGGTTCGAGCTTGAGCATGGTGGCTCCTTTGGGGTGGGGCGGTTGCGGGAAAGGAAGGATCAGTACGTGGCCACATCGTTGGTCAGAACGACGGTGCAGGTCTTGTTCAGCACGGGATCGAGCGCGGCCTGCCAGGCGAAGGGCATCTGAATGCCGCCCGGTCCCTGAATTTGCCGGTTGCCGCGCGGCAGGAACACGCGATGCGCGGTGAAGAGCAGCGAACGGCTTGCGTCGATGGTCCAGCCGAAGGCGATCTCGCACGGCGTGCGGGCGGTCGCCTGATCGAGCAGGCTCGTGTCCTGAAACCGCGCGTTGAGATTTCCCGAACACTTGACGATGCCGGGATCGGTATCGGCGATGCGCCCGTCGGATCGGATGACCTCGATCTTTTCAAGGTTGTTCGAATACATCAGTTCCGCCGAGACGATATTGCCGAGCACCGCGCCGTTGCGGGTGATCGATCCCTGAAACTGGCTGAAGCGCTCCACATCGAGCGCGGTCGGCGTGCCCGCCGCCGTCGCGGTGGCCATCGCCTCGCCTTGCGCGATCACGTTGACGGTTGCGGAGAGAAGCCCGGAACGCTGCGCCTGGACGGACAGACTGTTCGCCCGCGCGCCATAGTTCATGCCGAAGAACGGCACGTCGGGAAGGCCGACCTCGATCGACATCGACGGCAGGTTCTGCGTGCCGGAGACGAAGGTGTGGCCATTCGCGCCGCCGGTGAGCGTGGTGCCGGAAAGGGTGATGCGCGCGGCGGCGTTGGTTGCCAGAGCACGCGCGTTGCCGGGCAGACCCAACGCCTTCGCCGTGAGATTGACCACCGCGCCTGTTGCCACGGCGGCAACGTTGGCGCTTGGGTTGATGACGGCGGCCATAGCGGTCGCCGTGGCCGCAGCGTTTGCGCCGATGTTGAATTGCTGCCCAGTCGCGCCGGACGCCACGGCCGTATAGACAACGCCATCCACGGTCACCGTATCGTTGGCGATCAAGTTGGCGAGAAGCGTGAGTGAGCCCTTGGCCGCAACGGTCGCAACCGAGGTCGGATTGCCGAAGAGGCCCTTGAGCCAGAACCCGATGTTGCGGTGATCCATTGGAACGACGATGTCGCTCTCGTTCGACACCACGTCATAGGCAGGCGTCAGCGGATCGCGGCCATAGCCGAGGAGATCGCTCTCGATCAGGGATTGCTCTTCGCCAAGATTGGCCGAGACGAAGGGCAGCTTGCGAAAGCCCGTGCCGGGCGTGACGCCATAGGTGGCTTCAAACACCGCAGCCATGACGGCGTTGGCGCCACGTGCGCGTGCCATGGGAATACTCCTGTCGTTGTTGGTTCAGTTCCAAAGGCCCGAGCGAAGTCGAAGGGCCGTCGATCAGTTCAAAGGATCGGTCGTCGCGTAGACCGCGAGGATCGCGAGATCGGCAAAGCGTCCGGGCAAGGCGCCGAGCGCTTCGATATCGTCCGTTGCTGGCGCTTCGGCTTCGATCCAGTCGCAAAGCCCGCCGAGCGTCCGGTTCGCCATGACCGCCGCGCCAATCGCCCCTAGCATGGCGTCCAGCACCTGCTCGCGGGTGAGGGTGGCGCTCTCGTAAGCCGCGATCTCAAGCGGGATGCGGTGTGAATAGAGATAGGTCAGCGGCGAGAGGCTGACCTCCGGTTCGCCCGGATCGCCGTCGCGGATCACCACCAGCCCGCCGGGCGGAATACGCTCGGCCTTGGCCAGATTGCGCTTCACCTCCGCGCCCGGCAGGGCAGCGGCGACAAGCGACTTCACCGCCGCAAGGACGGTTTCGCGTTTCGAAGCCATGGTGGACCAAGCCTTCAGGATTGCGGCCAGTGCCGCGCGATCAGCAAGGGCACGCGCGCGACTTGCCGCTTGGCAGCGCTCTCGACATCGAGCCGCTTCTTCAGCGCGACCTGCGGAACCAGAATGAACACGATGACACTGGCCTGACCCGTCTTGCGGCGATTGCGGGCGGCAAGCCCGCGCGTGTTGATCCGGGCATCATCCGCGACCAGCAGCGAAGGACGGCCACGGCGATAGACGAACCGAAGCTTCAGGCCGGTTCGCCGCTGCCAGCCTTCCGGCGTGATCTTTTCGCGCGAGCCAACGGCACTCCGTCCGCTCTTGCCGGCGGCAGCGGTTGGGATCGCCAGGAACAAGCCGCGCGCCGAGCGGATCACCACGCCCCGGTCAAAGGCATCGACGATCTTTGGCGCCCGCGACCAGACATAGGCTGCGGCCTCGGCACTCTCGCCCACCTCGGGGAAGGTCTTTCCCCGCCATGTCCGAGACAGCCGTTCACCGAGCCCGGCCGCAACGACATCCTCGCGGAGATCCTGCTTCAGTCCGTTGGCGGCGTCGCGCATCCCCGACGTGACAGCGCGCTCGATATCCTTCTCAGTCTCGGCAAGGGCTTTGCCGAGATCGGGGCGCTTGATGGTGAATTTCATAGGCGCACTATTGACAGGTATCCATAATAGGCGCATATATAACATCTGTTCCAATAGGAGGGCATGATGAAGGCGCACCTACCAAACATTGACGTCAAGTATGATCCCCAGAATTTCCGTGACCTGTTCGAAACCGAACTCGGCGCGGGCGTTTGGAAGTTCCTCATTCGGGCCGACAACGTGATCCGAATGGAGACCGCGAGCTTCCTAGAACGGGCAGCTGTTGAACCCTTAGCGCCAGGGCTGGTCGCAGAGTTCGGTCCTGACATCGCCCAAGATCGCATCAAGCAGATGATCGGGCACATGGTCCGTCAAATCATGGAGGCGGTCGGCTACGAGATTGATCGACCTGGGCTTCGCATCACACGGGAAAGCCTGTTCTCTAGTGGTGCACGGTATCAGCCGCAGGACCAAAGCCGCGACCGGACGATGAAAATCACACCCGAACAGAGGCAGGCTTGGCTCGAACGGACAGCTAAGAGTCCCTTCAATATTTGGCTCGATCAGCAGGTGAAGGCGCCTGATGGCAAGCTCGACCTTGAGCGCCTTTACCAAGTTGCCCGCCAGCACGGCATCGAGAAGCGGTACGATCATCTCAATCCAGGCCAGCAGCGCATGAACATCGGGGTGATGCTCCGTTCGCGGGTCACTCAAGAAGAAATCTTGGCTCAATAAGGGAGGCGTATCGTGCTCATTGATTTGATGTCCGGGAAAACGATCGCGCGCGTCCCTTATGAGAGCGAATTCAGGGCATTTATGTCTCGGATGACTGTCGATGAAATTGCCGCGATCAAGTCTGAACTGAATGGCATGATCGAAGGCACAGAAATTCAGACAGCCGGGTGGATGCCGGGATCGAACTGGGGCGGCACGGTCTATCAGCCTATATACGAGAAGGCCGCGCGCCGAGACTACAGCGCATCGGCCCGTTGCTTTGGGCTGATGGTCTGGGAGGTATTCATGGAGCGTCCCGAACGATGGTCGTCCGGTCGGTTCGAGAAGAACTGTGAACCAATCGGGAGCCGAACTTACTTCCGTATTCAGTAGCACTAGACCTTTACAGCCTCGCAGGCCGAAACGAGCCCGAGCGCATCGCCCATCGGTTCGCCGATGATCCGGTAAGTCTCGGTGCCGATCAGGATCAGATCGCCCTCAGTGATCGTTGCGGCCTGCGAGCGGCGGATATCGATGCCGATTGTCGGCAGAACTGCGCGGCTTTCCCCAAATTCCGCCATGCGGTCGGGCGACTTGCGGATGATGCGGACAGCGACGCCAGCGCCGACGCCGCCCGCCTTCCACAGCGCGTCTTCGCCGATATTGGGATCGGCGAAGAGCGCATCGATGGCCGAAGCGAAAGCGTCGATCACGGATCGTTCGCCCGGAAGGAGGCATTGAGCCGAACACGGCCGGTGGTGTTGCCCGCGCCGCCCGCGACCGCCGCCGCCGCGACGCCGATCAGAAGGTTGGCGGTGGCAACAGTCGTGCAGCGCTTGTTGGTGTCGTCCCAGTAGACGAGCGCGCCGACCGTCCAGGCCTGCGAGCCGATCTTAGTGAGTTCGAACACGCCGGTGAGATCGAGCGCGACATCGGCAGACAGCGCGGCATCGTTGGTGGCGACGCCGAACATCTGGCCGACTTTCGCGCCCTGGCCGGACGTGAGGGCATAGGGTGCGGGCACCACCAGTGTTTTGCCCCGCATGATGAAGTTCCGCATGGAATACGTCTCCTTGAGTTTGGATCAGGATCGCGCCGTCATCAGACGCCGGCGTTGAAGAACAAGCCGCGGAAGTCGATCGCCTTGGCGGCGAAGTCGTGCCTGATCTTGAATTCGACGCCATCGACCTCGAACCCGACGCGCTGATCGAGGAAGGGCTCGGACTGGCCTTCGAGGCGGCAGTATTCGATCGTGTCGATGGTCGCGGGATCGGCCGCCAGCCACCAGCGCTGCGCACCAGCCGTGTTGAAGAGGCGCGGCTCCTCGATCACGTCGAAGGCGTTGGCGTAGGGGTTGACCTGAGACGCCTGCGCAGGCGTCGTCTGGGCGATGATCTTGCGCGCCTCGATCGCGCGCGTTCCCGGCGCCACCAGAATATAGCGCGGGTAGTTGTTGATGATCTGATCGCCGGTGACGCCGGCAGGCGTCATCTCGCGCTGCTGCGTCATCAGTTCGATCGCCTGCGTGAGCGAGGTCTCGGTGATCGCCGCCGCCGTGCCCTGGTTGGCGCGGCCAACTGCTGCCGAGAACAGGGTGACGCCATCGGCCAGGAGCGGGTTCGAGAGAATCTCGTTGTAGACAAGACCGCTTTCGAGATCGGAAGCTTTCATGCCCGCCGTGCCGAGCGCCCGGTCGAAGGCGCGCAGATCGTCATTGACAATCGCTTGCCGGGTGAGTGCGACGATGCGGCCGAAGGTGGCGAGGCGATAGGTTTCCCGGCTTTCCGCGATGGTGCCATAGCTGAACTCGGCGCCTTCCATGACCGGCAGCAGGCCGGGGAAGTTGCCGATCTGCGTCGGGAACAGCGGCTTGAAGTCGGTCGTGGTGATGCCGCGCGTCCAACGTTCGAAGGTGCGGGGTGCCGTCTGGTAGGCCTGCCGCAGACGCTTGCCCGCGACATTGGCAAGGATCAGCGGGAAGTCGCTCGTGCCATGCGGCCCGGCATTACGGAGCGCGAGCTGCACAACCTCGTTCGCGGTCATGCCGCGGGTGCGGACGCCAACCTGTTGCAGGGTCTCGCGGGCGATCTCGACCAGCGACATGCCGCGATATTCCCGGGCACGATCCGGCAGAGCGTTCGCCGTCGGGGCGAGGCGATGGGCAATCGCTTCGGTGATGGCTTCGCGCCGGGTGACGGTTGCATCGAGCCCGCCTGCCGGGAAGGAGACGGCGGTGTGGCCGACGCCGCGCTCATCACGTTCGGCGAGCTTGTCGAGAATGACGCGGCGGGCTTCCTCGATGGCAACGCCGCGCGTGACGAGATCATCGGCAAAGGCACGCTCGAGGCGGAAGCGATCGGCAAGGCCAAAGATCGCCGCAACACGCTCGCGCTCTTCCGCGCGAACCTGATCGGCATTCGGCCCAGCAGGAGCCGGATCGGGCGGCGCGGGATTGGCGCGTTCGTTAGCGGCATGCGAGGGCGGCGCTTCCGGCGTGGCATCACGGTTCTGGACAGGTTCGTCCATGGCGGCAGTCTCCATCGTTCGAGTGTGGGAAGTGACGAGTTCAAAGGGAAAGGTCGGCGCTTCGTCGGCGGCGCGGACTTGCGCTCCGGGATCGGCACCGACGGCGACGAAGGACAATTCGTGCGGCGTCCAGCGTTCGACGAACCAGCGTTCGGGTTCGCCAACCCGTTCGGGCCGTTCGACGCGCACCTTGTCGATGCGGTAGCCGACCGAGATGTTGCGGACGATCCCGTCGGTGACGAGCGCGAACAGACGATCGGCGGCTTCATCGACGTCAGGCTTCGGGAAGCGCAAGCTTGCGCGGCCTTCGCCCTTGTCGATCCAGGCGCGTTCGACGACGCCGACAATCGCCCGCGTCGTCCATTGCGAATGGCTGTCGAGCACCGGTGCGCCGGCATCGAGGCGCGAGAGATCGACCGCATCGCGCGAGACCACGAGGATTTCCTCGTAGTCGATTGCGGTATCAAAGCCGGTCCAGCGACGGCGGCGCACGGACGCGCCGGTGGTCCAGACGACTTCGACGGTTCGGGTCTCGGCCTCGATTGAGGCGACCGGCGCAAGCCGGGTCTGCATCGGCAGCGCATTCGCCATAGGCGGCGCGCCGCGCGAAGGCGGTTGAGCAGGTTTCATGGTGTCCTCGAAAGAGATCAGTCGCCGGGCTTGGGTTTCGGCTTGCCCGGCGGCTCGTTGTCCGCGGTGTCGCTTGCCGGATCGTTCGGATCGGGCTGCGCCGTTCCCGCCTTGGTCATCATGCGCGGATCGCTATCGAGCACGATCTTCAGCCGATCGAGCAGCGCATTCATTTCCGCGATTTCGCCCAGCTGTGAGGCCGGATCGTAGCCCTGCCGGGCGATGGCCTGGGCGAGGGTCATGGTGCCCGAGCGCAGCATCAGAAGATCGGCCTGCGCGTCCTTCAGGGGGTCGACGGCATCGAAGCGCGGCGGTTGCCATTCGACCTTGACCACGGGGTTTGGGATCAGGCCGGCAATCCAAGCCGCCTCGGTGAACCAGCGCCAGACCGGTTCGCAGAAACCCGGGATCACCAATTGCCATTGCAGGGCATCGACCATGCGCCGGAATTCGACGAGACCGCCGCGCAGGCTCGAATAGTTGACCTGAGACAGATCGCCGGTGAGCAACTCGTAAGGCACGCGGTATCCGGCGGCGATGATGTGCAGCTGCGCCCGCAGCCATTCCGAGACGCCAGCCGTTGAAGCGGGCTGGTTGAACTTGATGTCCTTACCGCCGCGCGCATAAGCGATCAGGCCGGGTTCGAATTGCTCGATGGTCTTGCCTTCGGCATCGACGACGGTCGGCGCCACGCCCTGATCGGCCTCATCCGCGCCGAGCACCACGCCGACAAGGCAGGCTTCGGTTTTCTTGCGCACCAGTTCGGCATTGGTCCAGTCATCGAGATCGCGCATCGCCCGCATGGCCGGTGCGCCCCAGGGCACGCCGCGGCTTTGCACGCGCTGGCGCTCGAAGAGGTGAGCGATGCCATCCGCAGGCACGCGCGCCGAGGTGAGGTTGCGCGACAGCGGCACGCTGGTGTCGCCGGGATGATCGGGAAACAGCCAATAGGCGCGGCGTCGGCCGATAGCGTCATATTCGATGCCGCGCACAATCCGCCCGCCGTCGGCAAGGCCACCGATCTTGGTATCGTCGAGGTGATCGGCTTCGAGAAGCTGAAGCTGCAAGGGAACGGGTAGCTTGTCTTCGTTGCGACGGACACGACGGCGAAGGAACACGTCGCCGCCTTCGATCATCTCGCGCACGGCGAGCGTGGTCAGGCCATGGAATTCAGCGAGGCCATCGGCATCCGACCGCGCTGCCCAAGCCTCCCAGAGTTCATTGATCCTGTTGTCGAGTGCATCCGTTCCGGTCGCCGCGCGCGGCCTGATCCCGGCGCCGACGATGTTGTTCACCAGCACCGCGACGGCCTTCGCCGCATGCGGATTATTGCGTGTCAGATCCCGCATACGGTCGCGAAGCCGCGCCGCGCCGGAAGCGATCTCGCCATCGGCGGAACTTGACGACGACCGCCAGCCATCGGTGCGTCGCCCGACCGCTGCGCCGTCATAAGCGCGCGCCAGCTTCTCGAACGCCTGGCGTTCCAGAAGGCGCTTGCGGGCGGCACCCGGCGCGACGCTGGCGAGGGCGCGATCGATCCAGTTCGCGGCCATCAGCGATCACCGCGGCCGAAGCTTGCGAATCCCGCGATGGGGCGCGGATTGCCGGAGGTGGCGGCGATCTCGGTCTCGATGGTGCGGATGCGTTTCAGGAGATCGTCCGCCGAGCCATATTCGACGGTCTTGCCGTCATAGGTGACGCGCAACGTTCCGCCCGCGAAGGCGCGCTTTAGCGCATCGAGTTCGGTCTGCGTCCAGGGCATCGGAAATCCCGCGAAAAGTTAGAACCATTTGTCGCGCCGCCCGAGCCAGTCGGAGCGGCGCACTGGCGCGGTCGTGGGCGTGAGGCCGCGCTGATCGACTGGCCGCGCTTCATCTTCAGCGGCGACCCGAAGCTCTTCTTCGAGCGTTTCGAACTTGGCGTCGTCGAAGCGGTCGATTCCGAGCAGCCATGCGGCGGCGCGGGCATAGACCCGGCAATCGAGCGCCTCGTTGCGCTCGCGCATCTGCCGCCATTCGAGTTTTGAGAAGCCGCGCCGGTCGCGCACTGTTACCAGCTGTTCGGCGACAAGCTGTTTCACCCATTCGGCGGTGACGCTCTTCGGCAGATGCACGAAACCGTCCGGAAACGGCGTGTCCGCCGCCAGTTCTTCGTCTGTCGGGCGGTCAAGCCGCAGGAAGCGATAGGTCTCCGATTTGAAAACGGCGACCGAGACCTTCCAGAGCTTCACGCCGCGCCGGATCGTGCGGCCATGCTCGTTGACATCGACATAGGTCGGACCATCGACCGGGGTTGACCGGTCGAAACCATCGACACCCTTGATCGCGAGCGCCTGGCCGACGCCGACGCGCCGCACCCAGCTATAGACGGCGGCGGTGTTGCGCCCATCGCCCGAGTCGATCGCAAGCCGCGCGATCCGCATCCTTGCGCCGTTCTCATGGCGCCAGGTCTGGCCGAGCAACGCCGTTAGTTTTCCCCAAACCTCCTCGCGCGAAGTGTCGCCTTCAAGCACGATGTGTTCGACGAGCGCGCTGGTGAGCCGTCGGCCCCACGCCCAGATATCGACCTCGATCCGGTCGTGCTGAACGTCGGCGCCTGCCGTGAGGATCAGGCCGCACCGGGCTACCCTCGGCGCGAAATCTTCCCGCCGTTCGTAGAGGCGCTGCCAATCCGGCGCTTCGCCGCGTTCTTGCCACGTCTCGCCGAGCAGCGTGTTCTTTGCGGCCTTGAGCGCCGCATCATCGCCCTGGGCGGCTTCCCATTCGCGGGCGATATCGGCCCAGCCGAGCCAGCCTACCGGCGAATAGAGCCCGGAGATGTGAAAACCGACGCAATGCGGATCAGCAGGCGTCGCGGTGGCGCGCCATTCACCCGCCGAAAGCATCGCGGTCTTGTGGTGCTCGGCGATCGGCTGATCGCAGCCTTCGCAGTGATAGGCGGCGCTCGCCGGTTCGCCGCTGGTCCACTTCAAACGCTCGAACTTGAGCCATTGCACCTGACCGCAATGCGGGCACGGCACGAAGAAGCGGCGCTGATCGCTCGCTTCGAATTCGCGCTCGATCCGGGACAGGCCCTTGATCGTCGGCGTCGAAACCAGAAACACCTTGGCGCGGTGGCCAAAGGTGCGCGTGCGGGCGACGGCAAGGGCGACTGGATCGCCTTCGCCATCCACATCGCCCTCATAGGCGTCCACCTCGTCGAGGAAGACATACCGCGCAGGCATCGACCGCAGACCGACGGCGGAATTGGCGCCGGTCAGCACGAGCTGCCCGCCTGCGAATTTCTTGGCGAGCACCGTGTTGCCACTATCGCGCGAGCGCGACGGCAGGATCAGCGCCCGAAGTTCCGGGCTTTCATCGATCAGCGGCTCGATGCGCTGTTGTGACAGGCGTTTGGCGAGATCGGTCGTTGGCTGAACGCCGAGGAACGGACCCGGGGCCTGATGGATGCAGTAGCCGATCCAGTTGTTACCGGCTTCGGTCGCGCCAACCTGCGCCGCTTTCATGAACACGATCCGCCGGGCCGAACTGCCAGGCGAGAGCGCATCCATGACGCCGCGCATATAGGGCGTCCGGTCGGTTCGATAGCGGCCCGCCTCGGACGAGGCGCGCGAGGACAGAAAGCGATAGCGATCCGCCCACGCCGAAACCGTCAGCGCCGGATCGGGCGCAAGGCCACGGCTCCAGGCGGTGATGATCTCCGCGCGCCCGTCGAAGCCCTCATCGAAGCTCGATGCCGATCTGGCTGAGTTCTTCGAGATGGCGTCGGACATGGGCGTCGAGAACCTGCTCGCAGCGGTGAGGGTCGATTTGCAATTCGGCGGCGATGAGGGCAGCAGCGCGCGCCGGCCATTGCACCCAGGCGTCGCGTTCGCGCCTGGCGAGCGCAAAGACCGTTGAGACAGCGCGCGAGCGATCGACGAGATCGCCCTTGAGCTTGCCAAGGCGAATGCGGCGCTCCTGCGCCTTGATCACCTCGTTGGCGGTGCGCGCCTGGACGAAGGTCATGTTGCCGGCGGCGGGCGCGGGCTCGCCGCTTTCGCGCAAGGTTTCACGGACCGCTTCGACTGCCGCCATCGGCACCGGACGCGGCGTGCCGCGCGGTGGCGGCGGCGATTTCGCCACAGGGCGAACCTGCGCGGGATCGGAGCTCGATCCCCAGGCGCGATCCGCCTTGTCAGGATCGATCGTGCCGTCGTCCTCTACCGCGATGCGGCCCGAGGCGATGGCCTTTCGAACCGCCATATCGGAGACGCCGCGATGGCGCGCATAGGCCCTCCGCGACAGACCCATGGACTGCGCTCCCAATCGAAAATAATGAGCGATTAGAGCGACTTAGGAGTTGCTCCGATTTGTGTGTCGAGGCTGTCTGCGACCCGTCCTAACCCACGGAGATCGCTCATGAAACGCCGCAAAGTTCATCCCGCTGACGCCGCCAACGATGCCGTTCTGGCCAACGCCGTTCGTTACGACGTTGCCCTATTCCTCGGAACCGGACGCTACGCCCGGGCAAGCGCGCCGACCCTTGAAGATGCGCGGATCGAGGCGATGCGCCTCGTCGCCGAGAACCCGACCCCGTTCGGCAAGCGCCTGCCGCTGATCTACGGCGTCACCGCCGAAGGCCGCTCGGCGCTTGTCACCTCGAACTGACCCCCAAACCGAAGGAGCACGGCCATGACCACGGAAGCCACGACCTACGACAAGAAGTTCAACGCCCAGCGCGGTGCGCAGCGCACGGGGTTGAAGCCCGGCGAGTTCGAAGTTTTCAAGACGCTCGAAGGCCGCTTCGGTTGGCGGGCAATTGCCTCCGCCAGCGACGACCAAGCGCCGATCCAGATCACGGAGCCCGAGCAGGCAACGTCGCCGCCCAGCCCAAAGACCGGCAAGCGCAAGGCGATCATCGAGCAAGCGCAATCGGGCGCGCTTCCGGCAGCGCCGGATTTCTCGAAGCCAACACATGCGCGGTTTCGGGCGAAGCTCGCCAAGCTGGTAGCGCTTGCCGAGGCGGGCGATGTCGAAAGCCTCAAGGCCATCGAGATCAATCCGGTTTCAACGAGCCCGAAGGCCATGGCGCGCTATCGCGATCTGGCAATCATCGCCATCGAGGCGCGCCGCATGGCGGAATGATCAGGGCCGAGCAGGCCCAGCGACATTCCAGAACACGACCCGGCCCGGACCCCTCCGGGCCGTCATCGTCTCCCACGCCTTCGCGTCATAGTGCGGATCGGACGGAAACGGCGCTATCGCTCTCGCGACATCGGAGAATGGGCGCGGATAGATGTGTATCGTTGCACCCGCCACATCCTGCGGCTGAAGTTCTCGCCCGACCTGAACGACATGGCGGCGAGCACGAGGCCATGCTTTCGCCAGCGCCCGGGCAAGCACGCCGGAGCCAGCCGCACACCAGACTTCATCGGGATCAAGCCCGGTTGCGAGCGCCGCTTCTGCAAGCCGAGTGATCGCCTCTGGCAGATCGACGCCGAAGGGCACAAGCCGCGCGCCGTTCGCTTTTCGCATAGTCTTTCGCGCGGGCCTGAACGACCGAGAGATAGCCGGGCCGAACCGGCACCACCTTCGCACCGAGCTTTGCCGCTTCCAGTGTTCTTGGATGGAGCTTCGCCCGCGCCGCGACGAAGATCGTCGCGCGCTTGCCGAGATCCTTCGCCACGGTCGCGAGCGCGGTTTGCGCGCCGCCCTCAGCGGGACTTGCATACACAGCTTCCTCAGCGCCTTCGAACAGCACCGGCATGAACCGCGCTTTCGTGCCGCCCGGGAAAGAGATCGTCGCGGATCGACTGATACGCCGCCGTGCTCACGGACAATCGGCGCGCGTCATGCCAAGAGCCTCCTCGATCTCGCCGAATTCGACTTCGCCGCAGGCTTCGGTTGCGCGCCGGGGATCGCCCTTTACGAAGACCAGAACGCTTTGGTGGGTGCGCCCTAGTTTGCGCGCGGCGGTGAACTGGCGACCGGTTCGGATCGGCAGTGATCCGACGGCGGTCACGAGGATCGCTTCGTTGTAAAAGCGCGCGCCCGCCGCCTCGAAGGCTTCGACCGTTCGGCCTGGCAGGTTGACGTAGAAACCGCGGTCGTCGCGCACATCGCCGACAACCCAGACCGCGAATCGATCTTCCTTCAACAGGGTGACAGCGGCGGCAATGATCGCGGCCTGCGCCTCAAAGAACGCGACCTCATCCATCGTCGAAAGGTCGGCGGGATCGTCCGAATAGCGTTCGAGATTCCAATAGGGCGGGCAGGAGAAGATCAGGTCGGCCGCGACATCCGAAGCAATTGCGCCGAGATCGCGCCCGTCGCCGACGCGCCATTCCGGCAACGGTTCGGCGGCAATTGCGAGCTGCGCGCGGTTCGCCTCGACCTGCTCGGGCCGTAGTTCGATCCCGACGTAGCGACGCCCCAAGCGCGAGGCGACGATGCCGCGCACCGAGCCGCCTGCGAAGGGATCGAGCACGGTTCCGCCTTGCGGGCAGAACCAGCGATAGGCGATTTCGCACAAGACCGGATCGAAGATCGATGTGCCGGAAGCCGTCGGCGCGTCGGATGCCTCATAATGCTCCGCGAGGAATTCTTCCGTCGTCAGCTCGCGGCCGATCTCGGCCTCGCG
>FSSH01004692.1_pt4 | contig 14202 bp, 14 predicted proteins | sample 1166101 | NCBI WGS metagenome assembly FSSH01 (sample SAMEA32972668, study PRJEB13176) | freshwater metagenome | biome: Drinking water system; feature: Biomass in drinking water that filtered by 0.45 um membrane; material: drinking water | place: USA | collected 2012-12-20 | depth 0 m | reverse complement strand
AAGGCGACGCGGCAATCCAGAGCGGTGCAAGGCCGCCCCTGGATTGCTTCGCTTCGCTCGCAATGACGTTGTTCTTGATCATTACCCCCGCGCCTCGTCCATCAGCACGCGCATGCGGCGCACCGCGTCTTCCAGCCCGGTAAAGATCGCCTCGCCGATCAGATAATGGCCGATGTTCAGCTCGACGAGCTGCGGGATCGCGGCGACCGGGACGACATTGTCATAGGTCAGGCCGTGCCCGGCGTGCGGTTCGATGCCGTTTTTCCACGCCAGCGCGGCGGCGTCGGCGATGCGGCGGAGTTCCACGGCGCGCGCTTCGCCCTCCTGGTGGGCATAGCGGCCGGTGTGAAATTCGACGACCGGCGCGCGCAGCATCATCGCCGCTTCGATCTGGCGCGGATCTGGCTCGATAAACAGGCTGACGCGGATGCCGGCATCGTTCAGCCGCGCGACGATCGGGGCAAGATGATTGTGCTGCCCCGCGGCGTCGAGCCCGCCCTCGGTCGTGCGCTCCTCGCGCTTTTCGGGAACGATGCACGCCGCATGCGGGCTGTGGCGCAGCGCGATTGCGACCATTTCGTCGGTCGCCGCCATCTCGAGGTTCAGCGGCAGGTCGGTCGCCGCCTGGATACGCGCCAGATCGTCGTCGCGGATATGGCGGCGGTCTTCGCGCAGGTGCGCGGTGATCCCGTCAGCGCCGGCGCTCATCGCAAGCTCGGCGGCGCGCACGGGGCAAGGATGCGGTCCGCCGCGCGCATTCCGCAGCGTCGCGACATGATCGACATTAAAGCCGAGGCGGATGCGTTTCACTAGCTGACGCCCCGGCTGCCCGGCTTCACCGCCGGAACGGCCGCAAGGTGCGGCGGCAAGAGATCCGCCGGCCAGGCCTCCACCTTCAGCTCAGCAAGCGCGATTAGCGGCACATCGAAATCCGCCGCGCCGCCCGACCGGTCGATGAAACAGGCAAGGGCGACGATATGCCCGCCCGCGGCCCTCACCGCTTCTAGGCATTCGCGCGCCGACAAACCCGTCGAAACGATATCTTCAACGACGAGCACCCGCGCGCCCTTCGGCAAGGAAAAACCGCGCCGCAGAACGAACGCGCCCTCAACACGCTCGGCGAACATGAACGGGACCTCAAGCCAGCGCGCGGTCTCGTAGCCGTAGATGATCGCGCCCATCGCCGGCGAGATCACATAGTCGATTGCGCCGAGCCCCGCCGCCCTCACCTTCTTGCTGAGCGCGCGGCAGAGCCGCTCGGTGCGCGCCGGATACATCGAGACGATCGACTTGTTGAGGTAGGTGTCGCTGTGAAGACCGGAGGACAAGATGAAATGCCCGCGCTGGAGCGCGCCTGCCTCCTCAAACTCTTTCAGCACGTCAGCGGTTTTCATCGGCCGATCTTTCATTGCGCTGCGCCGACAGCACGTGCGCGGACGCGCGGACGCCCGCAAGCATCTGCTCCAGCTGGCGCACGTCCTTAACGGCGACGTCGATATGAAGCTCGACGAAATCCGACGAGCGGTTGTCGAGGCGGATATTGGCGATCGAAACGCCGTAGCGCGCGATGATGCCGGCGACGTCCGAGAGGACGCCGATTTCGTTCCTGACCGTCACCAGAACCTTCGCGTAGGCGGTGACGCCTTCCGAGCGTTCGCGCCACTTAAGATCGATCCATTGCGACTGCGTCGGGTCTTCGCGTTCAAGCGTCGCGCAGTCAATCGCATGGACGATGACAAGTTCGCCGTCGCGGATGCCGACAATGCGCTCCCCGGGGATCGGCGCGCAGCAACGCCCCATCGTCACCGTGACGCGCGGCGGCAGGCCGTCAATCGCCAGGCGTGGGCGAAAGGCCGTCATGCCGGCGGCGCGAATTTCGCCCTCCTTCTCGTGGCTGACGCCGGGATATACGGCCTCCACAAGATCGCTGACCGACAATTCGCCGCGCCCGACGCGCGCGAAGACGCCTTCGACCGATTTCTCGCCGAGCTTGACGAGCGCCGACGAAATCGCCTTCGGCGAGAGTTCAAGCTGCGCGCCGGCGAAGACGTTTTCGGCCATCGCGCGGCCAAGCTCGATATGCTCGGCGCGCTTCATCTTCTTGATGCGCCGGCGGATCGCGGAGCGCGCGCGGCCGGTCACCGCCATCGTCTCCCATTCGGGCGAGACCGGCGCGTTATCGGAACGTAAAACGAGCACCGCGTCGCCGTTCTTCAAGGGCGTGCGCAAGGGCTTTGAAACGCCGTTAACCTTGACGCCGATCGTCGTGTCGCCGACGTCGGTGTGCACGGCGTAGGCGAAGTCGAGCGCCGTAGCGCCGCGCGGCAGCGCGATGACGCGGCCCTTCGGCGTGAAGCAGAAGACCTGGTCCTGAAAAAGCTCCAGCTTGGCGTATTTCAACGCTTCTTCCGGGTCTTCGCCGGACTGGAACATTTCGACAAGCCGGCGCGGCGTGTCATAGGGATCGAATTGTCCGGCGCCGGAATAATCGACGACGCCGCCCGAAGCGCCGCGCTCCTTATATTGCCAGTGCGCCGCGACGCCGCGCTCGGCGGCCTCGTGCATTTCGCGTGTTCGGATCTGGATCTCGATCCGCTGCTGGCCGCCGTCGTCGCGCGGCGGCCCGAGCACGGCGGTGTGGATCGATTGATAGCCGTTCGGCTTGAAGGCCGAGATGTAATCGTCGAACTCCGACGGGATCATCCGCCAGGTGAGATGGATGAGGCCCAGCGCGCGATAACAGTCCTCGACCTTATCGACGATGATGCGGAAGGCGTAGATGTCAGCGAGTTCGTCAAACGAGACGTTCTTCGCCTGCATCTTTCGCCAGATCGAGAAGACCCGCTTCTCCCGGCTCTGAACCTCCGCCGGCACGCCCGAGGCGGCAAGCTTGGCCTGGATAAGATTGCGCACGGCTATGATGCCGGGTCCGATATTGCGCTGAAGTTTCTCGAGCCGGTCTGAAATCGTCTCGCAGGCCTGCGGGCTCAATTCCTTGAACGCGATGTCTTCCAGTTCGTCGCGAAAGCGCTGCACGCCGATGCGTCCGGCGAGCGGCGCGTAGATCTCCATCGTCTCCGTCGCCACCTTCCGGCGCTTCTCGGGGTCCGGCACATGATGGAGCGTGCGCATATTGTGGAGGCGGTCGGCGAGCTTGACGAGCAGGACGCGCATGTCGTCCGCCATCGCGACGACGAGCTTCCTGAAATTCTCCGCCTGCTTCGAGGCTTCGGATTTCATCTCGATCTTCGAAAGCTTGGTGACGCCGTCGACCAACTCGGCGATCTCCGATCCAAACCGCGCGGCGATGTCTTCGACCGTCACGTCGGTGTCCTCGACGACATCATGGAGAAGCGCGGTGACGACCGAGGCCGGATCGGCTTTGAGGTCGGCGAGGATCCCTGCGACGGCGAGCGGATGGACGAAATAGGGATCGCCGGACTTTCGCGTCTGGTCGCCATGGGCGACCATCGAGAAAACATAGGCGCGATTGAGAAGGTCTTCATCGACCAGCGGGTCGTACGCGCGAACCTTCTCGATCAGCTCGTGCTGGCGGACAAGATCAACGCCAGCCGCCGGCGGCGTTTTTTCAGGATGCGCAAAAGCCGCCGTCTTCGCTCCCGCGCCCGGCGGTCGGCCAGCCCCGTTTTGCGCCGCGACGCCGTTCGACGCAGCGTCCGGCGCCGCCTGATCTTCAATCGTGTGCGTCGCATGTGCGCCCGCGGCCTTCAGAACCGGACGCGGAGCGCCTGCGCGGCCCTTGCCGGCGCTGCCGCCGTCGTCGCGTTTGCTGCCAGCCATCGCGGCTTAACGCGCCTCCTTAGCGCGCGCCCGGCGGCGCCGGGTTTCAATCTCAGCCCTTCGGCAACGACTGCGGCGTCGTCATGCCCGCCGCTTTGATCTGCTGAATGAATGCGTCCTGGTCGGTGCGGTCGAACTCCGGCGCGTCCGCTTTCTCGATCGCCCCGCCGCTCGCATCGTCATCAACATTGAACTGCTTTTGCAGCGAGACGACGAGGTCTTCGCGCAGCACTTCCGTGTCGAGGCCGCCATCGGCGATTTCTCGCAAGGCGACAACCGGGTTCTTGTCCTTGTCGCGATCGACAAGCAGCGTCGCGCCCGACGTCAGAACGCGCGCCCGATGCGACGCCAGAAGAACGAGATCGAACCGGTTCGGCACTTTTTCAACGCAGTCTTCAACGGTGACGCGCGCCATTCTGAGGGCTCCTCAAGGGAATAAGGGGCGGCCTCCAACAAGGCCAACCGAACTGGCGGAGATAGCGGCTCGCCGCGTGCAAGACAACCGCTGCAGTGCAAAAATCAGGCGCCAATCCGGACCGCGGACACGGCCGGGAGCCTGTCAAGCATCGCCGCCAGCGGCAGTCCTCCGCCGGGTGGGCGATAGTCAGGCGCGATTTCAACCAGGGGCGCGAGCACGAAGTCGCGGGCGCCAAGTCCTGGATGCGGCAAGATCAGCGGCCCCTCCCGGACGGCGTCGCCATAGGCCAGAAGGTCCAGATCGAGCGTCCTTGGCGCGTTTTTGACAGTTCGCCGCCGGCCAAAGGCGAATTCTATCCGATGGAGGCAGGCCAATAGCTCAAGCGGCGGGGGCGCGGCCGCCAGGGCGACGGCCGCATTAACGAAGGACGGGTCGGAAGGGTCCGGCCAGGCGGGCGAGGCATAAAGGCTCGACGTCCGGGCCAAACCGAACTCGGCGTCGAGAACCCGGCAGGCGAGCCCAATGACCGCTTGCGGCGCTCGGCCGCAGAACGATAGGCTTGATCCTAAACCGATAAGAATCATGTAGTTTCAATATATTCGCTGGTTGTTCGGCGCATGCGTATCGTTTTTTTCCTGCGGGCTGACTGAGGGTTCAATGAACAGTTTTTTGGGCATGCGCGAGTCTGAAAAGACAGCGCTCTTCATCGACGGCGCCAATCTCTACAAAGCCGCAAGATCGCTTGGTTTCGACATGGATTACAAGAACTTGCTGGCGAAAGCTCGCTCAGCCAGTCAACTTGTTCGCTCCTATTACTTCACATCGATCCAGGAGGACAGGGACCAGGATTACTCCCCCCTTCGTCCACTGGTCGATTGGCTCGACTACAATGGCTACACGATGGTGACGAAGCTCGCGCGCGAATTTACGGACGCGACCGGGCGCAAACGATTTAAGGGGTCGACCGATATCGAACTCGCCGTGGAAATGATGGCGCTGGCGCCGAGGATCGATCACATGGTCCTTTTCTCCGGCAACGGTGATTTTCGCCGGGCGATTGAGGCGGTGCAGGCACAAGGCGTCAGGGTCACCGTCGTTTCGACGATCAAGTCGCAGCCGCCGATGGCGTCGGACGAACTTCGCCGCCAGTCCGACCGGTTTTTCGATCTTGCCGACCTCGNNGATATCGGCCGGACCGGCGCGCCGCCGAAGCGAACACGGCCTGCGTCCGGCGCCGAGAGCGGCGACGACTTCGAAAGCGAATTCGAGGACGATCTTGAAGACGTCGGCTGACAGCGCGGTCTCGTGGTGAGGGCCGCGACGGCGCCCGACCCAGAGGCTGACGCCGAGCCGCGAAAGAATTGCAGTCTTTGTCCCCGCTTGACCGATTACCGGCGGTCGAATGCGCAGACTTATCCATCCTATTTCAATGGTCCCGCGCGCTCTTTTGGCGAAAATGACGCCAGTGTGCTGATTGTCGGCCTTGCCCCCGGACTGCACGGCGCCAACCGGACCGGGCGGCCGTTCACCGGCGACTATGCGGGCGATCTTCTCTATCGGACGTTGACGAAATTCGGCTTTGCCCGCGGCGTCTATGACGCCCGGCCCGATGATGGCCTCACGATGTCCGCGACGATGATCACCAACGCCGTTCGCTGCGCGCCGCCGGCGAACAAGCCGACGCCCGCCGAGATCAAGACCTGCCGGCCGTTTCTGGCGGCGCGCATCGCGGCGCTGCCGAGGCTCCGCGCGATCGTGGCGCTGGGGCGGATCGCGCATGATTCGACGCTGGCCGCCCTCGGCGTGAAGGCGAAGGACGCACCCTTCGCGCATGGCGCGGACCATGTCCTTCCCGGCGGCCTTTTCCTGTTCGACAGCTATCATTGCTCACGTTACAACACGAACACCGGCCGCCTTACCGAACTGATGTTCGAAAGCGTATTTGAGGCGGTGAAGCGGCGCCTTGGCGCGGCGGTTTTGTGAACTCCGGCGGAGCGGATCGTTGACACGCAACTGGGGCATACCGGCGAAAGATGGCGATTTCCGCCGCGCGCGGAACGCCAAGCCGCTCCTGTCGCTCGGCATCACGGCGATTTACGGCATTATCGGCGCGGCGCTCGCGGCATTGAGCTTCACCGAAGCGCGCACGATCCTGACCGGGCTTTTCCGCGGCTGGTCGCTCGCCCCTGCGATCATCGCGGCGGGGCTTGGCTGCTGGCTTTATATCTACATCGCTTGGCCGCGCTTCGCCGCACAATTCCGGGGCGGCGACGAATTTCCGGATCTTTTGCGCTTTTATGCGCGCGCGGCGATAGCGCTGATCGTATTGTTGTTCGCCGCCAAGTTCGCACGGATCGTCGCCGGGCCGACTGCCGGCGGCATGCTGCTTTGCCTTTCCGGCGGCGCAGCGGCCGCCGCCGCATTCCAGACCGTGATGCTGTTCGTCCCGCCGGGCGCGACCGGTGACGGGCCGCCAAAGGCTTGATCATGACAGACATGCCCGCCACAGACGCCGCATCAGCGCGCGCCGACGTTGACCGCGGATCAAGCTTCGCGGCGGACATTGCGCGCGNNCCGAGCACCGGGCGAAGGCGCGCTCAATCAAGCCGCTCCTTCGCCTCGCGCCCTTTCTGCTTCGTTATAAGGGACTTCTCGCCGCTTTCACGCTCTTTCTTGTTCTCGCCTCGGCGCTGACGCTGCTTCTGCCCGCCGCGTTCCGGATCGTCGTCGATTGCGGTTTTGCGTCGGCGCCCGACGCGGCGATCTGTAAACAGATGAATTTCGGCGGCGACCTCTCCGGCTATTTCGTCGCCGGGTTCATTGTCGCGGTCCTCCTCGGCCTCGCCAGCGCCATGCGGTATTATTTCATCAGCCGGCTCGGCGAGCGCGTCGTCGCTGACATCCGCATGGCGGTTTATGACCGCCTCCTCGGTCTCAGTCCTTCTTTCTATGTCAACGTCCGCACCGGCGAAGTGCTGTCGCGCCTGACAACCGACACGACATTGATCGAAACGCTGGTCGGATCGTCGATCTCCGTCGCGCTGCGGACGACCGCGACGACGATCGGCGCGATCCTTCTCATGTTCTTCGTCAGCTGGAAGCTCGCGCTGATGATGCTGATGGTCGGACCTTTGATGCTGGCGCCGATTATTCTCTCGGGGCGGCGCGTGCAGCGCCTCTCGCGCGCCAGCCAGGACAGCCTCGCGAATGCGTCCGCGCGCGCCAGCGAGACGCTGGGCGCCATTGAGACGGTGCAGGCCTTCACGCGCGAGCCGCAGGAAAGCGTCAGCTTTCGCGAGGCGGTCGAAAAGACGTTCAAGGTCGCGCTTGAGCGCATCACCGTGCGCGCGGTGCTTACGGGCGTCATTTTCACTTTCATACTCGGCGGCCTAATCTCGGTGCTGTGGTTCGGCGCGACGCAAGTTCAAGCGGGCGCGATCACCGCCGGGGCGATGACGCAGTTCGTGATGTACGCCTTCGTCGCCGTCTCCGGCGCCGGCATGCTCACCGAAACCTATGCTGAGGTCATGCGCGCCGCAGGGGCGACGGAGCGGCTGATGGAGCTTCTGGCCGCGCAGACGGACATCAAGGCCGAGGCGCCCGCGCTCGCCCTGCCCGCCCCCGTCAGCGGCGCCATCCGGTTCCGCGCCGTCGCCTTCGCCTATCCGGCGCGCCCGGCGATGCCGGCGCTGAAGGACGTCTCGCTCGAATTCGCCGCCGGAAAAACGACCGCGCTTGTCGGCCCTTCGGGCGCGGGCAAGAGCACGATTTTCCAGCTTCTGTTGCGCTTCTACGATCCGCAGGGCGGCGCCATTTTCATCGACGGCGTCGATATCCGCCGGCTGGAGCCTTCTGAGGTGCGGCGCGCGATTTCAATCGTCCAGCAAAACGCGCCGCTGTTCGCCGGCAGCGCAACCGACAATATCCGCTTCGGCCGCCCGGGCGCGAGCGATGATGAGGTGCGCGACGCCGCCGTCGCCGCCAATGCCGATGATTTCATCCGCGCCTTGCCGCAAGGCTATGACACGCCGCTCGGCCAGAGCGCCGCGACGCTGTCCGGCGGCCAGCGCCAGCGCCTCGCCATTGCGCGCGCGATCTTGCGCGACGCGCCGATCGTCCTTCTCGACGAGGCGACGAGCGCGCTCGATTCTGAAAGCGAGCGCCTTATTCAGATCGCTTTCGAGCGGATTTCAAAAGGGCGCACGACGATCGTCATCGCGCACCGCCTCGCGACGGTCCTGAAGGCGGACCGCATCATCGTGATGGACGAGGGCCGCGTCGCCGACCAGGGGACGCACACGGAGCTTCTCGCCCGCGGCGGCCTTTATGCGCGGCTTGCGGAGCTGCAATTCGCCCCCGCGCTGAGCGCGGCGGAGTAGGCGCCCCCGCTACCGCCGCAACAACTCCAGCGCCGCCGCCGTCATCGCCTGCACGCCGGTTTTCAATGTTGGTTCCGGAACCGGCGCGAAGAGCGGCGAGTGGTTCGCCGGCGGGGGCGCGATCTTGCCTTCATTCGCCGCCCGCCAGGTCGCCGGATCGACGCCGCCGACCCAGTAGATGAAGGTCGGGATGCCCTCAGCCGTGCGACCGAACTGGCTGAAATCCTCCCCGCCCATGCTTGGCGGGCGCTCCATCACGCGCGCCTCGCCAAGGCTCGCCGTGATCGCGGTGACGACGCGCGCCGTCAGCGCCGGGTCGTTATAGGTCGCCGGCGTTGAATCGCTTTCGATCTTGACGATCGGCATCAGATTTTCCGGCAGCCCAGCCGACAGCGCTTGCGCGCGGGCGATGCGCTTGATGCCGTCGAGAAGCTTCTGGCGCACGCCGTCCTCATAGGAGCGGACGGTGATTTTCAGCGTCGCCTCGTCAGGGATGATGTTGTGCTTGTAGCCGCTCTGAAAGCTGCCGACGGTGACAACGCCCGAGGCGAGCGGGTTCGTCTCGCGTGAGATCAGTGTTTGCAGCGCGCTGACGATTGCAGCGCCGATGACGATCGGGTCCTTGCCCATATGCGGCGCGGAGCCATGCGCGCCGACGCCCCGCACGGTGATATCAACACTGTCCACATTGGCGAGGGCGTATTCAGGCGTGTAGGCGACAACGCCCGCCGGGTCCCAGCCGGAAGTATGCGCCGCGAGAACAAAGTCTGGCTTTGGAAACTTCGTATAAAGACCGTCGGCCAGCATCGCGAGCGCGCCAAGGCCGATTTCCTCCGCCGGCTGGCCGACGAGAACGAGCGTGCCCTTCCACTGATCCTTCATCGCGGCGAGGCGGCGCGCGACGCCGATCAGCATCGCCATATGGCTGTCATGCGCGCAGGCGTGCATCACCGGCGCCTTCTGTCCCTTGTAGTCGGTCGAAGTGACTTTGCTGGCGTAGGCAAGCCCGGTCTTCTCCTCGAGGGGCAGCGCGTCCATGTCCGCGCGCAGCATCAGCGTCGGACCATCGCCGTTCTTCATCACTGCGACGAGACCGTAGCCGCCGACGCCTTCGTTGACCTTGCCCGCGTCTTTCTTCGCCTTATCCTTCGTCCATGCGTCGCCAAGGCCCGTTGTCACCGCGAAGCCAAGCGCTTTCAGCTCATTGGCCATGATCCTGGCGCTCTGGCTCTCCTTGAAGGAAAGCTCCGGGTTCTGATGGAACGTCTTGTAGAGCTCGAACACGGTCGGATAGTCGGCGGCGACGTCGGCCGCGAGGTCAGCGGCGCGGACAGGCGCAGTGATCGCAACTAAGGCGGCGGCGGCGAGCAGGTACTTCTTCACTGGGCGGTCTCCTTGCGCTCAAACCTGAAATCGACGATCGGCATCGGCCCCCGCGCAAGGCCCGCCTTTTCCTTTTCGGCGGCGACCAGCGCCTTGACCTCGCTCGCGAGCCCCTTGGCGTCGTAGACGAGGCCGTCCTTGACGACGGTCTCCACGCCGCCGACGCGCGCGGGTTTGTTGGTCGCGGCGTCAAGCCGGATATGGCCGGACGCATAAAGGACCTTCAAATTGGCGATCGGGTCTTCGCCGACAATCAGGAGATCCGCCTTCTTGCCGACCTGAATCGACCCGATGTCGCGTTCGGCGCCCAAAATCTTCGCGCCGTCGAGCGTCGCGGCGCGGATGACTTCCAGCGGAAGGAAACCCGCCTCGCGCAGTAGCTCCAGCTCCTGAATGTAGCCGAAGCCATAGGTCGAATAGATGTAACCCGCGTCTTCGCCGGCCCCGACCTTGCCGCCGTGGTTCTTGTAGTCGTTGATGAACGTCATCCAGCGCCGATAATTGTCGCGCCAGGCGACTTCCTGCTCCGTCCCCCAGTCGAACCAATAGGAGCCGTGCGCGTTGCGATCGGGCGCGTAAAATTTCCAGAGCGACGGCATGGTGTATTCGTCATGCCATTCGGCGCGGCGCGCGCGCATCCAGTCGCGGCTCGAAAGATAGATCGTAAACGTCGGGATGATTGAAAAATTCCGACCAAGAAGGGTGTCGCGGACGTAAGTCCAGCGCTCGCTTCCCGGCGGCGCGGCTTGCGCCCAGAGTTTTCCAGCCTCGCCGAAGCGGTGCTGTTCGTCCTGATAATTATAACCCGCGGGATAATTCTGCAGCGTCCGGTCGTCGAACAGCGCCTCAGGGAGCCCGTACCAGTGCTCCATCGAATTGAGACCCTGCGCCGAGGTGTCGAGGACGTCAGCATGCGCGACCGACAATTGCGAATGGTGCATCGTCGTTTTGAGGTTCTGGCGCTTGGCCTCATCAAACGCAGCCGAGAGAATTTCCGGCGGGCCGGAGAAGAACTTGACTCCGGCCGCGCCCGCCTTCTTGAACGCGCGAATCTGCGCGCGCGCTTCATCCGGCGTATCGACACCGTCGGAACCGAAGCTGCCGAAGAACGGGTAGCTGTAAATGCGCGGCGCATCGATCGCGTTGCGCGCGCTCGCATTGGCGAGTTCGGCGGTGAACAGCGCGCCCTTGTCATTGCCGACTTCGCGCACCGTCGTGATGCCGTGCATCAGCCACAGTTTGAAAACGTAGTCGGGCGGCACGTCCTGGCCCGTGCCATAACTATGAATGTGCCCATGCAGATTGATGAAACCCGGCAGGACGAATTTGCCGCTCGCGTCGATCTCGCGCGCGCCCTTCGCGGGGCGCTTGCTTTCATCGATCGGCAATCCCGGCGCGCCGACAGGCTTGATCTCCGCGATGCGGTTTCCTTCAACGACGATGTCGACCGGCCCGAAAGGCGGCGCGCCCGTGCCGTCAATCATCGTCGCCCCGCGAATGACGAGGCGATCATAGGGTCCCTGCCCGTCCTGACGCGCCGCGACCCCGTCGGGCAGCGCCCAGGCGAGGCCCATTGAGGCGACAACAAAAACCGCCAGCGCCACAACGCTGTTTCGCACCATGGAATGCCCCTCGTTTCTTCCGGGCATGGTACGCTTTTTCGGACGAATCGAAAGGGCGGCGCGCATGGATGATGATCGCAGCAAGGACGAACAGCGCTGGCGTGAGGAAATGACCGCGAGCTGGCTCACGGCGGCCGTCGCCCGCGCCGAGAAGGACCCCGCCGTCGCGGCAGTCTTCAGAAAACTCGCGGCCGAAAGCGCGAAACAGGCGGCGCTGATCGCCCCCTCGCCGGCGCCGGCCTTTCGCCCGACTTTGCGCGCGCAGTCAGTCGCGGCGCTTGCGCGCTTGCTCGGCCCGCGACAGGTGAAGCCCCTGCTGGCCGCGGCCAAGGTGCGCGGGGTGTCGCTTTATGACCCCCTGCCCATCGGCCACGCGACGCCGACGGACGTCGCCGAGATCGGCACGCGCCATCGCCGCGGCGGCGGCGTGCGTGCGGCCGTGTTCGGCGCCAATGACGGCATCATCTCCAACACAAGCCTTGTCATGGGCATGACCGGCGCGGCGGTCGATAGCGACGTTGTCTTCCTGACCGGCGTCGCGGGGCTGCTCGCCGGCGCCTTTTCGATGGCGGCCGGCGAGTTCGTCTCCGTGCGCACACAGAGTGAAATGCTGGAATATCAGATCGCGCAGGAGAAGGAGGAGCTTGCGGAGTACCCGGAGGAGGAGGCTGAGGAGCTGGCGCTCATCTACGCCGGGCGCGGCATGGCCATGGAAGACGCGCGCGCCTTTGCGCGCAAGATCGTCGCTGACCCCGCGCTTGCGATCAAGGTGCTGGCGCGCGAGGAGCTTGGCCTTGATCCCGACAATCTCGGCTCTGGGACGCAAGCGGCGTTGTGGTCGTTCCTGTCGTTCGCGATTGGAGCGATCCTGCCCGTCATTCCCTTCGCGCTCGGTCTCGCCGCTCCCTCGGCGGCCGCGGCTGGGATCGCCGCCGTTGCGTTATTTGGCGTCGGCGCGGCGACCAGCCTCTTTTCGGGACGCAACGCCCTCCTCGGCGGCATTCGTATGCTGACGATCGGCGCGGCGGCGGGGGCGGCGACGTTCTTCATCGGGCGCCTGTTCGGTGTGGCCACCGCCTGAAGCGTCCCCGAAATTTCTTCGTTAACCATAACAATTCCTTGCGATCGGCATGAGAGTTGTTAGGGTTGCTGAGTTTGTTGCGTATTGGGGCTTTGAGGATGCGTACTATTCTCGCTGCGGCGGCCGCTGTCGCCGTTTCGTTCGCCGCCGCTTCCGCGGCGACCATTTCAACCGCTGATCTCGTCGCCTGTAACGGTCTTTCGACGTGCTCGGTCCCGGGCGCGACCGTCACCGGTTCGCCGGGCGCGCTTCAAGCGAAAACCGTCGCCGGCCAGCAAGGCCTCGGCGTCGCCGGCAAGACCAACGGCGAGATTGATTTCGGCGAATGGCTGACCGTCGCTTTTGACCGGAACGTCGTTATCGACGCGTTCAAACTCGTCTTCCTCTTCAACGGCCCGGAATTCGGCGACAAGAACGAGGAAGGGATCATCCGCCTGACGCTCGGCGACGGATCGATGGTTGACTTCGCCGTCAGAGCGATCGGTGAAAACAAGGCGAGCGTCTTCACGGGCCTTGGCTCGGTTGCAAATTGCGGCGTCACGACAGCGTCAGGATCCGGCTGCTTCCTGTTCTCCGGCCGTCCGCTTGGCGATCTTGTGGTCGCGTCGATCGCCTTTTCGGCGCCGAACCTCCCTATGCCGGAAGGGAACAACTCCGACCTTTCGCTCGCAGGGATCGAGTATTCAGAAGTTCCGCTGCCGGGCGCTGCGCTGATGTTGCTGACCGGGCTCGGCCTGGCGGGCGCCGGTGCGCGCAAGCGGCGCGCGGCTTAAGGCCTGGCGGCCAAATTCTCGCGCCCGGCCCGTCTCGATTTCTCAAGGCCGCGCCGGGTTCTGATGGACCCATGACCGCTTTTTCCGGCGCGTGCTTTCCTGGCAATCGCCAGGATTGAACGCGCCGGACCGCGCTTTTAGGCGGGGGCCCATTCGCGCTTGCGCGACCTGCGCCCGGCGTATTGACTACATTTGTAGACGTGTTATCGTCTACAAATGTAATCGGACGGCCGGCATGGCGGACAAGATCAGCGACGCGGAATTTGAAGTGCTCGACGCGCTCTGGCGGGGCGCGCCGGCGCCGGCTTCGGATATTTTCGTTCGTGTAAAGAATAAAACCGGATGGAGCGCCCAGACCGTAAAGACGCTGCTTGCGCGCCTCGTTGAGAAAGGCGCCGTCGCCCACGCACCGGACGGCCGGCGCTATCTTTACCGGCCGCTGCTGTCAAAGGACGACTTCGCGCGCGAGGCCGCCTCGACCATTGTCGATCGCCTGTTTGGCGGGCGCGCTGCGCCCCTTGTCGCCAACCTCGTCGACAGCGGAAAACTCACCCGCCGCGACATCGCCGAGCTCGAGGCTCTGCTGACGGAACTCAAGCATGAACGCAAATGAGTTTATTGCCTGGTTTGCGCAGACAAGCGTTGCGGTCAGCGCCCTTGTCATTTTCATCCTGTTGGTTCGGCGCAAGGTAGCGGCGCGTTTTGGGGCCGGGGCGGCCTATCTGCTGTGGCTGGCGCCGCTGAT
>FSSH01000149.1_pt1 | contig 14209 bp, 16 predicted proteins | sample 1166101 | NCBI WGS metagenome assembly FSSH01 (sample SAMEA32972668, study PRJEB13176) | freshwater metagenome | biome: Drinking water system; feature: Biomass in drinking water that filtered by 0.45 um membrane; material: drinking water | place: USA | collected 2012-12-20 | depth 0 m | reverse complement strand
TACCGGCGGCTTGATGATGACGCTGGCGGGCTTTGCCAATCATTTGAACGGTTCGTCGATAGGTTCCGGGATGATGCTGACGGGTTTCGTAATTTTTTTGGTGATGCTGGGTTTGTGGTTTGCGTTGCAATCCACCGAGAGCGAATCCGGTATGTACAACCATAGCGTCGGTATTTCCTATCGGATGGGTATGATGTGGTTCATTTTTTCCGAAGTCATGTTCTTCGCCGTTTTCTTTGGCGCACTCTGGTATACGCGTAATCTATCGGTGGCTTGGTTGGGTGAAACCGGTCTTCCAAGTGGACCGGGCCGTTCGACACACGATACTTTATGGCCGGCCTTCCAAGCGGTTTGGCCGACTAACGGTCCGGGCAAAGTAGGCGGCGATTTCGAGCCGATGGGCGCTTTTGGTTTACCGTTCCTGAATACCCTGTTGCTGTTGTCTAGTGGCGTAACCTGCACCTGGGCGCATCATGGTCTGTTGGCGAAAAACCGCGATCAGCTGATCAAAGGTTTAATCGCTACCGTCGGATTGGGCTTTTTATTCGTGGGATTTCAAGCAACCGAGTATTACGAAGCCTATCACGAAATGGGTCTGACACTGGGTTCCGGCATTTATGGTTCAACCTTCTTCATGTTGACTGGTTTCCACGGTTTCCACGTTTGTGTCGGTGCGATTATTTTATCGGTGGTGTTGTTCAGAAGCTGGAAGGGTCATTTCACCCCGGAAAACCACTTTGCCTTTGAAGCCGCTGCTTGGTATTGGCATTTTGTTGACGTGGTCTGGTTGGGTCTGTTCGTGTTTGTTTACATGATGTAACACCGATTAACTACACCGGAAAAAGCGCGGTCTGTGCAGATCGCGCTTTTTTTTTGTCGGCTCTTATGGGGTTGAAGTTGCTGTTGGCGGGTTTTGATTGGCATGCATGCGCGCAGCAATGCCGTGGGGTTGGATTATCCCGCTGGCGTAGGCGATGAACAGCAGAATGAACAAAGTCAGCGATAGGCCGATGCGCATGGTCAACGCCTTGGCAGTCTTTGCCGAATCGCTGTCTTCCTTGTGTTTGACAATATGAAACAGCGCGGAACCAAGACTGATGACGATGGCCAGGAATGCGACGATAGTGAGCGTTTTGATGAGCATGGCAACGTTAATAAATAAAAACCTGCATTCTCGGCGATTCGGGTACGCTTGCCAATAGCGCATATTCATACTGGAGCTTTCACCTATGATCAAATTGAGTACGGGCGGTATCGAATTCCGTTGTTCGCTACCAGCACTGAGCGGATACCTGCTGTTATTCAGCGTGTTGTGCAGCTTGGGGTTTTGGCAGCTGAGTCGAGGCGAGCAGAAGACGATTTTACTGGCGCAACAGCAAGAAGCTAGCAGTGCCGATGCCCTGGATTTAACGCGGCAAACCGGAATCGATAGTGATGCTTTACGTTATCGACCGGTTTTAGTGAGCGGTCATTATGATGCTGTCCATCAGATTTTGATTGATAACCAAATGCTGAACGGTAAACCCGGTTATCTGGTTTTAACACCGTTTTTGCCCGACGGCGGTCAGCCTGGCATATTGGTTAACCGCGGTTGGGTGCCCTTGGGGGGCTCGCGTGACGTTTTGCCGGACATCAGTATCAGCATGGTCGCTCAGCAAGTACGAGGCAGAATCAACCGTTTTCCGGAGCCTGGTCTGAAATTAAAAGGTGCGGAAATTCCAGGGGAAACATGGCCGGTCAGGGTGCAAGTTTTAGATAGCAAACTCTTGGCGGATAAATTGGGGTATGCGTTGGCTGATTATCAGATCGAACTGGACCCGGCCCAGTCTGATGGTTACCAACGGCAATGGAAGATTGCTGTCGCAATCCCGCCTGAAAAACATAGAGCCTATGCAGTACAATGGTTCGGTTTGGCGCTGACATTAACAGCCCTATTTGTTTGGACTAGTAGTCGAAAAATACCTCGTGGATAATCAATATAAAAAAAACCGCATCACCATAGTAGTGATATTTGCCATGTCCATTGTGCCCTTTGGGTTTGCATGGTTTTTGGCGAAAAATCCGGACATCGTTAAGCTTGGCACCAACAATGGTGCGCTAATTAGTCCGCCGCAAGTAACCTCTGCCGACGAATTTTCCGGCTACGATACATTTTCCGCGCAAAACATGCAGGAGTTGAAAGGCCACTGGGTTTTAGTCAATCCGGTGCCGAAGAATTGCGAGGAAGCATGTCGCGATGCCTTATATAAAACCAATCAACTGACATTAATGATGGGTAAGGATATTGCCCGGATTCGACGCTTGGCGGTGCTGTTCGATAAAACTTATCAGTTGCCGGCCGAATGGCGCGATGACGGGCGCTTATTAAAAGCCTTACCAGCCGCCTCGTTGCAGGAAAAATTAAAACAATTAAGCGTACAGCCTTTGCCGGAAGGCATGCTGATCATCATGGATCCACTTGGGAATCTGATGATGCAATACGCCCCAGGTTACGACCCTTATCAAGTCAAAAGCGACTTAAGCAAGTTACTCAGAATTTCACAAATCGGTTAGAAATATGTTCAGAAAATTAACTCTGTGCTGCGCGTTTTTGGCGCTGCTCGTCATTCTCGTCGGCGCTTATGTCCGGCTCACGCACGCCGGTTTGGGTTGCCCGGACTGGCCTGGTTGTTATGGCAAGGCGTTTGTCAGCGACAGCGCGGCATTTAAAGCCGACGCTGCCGCAGGATTTCCGCAGTATGCCTTGGATACCGCAAAAGCCTGGAAAGAGATGGCGCACCGCTATTTGGCTGGCGGCTTGGCGGTATTAGTGTTGGTTTGGTTTGGGCTGGCGTGGAGGGAAAAGCCCCGAGGGCCCGCAGTGATGCTGACCATCTTGGTATTGCTGTTGATAGCCGGGCAAGCCGGTTTGGGCATGTTGGCGGTGACATCCGGCACGCGACCAGGCGTCGTAACGGCGCATCTGTTACTGGGGTTTTTCACGTTTTGGACGCTGGGCTGGAGTTATTTACGACTTAATCCGGCCGCCTCGCTAAGGCCGGTTCGTTCCGGTCCGGCAGTATTTACCGGTTTGGCGATGCTGGTGTTACTGGGGCAGATAGTGCTGGGTGGCTGGGTCAGTAGCAACTATGCCGGGTTGGCCTGTAGCGATTTTCCGCGCTGCAACGGCGAATGGTTGCCGGGCGCAGATTATCTGAGCATTTTGGATCTGTTCAGAGACAGCGGTCTGTCGGCCGATGCGAAAATGGCGATTCAGGCGCTGCATCGGGTCTTGGCGGCCTTTACTTTCCTGGTCTTAAGTGCCTTGATGTTGTCCGCTACTTCGGAACGTTATCCAAAACCGGTACGTTTGGCGGGAAATATTCTCAGTATGCTGTTATTGGTGCAGATCGCACTGGGGATTTTTAGCGTCAAGTACCAGCTTCCATTGGCTTTGGCTGTCGCGCACAATGCGTTCGCGGCCTTGTTGATGTTGCCCTTGCTGGGAATTTTGTTTTATAGCCGATACAGCACAGGCGCTGAAGACGAAATCTTAAGCTTTGAAGCTGATGAGGTTGTTTCAGCTGAACAGGCGCCGGAACAACCACAGGTCAGCAGCGAAGATTCTTTATATCTGCGTTTGACCACCCAGCTGAAAAGAACCAGAACTGGTCTGGGCGGGGTGCTGAGCAGTCTGGCTTTCGGGCAAAAAGCGGTTACCAAGGAGTTGTTGGCGGACATCGAAGCCCAGTTATTGATGGCTGATTTGGGTATCGAAACCACCACGCAATTGATTAAACAACTGACCGATAGTTTAGAGCGTGATCAGCTTAGAGATGGTCAGGTGTTAAGCCAGACCTTGAAGCAAAACTTATTAGCCATGCTGGAGCCTTGTAGTTTGCCGCTGCAAATTCCCAAGCAGGATGGGCCGTTCGTAATTCTGGTGGTAGGTGTTAACGGTGCCGGCAAGACAACTTCGATCGGCAAACTGGCCAAACGCCTGCAACAACAGGGTCATAGCGTGATGCTCGCGGCGGGCGACACCTTCAGGGCCGCGGCTGTCGAGCAGTTGCAAACCTGGGGTGAGCGTAACGATATTCAAGTCGTAGCGCAGCACACCGGTGCGGATTCCGCATCGGTTATTTTCGATGCCTTGCAGTCCGCCAAAGCCAAAGGGGTGGATGTACTGATAGCTGACACTGCTGGACGATTGCATACCAAGTCCAACCTGATGGACGAATTGAAAAAAATCAAACGCATCATGACCAAGCTGGACGAGTCAGCGCCACACGAGGTATTACTGATACTGGATGCCGGCACCGGGCAAAATGCCTTGTCGCAGGCTAAACTATTCAACGAAGCGGTGGAACTGACCGGTATCGCCTTAACCAAACTAGACGGTACCGCCAAGGGCGGCATTATTTTCGCGCTAGCCAATCAACTGCACATCCCCATTCGTTTTATCGGCGTGGGCGAGCAGATTGACGATTTACAAGATTTCAATGCGCAAAACTTCGTCGATGCCCTATTTGTTCAAGAATGACGCGTAATAGACTGATCCCATGTTGAGATTTGAGCACGTATGCAAACGCTATCCCGATGCCGGCGAAGCCTTGACCGATGTCAGTTTTCACTTGCATCGCGGCGAAATGGCATTTTTAACCGGCCGTTCCGGCGCCGGCAAGAGTACCTTGCTGAAGTTGATCGCGATGATGGAACAATGCACGCGCGGCAGCGTATCACTGGACGGTCAGGATATTACTCGCATCGGCGAGCGGAAGATTCCTTATATGCGCCGCAATTTGGGTCTGATTTTTCAGGATTACAAATTGCTGAACGATAGAACGGTATTCGATAACGTGGCCTTACCATTGGTGGTGTCTGGGTATAACCACCAAGAAGTGGCGCGGCGGGTGCGGGCATCGCTGGATAAAGTGGGTCTGTTAGGTAAGGAAAAAAAACATCCCTTGGCACTGTCCGGTGGGGAACAACAGCGCGTGGGTATCGCCCGAGCCATTGTCAACAAGCCTAAGCTGATTCTGGCCGACGAGCCGACCGGTAACCTGGACCCGGATCTGTCCGCCGAAGTGATGTTCATGTTCGAGCAATTCAAGCAAGTCGGGGTGACGGTGTTGATAGCCAGCCACGATATAGAGTTGATTAATCATCTCGGCCATCGAGTATTGACACTCGATAAAGGCCATTTGGTTGCGAGTTGACGATGAAACACAATCACCGCAAACAAGCCGGCAGCAGGCTGGTGGAGTTATTCCAAGCTTATTTGCTTAATCATGCTCATGGCCTATTTTCCAGCCTGGGTCGATTGAGCCGCACGCCGTTTACGTCTTCCATGACCATATTGGTACTGGCAATCGCTATTTCCTTGGCCAGCAGCTTTTATATTGTCGTCGCCAACATCCAGCAGTTGACCGGTAATCTGGAGTCCAGCAATCAGATGTCCTTGTTTTTGCATGACAACATTACCGATGCGGCCGGGCAGAAGCTTGCAGAGCAGATACAACAGAACGGTAGTGTCGTGGAAGTTAAATTCATCAGTAAGAAGCAAGCGTTGGAGGAGTTCAAAGCCAATAGCGGCTTCAGCGATGCGTTGAATGCGCTGGAACGCAATCCCTTGCCAAGCGTGATTCAAGTAGTGCCGAAAAATGCGTTGGAAAACAGCGAAGACATCGAAAAATTGATGGCCGATTTTAAGCAATTCCCGCAAGTCGATTTCGTGCAGGTCGATATGCAGTGGGTGGCACGCTTGCAAACCATCATGCTGATTGCCAGCCGTGGCGTGATGTTGGTCAGCTTGTTGCTGGGTTTTGCGGTAACGTTCATTACCGGCAATACCATTAGGCTGGAATTGCAGAATCGCCAGGATGAAGTGTTTATTTCCAAATTGGTCGGCGCTACCCATGCTTTTATTCAACGGCCATTTTTGTACACCGGTTTTTGGCTGGGTTTTATCTCGGGTTTTCTCGGCTGGCTGATCATGACGATCATGCTGTTGATCCTGGAAACGCCGGTAGAGAAGTTATCGACCTTGTACAACAGTTCTTTCGACTTACTGTTTTTGAGTTTCTCGGAGTTTATTTTGCTATTGATGATCTCGTCGGTATTGGCGGTAGTCGGCTCCTGGGCCGTGCTGCACTATCAATTGCGCCAACTTAAACCGCAATAAGCCTATGAAATTTTGGGAAACCAAGACCTTGGCGCAAATGAGCACGGAAGAGTGGGAATCGCTGTGCGATAACTGCGGTAAGTGTTGTTTGAACAAGCTGGAAGACGAAGACACCGGTGAAATTGCCTTTACCAGCGTGGCGTGCGATTTGATCGATTTGGAGAGCTGCCGTTGTACCCGTTATAGCGAACGTTGCACGCTGGTGCCGGAGTGCATCGACTTGAAGCAACACGATTTCGCCGAATACAACTGGTTGCCTTCAACCTGCGCATATCGCTTGTTAACCGACGGTGAACCTTTACCTGGCTGGCATCCTTTGCTTACGGGGACTAGCGAGTCAGTCAAAGAGGCTGGGGTGTCTATTAGCAGCTATGCGATCAAGGAGTCGCAAGTCACCGATCTGGAAGATCATATTATCGAATGGTTGCAGCCCTGATTAAGGGCCGACTGGGCCGCCGGTAACCTTCGTTTTCCGGCGGCGACAGGTGTGAAGTTTCCGGGATTGCTTATCCCTTGGGTGTCCGCTTTTGATTATCCTTTGCCGGGTAACATGCCTACCGTACCCGGTTTAATCCGTTTACAACTAACCACTACGTCTTCCTGACGGCATTTTGCTTCCTGTGGATTGCTGCAAGTGTCGCAAACCGTATTGCCAGTGCTTGTTACCGCATCGACATGCCAGCCGTAACCTTGCGATTGGCAGAATTTCTTGCTGAATCTATCGATGTTGTAATTTTTAGAGGCATTCTCCTTGGCTTTACTCTCAACTTGGCAGTGCTCAGGGGCCAAGGTGTTCGCCATGATGTCGCGGTAAATATATTCGGTAGCCTGGGCAGGGCTGGCTAATAATAAAGAGGCTAACAGGGTGCCGATAAACGTTGTTTTCATCATAATTAATCCTCGCGGTTGCCGATGACGCGGATGTTCATCAAGCGATTTTCTTCGGCAATTTGGTCCTTGATGGGGGCAAATTTTTCGTTTTCGCTCATTTTTACCGCCAGGATGGCGCCAACAACAACTGCGGTAGCCAGCACCACATACAACACGAAGTTATCTTTTTCTTGTTTTACTTCTGTCATGGTTTTACCTCTTGTAATAGTAAATCGGTCAGTGCCGAACCGAATTTGTATTGAAAAACCTGTTCGCCCTATATCAGGGCCGGCACTGATTTGACGTCAATAACAGCGATTTCTCCGATACCAAAGGCATGCCGCCGGGCCAGATCGAATATTTCGCTGAAAGCATTGAATGCATCAGCCAGGAATTGCGTTACACCTCCATATAAGCAGTGCCAGATTGAAAAAGCCTGATTTAGGCATTTCCGGACCGCTTCATGGTAGCGAATCGAAACAATAAAAGAAATGAGCGGGCTTGTCAAACAAATATCGTATCAATATTATGAGTTTGCCGTTGTTTCCGCAAAGACTGTCCGCAAATAGCGCTTGGATTTTGCGCTATCATCCGCTTCCACCAATCTGATTTGACGCGGTTTGGCTTACAAAGCCCACGGCGCTTTATTTGAAAAGTCTGGAAAACGGGGCGCACATTTGGCGATAGAATACTCGCCAAGTTGAAATTGGCGATTATCCTGGTAGTCTTCAGTTTTGATCTTGTCTAATTACTTTACTCACAGAAATCGAAAAATCTCATATGCAAACATTAACTAGAAAAATTAAAAAAAATGTGACCGTGATTTTTTTAGGTGCGTTGCTTCCGACACTCAACCCGGCTTGGGCGGAATCCGACAAGCAACTCCAGGAAAAAACGCTCAAGGCACGGGAAATGATTCATCAGAAAGACATGGATCATTCCGCCCATACCGATCTGGCGGACAAAACAGAGGGATTTCGTGGTGTGTTTTACGGTTATTTGCCCTGCAAGGAAAAAGATTGCGATGGTTTCAAAATGACCTTGTCTTTGAAACAAAAAAACAATTATTTATTGGTAACCCAATACGCAAAAGCCTCCTCCAGAGAGTTTTACGAAAAAGGTAAGTACGATTGGGATGACAAAACCCACATACTGTCGTTAACCGCCAATAAAAACGATCTCAATCGCAAATTTAGTATTAAAGACGAAGGGACGTTGATTCAACTCAACAGCGATGGTACGCCCATGCTGGGCGACCAGGACGACTATACGCTGGCAAGAAGCGATAAATCCAAATCACGGGAAGTGCACATTCATTAACTAATGCTAGCTGGGAACTAGCCGGCAAAGCATCCAAGTCGGCTAGTTAACAAGATAAAAGATATTCGACGTAAAAGTCCGATGCGAGCCAATGGCTAGTCTGGCGAGGAGTGCGCTGTTTTAATAATCGTTTCGGGTACACAGAACAGTGTTTATATTGCGGATTCGGCTAAATAGTCGTTTTTCAACTTTACGTAATGTTTTGCCGAATACTCCAGAAAAGTTTTTTCGGAGTCGGTCAAAGCCCGCATTTGTTTGGCGGGTGAGCCGACATACAAAAAACCACCTTCTAGTTTTTTGCCGGGCGGCACCAGCGCACCGGCGCCCAACATCACATAATCTCCCAACTCGGCATCGTCCATCACAATGGCACCTATGCCGATAAGGCAATAATCACCTATCGTACAGGCATGCACCACGGCGCGATGACCGATGGTTACGCCTTTGCCGATTGTCAAAGGATGGCCTTGCGGCGAATAGTCGCCGGCATGGGAGACATGCAATACCGCGCCGTCCTGAACGTTTGTGCCGTTGCCGATAGTGATGGCTTCCACATCGCCGCGTATCACCGTGGTCGGCCACACCGATACATCGTCGCCGATTGTGACATTGCCTATCACTATCGCCGCTGCGTCGATATACACGTTTTTGCCAACTTCTGGCTGTTTGCCTTTATATGTTCTGATTGCCACCGCAACTCCCGTTTTTTGCCATAATTAAACCGCGATGTTACGCAATTAATCGATTCTTCTCCAGTCCAGCGAGGGTAGTAATGGCATTTATAGACGGTATCAAACGGCAACTGCGTTCGGTTATCGAGTGGGAAAATCCCGATCCCGATCTGTTATTGGCAAAATGGACCGAAAACGGCGACGAAATCAAAAATGCCTCCAAATTGATCGTCGGTCCGGGGCAGGGCTGTATTTTTGTGTATCAGGGCCAGGTCAAGGCAATTATCGAAGACCAGTGCATGATCAATCTGGAAACCGATAACGTGCCGTTTTGGACCACGATCAAGAAATTCATGCAGTTTTTCGAGAGCGAACATAAGGTGGGAATTTATTTCTTCCGCAAAACCAAGATTCTCGATCAGAAATGGGGCACTACCTCGCCGATCAAATATCAGGACCCGAAATATCATTTCCCGGTCGCTTTAAAAGCCTACGGCAACTACAGCTATCAGATAGCCGACCCCGGAGATTTCTTCGTGAATATCGTCGGCAGCCATAACCAGATGCGCATTGACGATTTCCGTAACATTCTCTCGGCGCGGATCATCAATCCCATTTCCGATTATCTGGCGGAATGCCAGCATAGCTTTGCCGACATCGACGCCAACCGGGACGAAATAGCCCGGGGCATAGCCATTAAGCTGGCTATCGTGTTTCGAAAGCTGGGTTTTAGCATTAGCGATTTTCGCATAGAAGGCACCGATTTTGATGAAGACACCTTGCGCCGTATCAATCGTATCGCCGATCTGACCGCTGAAGCGCAAGCCGCGCAAGCGGTGGGGCTGGATTACGCCAAGGTGCAACAGTTGGATGCCTTACGCGAAGCGGCTCGTAACGAAGGCGGCGGCGCCGGTCTTGGCATGGGGATGGGGGCCGGCATCGGCTTGGGGCAAGGCATGGCGCAAGCGCTGGGTGCGACGACTAGTCCGGCTGGTGCCGATAGTAATCAAACCGTCGCCAAATTGACCGAATTGAAGCAGTTATTCGAGGCGCAACTGATTACCGAAGCCGAATACGCGGCCAAGAAACAACAAATATTGGCTAAGTTTTAGCATGGCCAATTGCACAAGTTGTTCTGCGCCCTTACCAGCCAACACGCAATATTGCAGTTATTGCGGAGTCCGTAACGATATTGATCTGCAAGGCAAGCACGATTACCAAGTGATCGATTCCACCAGCGAGCGAGTTTGCCCGGAATGCGCACAAAGCCTGCAAACCATTAGTCTGGATACCGCCGGTTCCTTGCATATAGAGCGTTGCGCCAACTGTTACGGCTTGTTTTTCGATCCTGGTGAAATTGAAACCTTGTTGGATAGTGCGGTAGCGCCGGTCGTTACCGTTAATTTAGAACTGCTGAGCAACATCAACCAAGACCGTTATCCAAAAAATGCTACGGTAAAATATCTTAAATGCCCGGTGTGCCAGGTTTTGATGAATCGGGTGATCTACGGTTATCGCAGTGGAGTGATTATCGACCAATGCAGGAGCCATGGCATCTGGCTGGATGGTGGACAGATCAGTCACTTGTTGGAGTGGAAAAAAGCCGGCGGCCAGATTTTGAATCAGAAAAAAATCGCTGCCAAACAAGAAAAAGCCAGTGCCGAGCAATTCAAAAAAGCCTTTCGGAAAGACTATTCTCGGCCGCAACAAAGCTACGGCGAACAGAGCGTAGATGGCGATTTAGTGGCGTCGGTAGCCGAAGTGTTGTTCAAGATTTTTGAATAAACGGCTTAGCGGTTTCCGGCATGTGTTCAACTGCCGGCGCCAGCACCGCAGGTAAAAAAAACTCTGCCACCAGCAACGGTTGCCGATGGATCGCATAAACCGTTCGGCGCCCCCAAATAGCATCGTCAACACCAACCGCCGTTTGCAGACCTGGCGACCAAACGCTGCTGTCGGCCCGGCTAAATTGCCGCTGGCGGCGCTCCAAATCCGGATAGGCGAAAATCACTTCGCCCAACGGCCGAGTGCCGAGGTGGGACAGATTGCGGTGGGCGATTTCTATCGTGGGCTCAGGCAAAATAGTACGGGCCAGCACCAAAGGCACGCCATTGGCATGTAACATCACTTCGCGGATCAATTGATAGCGGCACGGCGGCAAGCCTAATAGTCGGCATTCGTCTATGAAAGCCGGCTTCCAGCGGTGGAATAACACTTTTACGCCGAAACGGTTGTCGTGTATGCCGCGTAGACGTTTGGTCAGCGAGCCGGTTTCATTGAGCCAGGATTGCAAGTCAGCAGGTAGTTGCCGTTGGCTGCTCTGTTCGTGGCTTTTCCAGATGGGCGGACGGCTGAATAGAAAACTTTTGTCGGGCAAGCGTTAAACCTCGGCGTAATGGCGGCTATGGCCGATCCAGCGTTGGATCAGCGGTTGAATGGCATCTGGGTGTTGGCGATGGATCAATTGCGCGGCGGCCGGGATCAGTTCCAGCAAGTCGCTGTCGCGGCTCAAGTCAGCGATTTTGAACTGAATCTGTCCGGTTTGGCGAGTGCCCATGACTTCGCCGGGGCCGCGCAATTCCAGGTCTTTTTCGGCGATCACGGAGCCGTCGTTGCTTTCTTTCAGGATTGCCAGCCGTTGTTTGCCGGCTTGAGAGAGCGGTGCTTGATAGAGCAGCAGGCAATAGCTGTCCTGATTGCCGCGGCCGACGCGGCCGCGTAATTGGTGTAGTTGCGACAAGCCCAAACGCTCCGGGTTTTCAATGATCATCAGGCCGGCGTTGGGCACGTCCACGCCGACTTCAATCACGGTGGTGGCGACCAATAAATCGCAATCGCGATTTTTAAAGGCTTGCATCACAGCGTCTTTTTCAGCGGCTTTCATCCGGCCATGCACCAGGCCGACGCGTACGTTCGGCAGGGCTTGGCACAGATAAGCGGCGGTTTTCTCGGCGGCCTCGCATTGCAGGACTTCCGATTCCTCGATTAGGGTGCATACCCAATAGGCTTGGCGTTGCTGTGCGACCCAGTGTTCGATACGGCCGATGACTTCTTCGCGGCGTTCCGAGGAAATCACGCTGGTGGCGATGGGTTTTCGTCCCGGCGGTAACTCGTCGATGATGGAAATGTCCAGGTCGGAATATTGCAGCATCGCCAGCGTGCGTGGAATGGGCGTGGCAGTCATGATCAATTGATGCGGACGTAATCCGCCATGCTGGCCTTTTTCGCGCAGGGCAAGACGCTGATGGACGCCGAAGCGGTGCTGTTCGTCGATGACGATCAAGCCCAGCCTATGAAAATGCACGCTATCTTGAAATAGCGCGTGCGTGCCAATCACAATATTGGCAGAGCCGTCCGCTAGGGCATCCAAAGTGGCTTGCCTGGCTTTGCCTTTTAATTGCCCGGTCAGAAACAGCACTTGGTGGCCGGTTTCGGCGAACCATAGGCTGAAGTTACGAAAGTGTTGTTCGGCCAATAATTCCGTGGGCGCCATGATCGCGACTTGATAACCCGAGTTCAACGCCAGCAAGCTGGCCAGAGCAGCTACCACAGTCTTGCCGGAACCAACGTCGCCTTGAACTAGACGCAGCATGGGTTGTTCTTTGCGGCAATCGCTTTCGATTTCGGCGCTAACCCGTTGTTGCGCAGCGGTCAGTTGAAACGGCAAGCCTTCCAGGAAAGCATGTTTGACAGCCTGGTTTATGTCAAAAACCGGCGACTGCCAGCTTTTATAAGCTAACTTGCCTTGCAGTAGTGCCAGATGGTGGGCCAAAAACTCTTCAAACACCAGGCGTTTTAACGCGGGCAAGGAACCACCGCTGATGATTTCCGCCGACAAATGTGGTGGCGGATTATGCAGGGTTTGTAGCGCGTCGTTCAGAGAAGGGTAAGCATGCTCGGTCAGCAAATTAGCCGGCAGCCAATCCGTGATCGCGCTGTCGCTTTGCAAGCAAAGTGTTAATGCCTGTTTGATGGCTTTGCGGAGCGTGGATTGAGAAATGCCTTCGGTCAGCGGGTAGACCGGTGTTAGTGTAGATTCCAGTAGTTGCTCGGCGGCAGAAACGATTTTATATTCCGGATGCACCATCTCCAGGCCATTGTAACCATAACGAATTTCGCCGAAACAGCCGAGTAGGGTGCCTGGTTTAAGCTGCTGGCTTTGTTGCACGCTGAAGTGAAAAAACCGGATCGACAAACTGCCGCTGTCGTCGGCGATGCGGCAAATCACGCTGGGGCGACCGCGCTGGATGCTATCGGTGAATTCCACCGTGCCGCAGACCAACGTGGTCATGCCCGGTAATAAGTGGGATATGGGCACGATTCGGCTGCGATCCTGGTAACGCAAAGGCAGGTGGAATAATAGGTCTTGCAGGGTATGGATGCCCAGTTTTTCCAGGCGGGCGGCGGATTGTGAACCGATGCCTGTCAGTGAGGTGACAGGCTGTTTATGCGGTTCCGGATGATTCATGAATACACAAATGAGGCGGGTTAAAGCGCCCCGTTGGCTTTATCAGTAGTATTCGTTGCGCAATACCATCACGCCGTCCATTTCCACGCCAACGCCTTTAGGTAATGCCGCAACGCCAATCGCGGCGCGCGCGGGGTAGGGCTGGCTGAAATATTCGGCCATGATTTCGTTGACGATAGGAAAGTTGGTTAAATCGGTCAGAAACACATTGAGTTTGACGATGTCGTTGAAGTCGCCTCCGGCGGCTTCGGCTACGGCTTTCAGGTTATCGAATACCCGGCGGATATGTACGGCAATGTCGCCATCCACTACTTGCATGGTTTCCGGGTCGAGCGGGATCTGTCCGGATAAATAAACAGTCTCGCCGACTTTGATGGCTTGCGAATAGGTGCCGATGGCTTGCGGGGCCAACGGCGTCGAGATGATTTCCTTGTTCATGCTATGCCTTGATGCGGGTAATTTTTAAAACGATGGAGAGTTTTTTCAGTTTGCGGATGATAGTGGCCAGATGCACGCGATCCTTCACGGCTAAGGTCAGCAAATCCACCGAGACGCGATCATCCTGGCTGACCACGGTAATATTTTCGATATTGGAATCCATGCTGGAGATGGTGGAGGCGATGGTGGCCAGCGAACCGCGTTGGTTTAACAATTCGATACGAATCTCGGCGGGAAATTCGCCGCTGGCTTCCGGGCTCCATTCCACATCCAGCCAGG